>Ga0123357_10000897_pt1 | contig 30357 bp, 22 predicted proteins | sample TergutEmb28metaG_FD_89873 | JGI IMG/M metagenome (GOLD analysis project Ga0123357, IMG submission 89873) | Embiratermes neotenicus P4 segment gut microbial communities from Petit-Saut dam, French Guiana - Emb289 P4 | ecosystem: Host-associated > Arthropoda: Insects > Digestive system > Gut ...
ATATATATATATATGAGACAACAGTTAAACAGTAAATGATAGATGTACAGTGGAAATAGTGACCAAACTGACAGACCTAGCAACATTCACTGTACAGACAAAGGACAACAGGGAAAACTCATACCCACCACCACCATCACCACCAGTGGTGAAGGAAATCATATCATGCCTAATCGAGGCACACATGGAAGCATGAATAGCAAACCTAGAGAAACAATTGCATAAGCTAAGCCTCAGCGAAGATTGTTTGCTTGCTTCTAACATAAAGGAATGGTCCTGGAACAAATAAGGCAAATCATTTGGGGAATTCTCGAGTTGTATCGACCAATTGGAGGTCATACACCAGTGGACAGTATCACACAGAATTAGCACAGTCAGTGCTGAATGCACAGATGGGCACAATTATACATCAAATGGGTTGAAGAACAGACTGAACCAGATTTAAAATATGCTCGCCTAAAAGAATGGCTAACAGGACACTTTCCTCAGTAATTTCCAGTTCAGTATTATCACACTCAGCTAAAGAGAGAAAAGGCAGGAAGACGGAGAATCACCTTCCCAGTCTCTGGTCCAAATCAGGGCCATAACAACTAAAACCATCAGAAAAAGTCTGGTTACCAAGCTTTTGCTTCAGGCCTGGCAACAGATAACAATCGCTTGGAAAACTAATATCATCACAATCAAAGCAGTTTCTTTAGTTACGAAATTATATACCATGTAACTTAGGTTCTAACCAACTCTCATAATACACAACAGTTCATCAGTGAAATGAAAAGGAAGAGGGAACATTTGTTCCAATTTATATGTGTACAACATCCTGTCTCTGAAGTGCTGCACACAAAAAAAATCCTCTAAAACGCACACATCAATCCTGTCCTTCATTTGCTATCTTTCTGCTTATGCATACAATTGTCAATGAGCAGCACACAGCCTAATGTAATGAAGTGTTCAGATTAACAGACATCTGCTGCCGACTTCTCAATTGTCAATCGTACAGAACATCACACATCACACCCATGACAAAAATATGGCTACATTCTCATCTTTGAAGCATTTCCACCAGTGCTGCCAAATCCCATTTGCCCATCAAATCTTTCGGGCATTACATATATGTGCAAAACCCAAAACAGGTCTCGAAAAGAATACAGCAAAATAAAGCCAATGAAAATTATGTTCATATCCAAAAGTCGCCATGTCTCAAATATACATATGCTACTTCTGACAAAATGCCCTCCTGCCTGTGTAGTGTCAGATTCAGCACTCACGAGCAACCCTGCATCCCCCTCTCCTTCCCTACTTCCTACCGGTAACATGTTTTAACATATTCATGGGAAGTCTTTGACTGGCTGGTACATCACACACATTTGAAAAGCCAATGAGCTGCATCCATGTAACTTAGAAAACTGTTTGTGAACACAAATGGGGTAAAATACTGCTGTCATTAAAACATTTTATGGAACCGCTAAATCACACAACATGTAACCATGGGGTTCCACAAAATACAGTCTGTAAAACACAGATCTACACTACACATAATAATCACAACATCAAGAAAATATTTTAACAAATCATGGCACTAGACTCTTCAATAAATAAATAATTATTTCAAGATAGCTCAAAGAGTAACTAATAGTTTCTAACAGTTGGGGCCAGTACTTCGATGTATTGATTTTATTGCTCCACTAGCACATTCGTATCATGTGGAATAGCATACTACACGCATGCATCAGGACGGTACAAGAGTAAAACTACAGGTCTCACAATGTGAGATATTATTTGCAGGTGTGCAAAGCCACTAGAATGAGTCAAAAACGTTGTGACCTTTATCAGACTGCCCATGACAGACAGGCGAGACAATGATCAAACTGAACAGTGTAAAATAATAAGGATGTAGTGCTGTCACTGCATCACTCTGGATACATGCTCCTTGGAATATAATTCCAGCAGGCTATAACTTTGACAATAAAAATATAACAAGCAATCTCTCTAAATGCCCCAACTTCATGTTCACAAAACATATTTTAATGAGCACAAAATCTGTCAATAGCTATTTTAAAGTTTTCCTTTCAATTCATTCTTAATGTCAGTGTGCACTTTTAAAATTACACCAAATACACAATTTCTAATTAGTACATACATTAGATGAGTTTCTTCTACATGTTTTGGTATTGATTGATTGTTTGATTGATTAATTAATTAGCATTTGGGTCCAAGCCCTAATGGTCCCGATGCACCTAGGCCTTATAAACAGGCCCTTTGTGCCCCATAATCTGTCAACTCAGTGGAACCCTGTTCCTTGCTAAAGTTCCAGATGGCACCCATACTTAACTTTTAATGTCCTCTGGGTCCAAGAAAAAGGAACCCAGATATGCAATCCTTTTTTTCTCTCAAAAGTCCCAGTAAATGAACCCCCTCCAGGTTCCCCAACAGGGTCCCTATGGAGCTGCCCACATACAAGACCTTTTTCACATATCTCTCAAATTCCTCATAAAAATTTCCCTATATAAAGAAATTTTTTCCTTCTCTCAAAGGCTACAGGAAAGGAGCATCCTCCAAGTTCCCCAAAAGCAGGGCACCTATGGAAACAGACATCCATTTCTAGAGCCTTACTTAGCATATCTTTCAGTGTCCCCAGTAAACGAGCCCTCCCTCCAGGTTCCCCTATAGCGCTTACTCGGAGAGAGATGCCCCATCCCTAGAGCCCTCCTTCATTCATCTTTCAAAGTCTCCAGTATATGAGCCCCCTTCCAGGCTCCCCAGCAGGGCCCCTATGGAGAGAGATGCCCATCTCCAGAGCCTTTTCTACATATCCTCCAGGGTCCCCAGTAAAGGAGTTCCCCTTCCAGGTTCCCCTCAGAGAGCTCCTCCAGAGAGAGCAGCTCCACTTCTAGAGGCCCCTTCATCCATTTCTCAAAGTCCCTGGTAAATGAGCCCCCTTCCAGGTTCCCCAGCGGGACCCCTATGAAGAGAGATGCCTGTCTCCAGAGCCTTTTCTACATAACCCTCATCCATCTCTCAAAGTTCCTGGTATATGAACCCCCTTTCAGGTTCCCCAATGGTGGTCCCTATGAAAAGAGATGCCCCTCACCAGAGCCTTCCTCTACATAACCTTCAGGGTCCCCAGTAAAGAAGCCCCCCTCCAGGTTCTCCTCACAGAGCACCCATAGAGAGATGCTACATTTCCAGAGCCCTACTTCAACTATCTCTCAGAGTTCCCGGTGAACAGACCCCCTCAAATGGGACCCTATGGAGAGAGATACCTGTCTCTAGAGCCTGCTGCTCAGGTCCCTTGTAGATGAGCCCCTGGCTCCCCAGCAGGACTCCAAGGAGAGTGATGCCCATCCCCTGAGCCCTCCTCCCCATATCCCTCCAGATCCCCAGCAAATGAGCCCCCACTCCAGGCTCCTCTAACAGAGCTCCCACTGAGAGAGATGCTCCCTTTCTGGAGTCCTCTTTGTTTTGGTATTTATGTACCATCTTCATGGACAACAATATGCCAAATTCTTAAATGCCAAATGCCCTCTTAAGCTGTTGTATACAGGTTCTACTTTTGTTCTACTTTGGCATTTGGTTTTTAAGAAATTGGCATATTTTCTCCCTAAAGATGGTGCATTAAGTACCAAAACATGTAGCTGAAACTCATTTACTGTACTGATTAGAAATTATGCATGTGGTTGGTATAATTAAAAAGGTGTATGCTGCATACAGCTAGTGGGACAGTGAATGGCAGCAGTGACACACTCGGTTTCCATTTTCAGGATCACAGAGATAAGATAGAAGTAGGTAATAGTATGAACCAAAGTATGACCTGTACATGATGACAGTGTGTTCTTTGTGCCATGTTGGTGTGTATACTTTCCCGCAGGGACTGTACTGTGGTCAAGACACTGGTTTGAGATATGTGATTCATTTTTCCCTCCCACTCAGTCTTCCTTGTGGTTTCCGATCTTTACCATACAAACCTGAAGGGTATTGACATCTGTTTCTATCATCAGAACAAACACTCATCTTCTACAACACATTTCAGCCATCATGAGGAGGAACCACAAAAACACTGCCAGGACAGTATACTGAGGTGGAGGCCTCCCATTCACAGTTAAAACGTTATTCTTACGTGGGATTCTGACATAATAACACCTTCAAAATTCTGTCTTAGCATGCTTTTCTAAATTTGATTTTGGTGCACTAGGAAGATACGTCAGAATCCTTGGCTTGGCGCCATGTATCAAAGTAAGATTGAGTTTGTGCTGTGTTATTTCTTTTTTTTGCTTTGTAGACCATGTCAGCCAGGTTGTGTTGTTATGTAAATAAAATGTATGAGCTTTAAAGAGGACATCTTGTAAGTACACTTCTGTTATGTTGCAATATTTATGAGGTGTGTCCGTAAAGTAAAGATACATCATGTGTAGGGAAATTTTTTATGCTTATTATGGCAACACTGCCATCGATCTCGATCCATTACCTGTCAGCCGCGCTCGTTTGACAGTGGTAGAACCGCCTTTGTTTGAGTGAGATGTGTTTGAAATGGCAGCACCGATCCAAAGTCCCACCAAATGCAAGGTGCGTTCCGTCATATGATTTCTCAATGCAAAAGGTGAACGTTCAGTGGGAATTCACAAATAAATTGTTGCTGTTTATGGTAATGTTATGAATCAGAAAAATGTGACAAAGTGGTGCCATGAATTCTCCAAAGGAAGGACAGATGTTCACGATGAACAAAGGAGCAGTAGGCCATCTTTGATCTCTTACAACCTTCTTCAAGAAACTGAAGGAGAAATTCGCGCAAATCAACATGTGACGATAAGTGAGTTGCATCACATCACCCTGAAGTGTCTAAGACCACAATTCATGAAACCGTGACAGAAAACTTAGGGTACAGAAAATTGTGCCCACGCTGGGTACCCAAAATATTAATGGATGATCACAAAACGAAACGGATGGGTTCCGCGCTGAAGTTTCTCACGCGCTACGCACAGGAAGGAGATGAGTTTCTGGACTCCATTGTGACTGGAGATGAAACATGGGTTTTTACCACACTCCTGAATCCAAAGTCACTGCAATGGCACCATATGCATTCCCCCAGAACCAAAATATTCAAAACTTCAATTTCAGTGAAAAAAATCATAGCGTCCAATTTCTGGGACAGAAAGGGCATTCTCCTGGTCAACTTCATGCCTCCTGGCACAACAATTAATGCCGCTGCACATTGTGACACCTTCACATGGCTTCGACAAGCCATTCAAAACAAAAGGAGGGGAATGTTGTCACGTGGCATGTGCCTGCTCCACGACAATGCACGGCCCCATTCCACCCATGTCACCACTGGATTCTGGAAAAATTCAAGTGGGATACATTGGACCATCCGCTGTACGGTCCGGACCTCGGGCCCAGCGATTTCCACTTGTTTCTTCACCTAAAGAAACATCTCGTTGGGGAAAAGTTTGACAACAATGATGAGGTGCAAGAAGAAGTCATGATGTGGTTCAAAGGGAAGGCGGCAGACTTCTATGACTCAGGGATACAGAAGTTGGTTCCAAGACTTAATAAATGTCTGGACAATGCTGGCGACTATGTTGAAAAATACAGATATGTACAGGCAATTCATTCACAGTGTTGCTTTTGTAAATTAAAAATGCTGTACATGTTTAAGACCTTTGTATCTTTACTTTCCGCACACACCTTCTATATATACTTTACATTAAATTGTGTTATATTTAAACACTCATGGATCTTATGAATTGTTTCCCTTGCTTCCCTTGGCTGCTTCCAATGTCTTCATTGGGATCAGGAGAAAAATTGCAGGCATCTCTTTCTCCCTGCCCCTTTCATAACTTCATCCCCTTCATGCCTTTCTCCCATACTCCTTTAACATCCCTATTCCTTGTCAGTGCTGTCATCATTCCTTTTTCCATTCCATCTCCCTGACCTGCACATTAAAATAGTTTCCTCATCCCTTTCTTCTGTATATATATATATATATATGTGTGTTCATCTTCTTCCTTCCTTTCCCCTTATTTGTCTCCCATCACATTTACTTCAACAGCTTAGTGCCATTTTTCTCTCCAATTCTAACACTGAAAGAATATAGTATCAGCTTTCCTCATATGCTAGCAATGGTGCTACAGCAACACATGGTAGGAATCAGCTGTCATTTACATGCAGGTACAAGATGAAGGTATGGGCTGGATTCATCTGGCTTAGCATGAAGTCAAATGACAAGTTCTTGTATAAACAGTATTGATCTTCTGGGTTGCACAAATGGAGGAGAAATTTCTAATTAGATAAACAGCTTACAGCTTCTCAAGAAGTACTCAGCTCCATCAAGATACCACACTATTCCAGAATTTCCCTGTATGGGCATGTCACTTGGCAATTGATATCCAGAATGCAAAGCACTGCGCAACAACACCGTGACTTAACAAAAACATAAGACTGTTGGTTCCTTCACTCTTAGCTGAACAACAGCCCATGAGCAACTGCAAGCAAGTTCCTCACAAACACATTCATACTGTGATGCAGTTCAATCTCTCGCTTGATAAAACACCATAACAGAGTCATGATCTCTTCAGTGAAGAGCAAGGTACTCACTCATACTCTATCACATGAAACTGCTAGCTGATGGACGAACACTATGTGTGTTGAGTGTGAGGAGGTACAAGCACAATGTCAACTGCAATACACTGAACTAGATGTGTGGACCCTGACTCACTGCAGTAATTGCCACACTACCTGCCATCACACAAAACAGTCTGAAAGCAGAATGAGGCATCATGCCATAAATCCCTCCATTATAATCTAACTACACTGCATACTTCCATAGTTATTAAGAAACAAAATGGGAGAAGACACAAACTCTGTAATAGAGTGGGTCTCAGCTGCAGAGAAGAATCCATTTTCTACAGCCCATCATAACAAATAATTTATAGCAACACATATTTTCCCTGTGTTTACTGTATCAGTGGTCCAGCGATTGAACAAAATGGTGATTCTGTCAACACATTAAGATGTGAACACAGACAGACCAATGTCCCATTTGCGACAACTCCAAATAGAACATAGTTAACACTGCTTCCTGTACCCCCCCCCCCATTTCCTTCTCAACAACAGAACAGAATTTTAAGGTTGGACATCCCCATTGTGTTTATCAGACTAATGGCTACGTAAGAACATGGTGGAGACAACCCTCCATTTTTATTGTTTTTATCTTTTCAACTATCTGTAACAATTTTTTACTCTTATTTTTAACCATACACCCAATGTAAACATGGATGTTGGTTTGTAAAATTGAGATCTCAAGTCCCAAAAAGCAAGGAATTTTTGTATTTCTCTTTATATTACATGTGTTGACCTTACAATGACCTAAAAGGTGGACACATGTTGCTTTATTAAACACTTAAAAAACTTAGTCGTGTCAACTATTTTCTTACGTAGCCATTAGACAGAACAGAAGTTACGATCCCCAAGAAAAGCACAGTGAAACAGTGGAGACAGCTCCTGTGACCTCAATAGTCAAGGGTTATCAGAATACAGTAAACAGTTGTTGGCATAAGACAAGAGAGCTTTACATATAGAGTTGCAGGTTCACCATGTAATCCACAGTGACCATTTTCTCCTCTCCAGTCTCCAAAAACATTACCAGTTTGTGACACTTCCTATCCATGCACAGCTAGTGAGACTGATAAGTCTGGCCAGTGACTACATGTGAAGGATGACCCCTAATTGGTTTCAGTACGAGGATAATAGTCGCTTCTCTCCAGGACAATGAGACTGAGGTCTATATCCACGTGCAGTTACATGTGAACAGTTGAAAATCTCTGCTTATAAGTGGAAGATAAGACAGAATTTCAGTATGAACAATGCTGGAACCAGATGTACTGTGACAGCACTCTCATGTCATGACTACACATTGGTTCTGTGCCTCAAGAGGAAAAGTCATCATTATCAGCACCACCAATATCAGCAAGAGGAGAGTGAATGCATGTGTCTCCCAGTGATCTGAATGCACTGCCAACAGAAATGCAAGTAAGCAAGTGCAACTGCATTTACCTATCATGCAGCACACTTTGTTTCATACAGCATTCAAAGAAATGAACTAAGAAAGGCAGTATAACAAAGTATATGGTTTCACACACCTGACTGAACTACAGCACAGAGGTGCCTTCAACAAATTGGGTTCCCCTGCGTGGGAAGGGACTGAAGGAATCTTACAAGCTCTTTCCCAGGAACAAATGGCATCACAACAAATATGTGATGGGGTCTGGTGGACAGCCTGGAAAATTGAAAGGAAGCAGCTCAGAGTACAATCAATGGCTGTGAGTAGGCCATGGCTGTGAGTAAGCCAAAGACAAAAGTACTTCAAATTAGGCCACGACCACTTCCTTTCACATCCTTTTCACTCCATTATTCATTCATCATCTTATTATGTGCCACTATATAACAGACGTGGCCACAATATGGATGACAATTTCTCTGTCAAGTACACTCTTGGTGAAGGTAGTTTATATGCACACAAGACCAACTGCAAACAACTTAAAGGATTTTCTGTGAAATGAGAGTTATACCTAACTGAAACCAACTTACTGTAGTTGGATCATTGCCCATAGGAAGTCATGAAATAAGGTAAAAATACTCTTCTTTATTAATGCATGGCATTTGCCCAAGCTGCCTCCCAAAGTGGGGCTCACAAAGATCATCTAGCTGGCCACCCCTGCTACATAATTTCAGCCACTGACAGCATCATCAAATAAGTCATAAATAAGTAAAACACCATGTGGCACAGCTGGTGGTATTGAGTTACAAGCTTGATATCCAGATTCAAAATCTGAACTGGTGTTTTACTGTACGATTAACCCTGTGTTTGCATAAAAAGTTCATGCAGTTACAAAAATATATGTGAACCCATTAGCCTGTCCATCCCTTTTACTTCCAACTTCACTCCTACCAGCTACAGATAAATTAGCAGGAATATTAAAAAAGAAAGGAATGATACTTTGGAAATGGATAATATGAAACTCCTGCTTCGCAGTGTTCTTATAAGCAAATTATTCAGACATAAAAGACAAGAGATAGCGATGATCTCAAACACTGCATTCTATCATAAAATTGCAGTATGTTGATAAGCTAGTAGCAAAATGCTCCAGACAACAGACTTGTGCATGAAAATTAGAGCAATGAAAGCCTTCCTATAGAGGATGAGAGAGGACTAGCATTCTTTTATGCCTGCTGCATTTATATCCCAAGATGTTCAATGAATGCTAAGAAATTATGAAAAATTTATACTAAATTCAATCCTACCAAGACCTGAACACTTCCCTGCTAAGTGCTCCTGAGTGTCACTACACTATCATCATCATCTGCAGTGCCAACGCCTCTTGTGTGCTGAGATTTGTTGAGGACGATTCAGGGTCAAGTTGAAGGAAACAACAGACACTTCGTACGCTTCATGTGGTCATTTGAAACATCACATCCCACCCCTACACAGAACAAGGACATAGATTTGTAAAATTAAAAAAAAAAAAGCTAATTTCAATGGAACATATATAAACACTTACTGTTTCCACAGTACATATCAAGACTGGAAAAACAGTACCACATTTGGCCAGATATAATGTGCCCATGGATCTAATGTGTATTACAGTTTTGAATCAAAACATTAAAAAATGTTATATATACATAAGTCATAAAAGAAAAGCTCCCTGCATACATTCTAAACATGGTAAACAATTATGAATGTGAGATTTGAGGTTATAACAGCAGCAATTATGAAAAATACCATCTTCTGGAACGTGATGCTGTACTGTTTCGTAGACAGTACGAATGATGTGGAGGGACCTACTGTCGCCAGTGTTATGGCAGCATGCTGCCATAACACTGACAACATCTGTACTGACACGCACAGTCGAACATGACTTGTAATTTCAGCTAGGCACTGGTTGCAGCTCCCTGATAATGGTTCATGCGTGAACCGAAACATGTTGGGAGCGGCTTTTATAAGTTTAATTGTTTTTTTAAATTTAACAATTTTATATACTTGAGTGCATTAGTTGGACAATAAAGCATTTGATTTAAGGAACTACATTATAAAACAGAAAAGCAAGTGGAAATGGCTCAACAATGAGTCCAATAATGGTCTTTGACGTAAATCATGTTGAACATTTGAGATCTACAACCTGAGTATATGTTAGTTATAATTAAATTAAGCTGTGAGGTTTATGTACCATTTTCACAAGAGGCGTGACACTTCTTCTTCTCCTCCTCCACATCCTTCATTCTTTTGCAAGACTAGTAAAGATTAATCTTCTTGGTGATGGTCTTTCGACACATGTGACATGTCTTCAGAGTGGTAGAGCACTTCTCACATGCTCCGTGGCCACATAGAAATACCACATTGCGTTTCCGTTCCATGCATATGGAGCAGTTGTGGGCCTCCTCAAACTCAGCTACTTTAGACTCCAGGTACCGGACGCGTTCTGTGCTGGGCTGCCGTGACTTGCAGGCGATAATACGCCCATCTGCAAAAACAGCAGGAAAATAACAGGTAAAGTGACAGAAGTTTCTGCAATAAATTCTTATAATAAAACCAACTAGATGCACTAATTTCTCAAATTTATTTTTGGAATAAAACTCTACATGTTTTGGACAGTTCCTCTGTCCATCATCAGGAGTTTTTTTTTTTACTGCACACACAGCAATGGTATATGTCATATAGGTTTGCTGACAGCTCGCAAGCTGTCAGCATACCTGTATGACATATACCATTGCTGTGTGTGCAGTGAAAAACTCCTGATGATGGACAGAGGAACTGTCCGAAACATGCAGAATCTTATTCCAAAAATAAATTTGAGAAATTAGTGCATCTAGTTGGTTTTATTATAAGAATTTATCATGATGCACGGTCACTTGAACGTCAAAGTTTCTGCAATAACTTATGTTTAAACACCTCCATCTGAACAGAAGCTGGGAGGACTCACAAATGATTTCACAAACACTCTTTTTATTACTTATTCACACACTTTGATTGTTTGTTCTGAAATTTAATAAAACGTTGTCTCAGAATTCAACCTGCAAAAAATTCTATGTATTTTAAGTGCTGTGAAGTGGGAATCATCTTATATTCAGATAAATCCAGCACATTAAACATCAATTTGTACAATGAGATCAGGACTTGTAGTCTTCTGCATTCTCACCATGTAGTCTTCTAGTTGAATAACAACATTTCCAGGTATCATGCTACCTCCATATTCAAGGTTTAGGCAAGTGAGGTGAGGATATGGTCTCATTATACAAACAAAGCAATACATATGTTGGTCACTTAGAACCACAGAAGGTGAAAAGGAGACAAAAGTCAGTATCCACCCACAATATTACATGGGTCACCCTAGAAGAACAGAATAGGAACACTCATTGCCACGAAACTCTCAAATGTTACAAGCAAACTGGATGGTTGAGACAGATACAACTCCCCAAGAAACATTGACATAAACTACATACCTGTTTGCAGAATGAGAAAAGCAGATTGTTACAAGACTCCATGGAATCCTTCAATATTTTAAAACTAAAGAAAATTGTACTGCATGGAATGAACAGTACATCTAGTGACACTCACCTTACCAGTAATTTTCATTTTACACATATCTATCAGCCATTTCACAGCTAAAATCACAAACTTCTGCAGAGGCTAAAATAACATTTTTGTTAAGATTTACCTCCAATTTGTAAAGAGATTTAACATTAAAAAAAAACAAAGAAACAGACCTTGTGTGAGTCGCTTCGTAACAAGCTGGCCACAGCGCAGACATTTCTTCATACGGGCTGAACAATCTTCACAGGCAATCCGGTGCCCACATGGTTCAAACAGTACATTCTCTTCACCCAATTCTGAACACACAGCACACTCCACGGGGGCAGGGGCCCGCTTTTCTCCCACTGAGGTACTACTACCATCACTATCAGATTGTAATGAAGGGTCTGAGTCAACTGTCAGACTCCTAGGTAGTGACTCATGTGCAGTACTGCGAGGTGTCACATACTGCTGCAATAAATCTGCCATTACAGTGTCCTGAACCAGATCTAACGGACTCTTCCCCTTATTATTTTTCTTGTTCAAACTGCAGCCCTCCTGTACAAGATAACACGCAATTGCAAGTGCAACAAGATGCTCCACTGTCCGGCTTGCAAGTTGTGTGAAGATTCCATAGATAGTAGGTGCTTCTAATTCATTGATCTCAGTTGAGATGGTTGCCCGTTTCATAAGTGCCAAGTGAAGACCTGTGTCTCCATCTTCATCTTCAGCATGCACATCAGCAGACATGGAGACAACCAGCTCCACTACAGAACAGTGGCCCTAAAAGCACATACAAGCAGTTTTTACACAACTCCCAGGACTTCAGCAAACTTCACCTTTACACCTATAAGCAAAGATGCACTGTATACTCAGCTATGCAATACACATTACCATTCTTACACAAACATCTAATTTATCACCAGAAAAAAGGACTGTCCCATAATCACAAATAAAGCAAAATATTTCACTACAGCAAATACTTATGAAAACAGTCACACAAAGTGACATTTTAGTTTCTTAAAGCAGTGACTTATGAAGACTACCTGACTTCTGGGATGTGACACTGTCATCTCATAGAAGTGTGCCCTGACATTGGAGCCAGTATGTCCCTCTGAAACATCAGTACACTTCTACCACACTATACAGCAACACAACCAGAAGATAGCATTCTTAAGCGATACCAAGTTTGCAATGTCTTTAACACAGGCAGTGTTACCACTCATAGTGCAACCAGGTATACATATTTGAAGCAAACTGCACAGTAGGCAATCAGTGAGAAAAACAAAGGATGTATTCTGACTGTGAGAAAGAGAAGCAAAAACAGCTGTGCTGTTAGAGTGAGAGGATGCACCATAGTGAGAGGTATACCTGTGAGACTGCCAGCAGGAGTGGAGTCTGCTTGCGGTTGTTTCGAAGGTCCACCTCTGCCTGTCCCTGCGCAAGCAAAGTCTCTGCAACTGCCCGATGCCCATTCAAACATGCCAGATGCAACGCCGCAAATCCATCATCTTTCTTGACATCAACCAGTTGTCGAGTGCGTCCCAACAGCCGCTCTGTAGCAAAGTTGTTTCCTTTGAGAGCAGCATGGTGTAGGACATTAAAACCTCGCTTGTTTTTGAGGGTGAAGTCAACACCTGGCACATTACACAACAGGTCTATGATCTCAACACTGTCCTTCCCTATGGCGTCATGCAATGCTGTGTCACCATAAGAGTCCTGTATGTTGACATCACACTTGTACTTGAGAAGCATCACAACACAGTGCACATGCTGCTTATTGACAGCCACATGGAGCGCTGAGCATCGTCCCTTGTTCACAGCATCAATGTTTGCATTTTGCTTCAACAGAATCTCCATGATCTCTGGCTGATTCCCAAATGCTGAGTAATGTAGAGCTGTATCTCCATCATCATCAGCACCTTCAAGTGAGGCACCTGCTGAAAGAAGAAACTGCACAAGCTCCACATGGCCCTGGTGACATGCCACCTGGAGACACGTCTTGCCCCCACTATGACCATCCACCATATCAGGGTACTTCAGTACAAACTCCCTAACCACATCCAGGTGCCCTTGGGCTGCCTCTCGCACTAGTTTATCCAGACTTGTTGTTTCCAGCTGCACTGATTCCAACACCATGTTTGATAACAGTGATGCCAATGGGTCTGGAACATACAATTACTGTAGTAATAAAACATTAAGAACAGGCAACAGAGACTGTTCACTCAATTAACCCTTTCCCATTCGCTTTATTTCCAATCTCACACTTACAAGCTGCAACTGATTTCATGTAAATTTAAAAAAAAAGTACACTTTAGCCCCAGAAAATACTAAACCCCACCAACTGTTGTTCTGACACACCAACAACCACAAGCAAGTCAATGAACTTACACTCAGCATGTATACAGGACCTGTTAACAGTGACATTACACCACCATTACAAGCATTCTCTTTGACTGAAATGGTGTCAGGGTATCAGGATAACTGAGGAAGTATAAACATAATGCAAATGTCCCTCAGTATTACATTACACATTCAATGCCTATCTTGATTCATCCTGCAACACTACATGCATGATGCCTGATATCCTTAACCACATCACCGGTATGGCTATTAACCTTTCTTTCAGTTGCATAACAGTAATCTCCAGTTACTTAAAATAAGTGAGAAATGTGTATTACTTCATGACACCATCTACTGCTAAGATTAAATAGCACCAGCAGCAGATGAATGAGACCCAAGTATGGGGCAATGGTGGAATGATACTGTCAGCAGACAACTGAAATTATCACAGAAAACCTGCCCCAGTGCCATGTTGTCCACCTCAAGTACGATCTTGCTGACCTAAATGTCAGGATGTCAATGCTCATGTCATTGTATCTCAGCACCTGAATCATACAGTGCTGTGATTAGGTTTGTAAATCCGAGCACATTACTGTGCTTCATTCACAGTGCTGGATTGATGCAGAGCTAAGATAGACCAAAGACAGTCACATTATAAAGGCCATTTAACAAACACCCCATCAATCTATTCTATTTTATTTTATGTAGAAGGTGGGACAGGATAGCACTACAGTGACCAGTATTCCCCACTCTGAAGTAGCATACCAAAAGTTCTGCCATCATTACTTACTGGCATGTTCTTCTCTTGTGTTGGCATGCATGGTATTGCTGAGCTCAGTGGCTGAGCCTGGGACTAGCTGAACACAAAGTGGGTTAAATGTCCACGTCTGTCCATCGATACTGACACGCAGGTCTCCATCTGAATAGATTTTCATCACCTTCCCCAACTTGCCAAGTGCCTACCAAGCAAATCAAATTACCATAACATACAGCTCAATAAACACTCCCAATTAAACAAAATATGTCTTTGCTATAAATCAGGAGTTTAACCGCAGTCTGAGTTCAGCCATTCAGGATACATTACAAATATACCATAAAATTCAATTATGCACATGAAAGACAAAGGAATTACCATGATTCAGTATCAAATAGGAATAACATAAAAAATAACCCACCCCTTTCATTACTTCTATCCACTCGCCATGACCCTTCTGGTAGTCCCGCACCATGGCAAGATCATGAATGACACGAACCACATCACCAACAGCAAATGTGTTGACCTTGGTGAGTGCCCCAGGATGGAAGGTCCAGCGATTGTTACAGCCTTCATATTGGACACGAATGTCTCCCCGTTCAGTTACTCGATGAACCACTCCCATCTTTCCAATGTACTAAACAAGACCAACACAGTATATTAACAACTACTCACTATATATCAGGATGCTGGGAGGTTCGGCATTAGCAGCTTTAATTTCAGACATTAAACCTGGCAGTTAACACAATCACTGCCATAGTCGACCTTAGTTGATTTAATAACTCGTGCTTAAAATCACCAGCGTCAACCTTAGTCAATCTAATTTTTCAGTCGTGCTCTTTCAGCTTAAATCAGCTGACCTGTCATTATAGGCAGGAAACTTGTACAGCAGCTTCAGTATATCTAGCTGACGTTATCTTTATCCCTTTTATAGTTTATTACGCTTACAATGCGATATAATGAACCCGTGTTTATCCTTATGCTCAGAGGGAGAGTGGGCTGTCTCTAGCTGCAGTCTATAAAGAATCTTTCATATGTGAAGTCGTGTATGTGTGATACTTCTCAGTGCAACATGGCATCTAGGAAAAGAAAAACAATTGGATTTAGAACTGAAGAAGAATTAGCTGATGTGGTGAATGAAATTGTAAATGACACTGATTCAGATACAGATAATATTCCCCAATTTTCTAGCGAAGACAGTGAATGTGAAAATGCAAATGAGAGTGATAATGAGAGTAGCATTTCAATACCTGGCCATAGCCACAGACACACAGATGTTAGCCCAACTACAGGGTTTTCTAAAAATGATCGTCAACCAAGAATACCACCCTTCATAGGCAATCCAGGTGTGTAATTTGTAGTTGAAAATGACGCAGATGTGATGAGTTATTTTGACCATTATATTCCTCCTGAACACACTGAAATAGTAGTTGACCAGACAAATTTATATGCACAACAACAGATCACGAAAATGCCTCGCCCCCGTTACAAAACATGCACGTAGTGAAGAATGGAAACCAGTAACAGTAATCGAAATAAAAAATTCCTTGGTTTGAATTTTGTAACTGGTGTAGTCCGAAAACCAAAATTAGAATTGTACTGGTCAACGAGAGGAATTTTTCAGACTCCACTATTTCCACAAACAAGGTCTAGGAACAGATTTCAACTTATCCAAAGGTACCTTCACTTCAATGACAACAATGCAGCAGGAACAAATGAAGATCGTTTGTATAAAATCCGTACAATTTTAGACATTGTTGTAAATAATTTCAGAAATAATTATATACCAGATAGGGAAATTTTTCTTGATGAAGGTATGCTTGGTTGGTGGGGTCGTTTGCGATTTCATGTGTATAACCCAGGCAAAATTACAAAGTACGGCATACTGGTATGGATGGTTTGTGAAAGTTCAAACTGGATATATTTGTAACTTGCAGATTTATGATGGTAAACGTGGACCTTTGACTGAAACGGTGGGTTTTCTACTCGAACCTTGTGAAGGGAAGGGTTACCACCTATACCAAGGCAGTTACTGCAATAGTGTCCATCAAACGAATGAATTATTACAGAAATTAATTACAGTCTGTGGAACAATCAGAGTGAATCGTGGATTACCGAAAGACATGATAGAAGAGGCAAAAAGTTGAAGGAAGGCGAGGTCACTTTTCGTAGGAACCAGGAAATACTACTCATCTCACATCAAGATTAGAGGCTCGTAAATATGATTTCAAGACTCCATACAGCTGAAGTAACTGAAACAACAAGCAGAAAAATGGGTGTGGCAAAGAAGAAACCAGAATGCATCATAGATTACAACACTCGTATGCACGGTGTTGATACAGCGGACCAGTATCTGGTTTACTACCCATTCATTTGTAAAACTGTCCAGTGGTCTAAGAATGTATTTTTCTATCTTCTCCAATGTTGCCTTTTCAACAGTTATGCTACCTTTTCAAAGAATAATCCTAATTCCCGCAAATCATTCCTAGATTTCATGTCAGATAACACAGAAAATCTGATACACACATCAGGTGCTGTATCATCACCGTCATCATCATCTGACGAGTTGCAAGGCTCAAGTAGAACACCTACACCTACTCCAACAAAATGTGCCCCAAAAAATGACTCCCCTGGCAGGCTTGATGGAAAACTAAAGAATCACAAACTGGTCCATATTCCACCCACAAAAAATGATAAAACGCCAACACGAAAATGTCGAGTGTGTGTGCAAAAAAATATCAAGAAAGAAACTAGATTTCCCTGTGCTCAGTGTGGTGTTCCTCTGCATCCAGAAAGCTGCTACACACGACATTACATGCTGAGTAATTATTTTTTTACTGAAATCGTGAAAGAAGGGGCTGTGGACCCTCTAAATGGCTGGCACTTTAATGCCCCTGGGTATTTAAATAGCTGGCAGTGAAAGTGTTAAGACATGGATCACGTAGGCCTGTGCAAAAACTAACTGCGATGTTATAAAAAAAAGTGACAAGAAGCTGCGTATAATTTTGACCAAGCTTGAGCCGTAGGCATGAGTATGTATTCTTAAGATATGAGAAACAATAATCAGATGAACAAATCTTATTCCCATATAAACAATAAATTCCACTGAATTATCTCAAAATATACAATTTCTTACCAGTAACTTGAAAGTGTTATTCGTAATACAGTATTAAAGTACTGAAGAGCACTTGTAGATACTAGTTTATATATATATGCACATGTAACTCATCTCCATCTAAAGGACAATGTTAAGATTGAGAGGAGCTACATATTCACTCTCCTTTTATGCCTTTATGATGTAGATACGGGCAACTTTACCTGTAGTAAACTTCAATGGGAAATGGTGGTAAAGAAATAGGAACAGACAATAAATTTAAATGATTACTAAATATTGGGGATAGAAATATGATTAAATATAATACTCCGCTACTCAGAGATGATGACATGTAGCAGTAGGGAGACAAATCTCAGGACCATAAGGCATAATGACCAGTCAGATCATAAAAGTATTTATTTATTCATTCATTTAAAATCTATGGCTTGTCAAACATATTTTGCAATGTGACACTATTATTTACCACAGCTGCTTGCATTAAAGCAATTTTTGTTCCAAAAATAAAGACCAGTGTCGCATCATCTAACACACCTTATTTGGGTCCCACGTGATTTTATCATGTACCCAAAGTTATAACCCTCCTTAGAATGGTCTCATTTTGGGTTATTTAGAAAACTTTAGGAGTGAGTGTTTTTTTTTCCTTTAACATATGATTGCGTGCATGTGCTCCTACATAGCACATATTTGGAAATGCTGCTGTGCATCTTTCCCTGAACATCCTTCCAGTGTGACTGTCATACTGCCCTCAGTGCTCTTATCAGGTAAGTTGGGAAACTTGAGAGTAGTAATCTTGTAATGGAGGCATCTGACATCCACGTGGATGATGTATGTCTTAATTTTAATGAAGAATACTGTATCCTGAAATGTGATGTCATATCAAGAGCTTTACTACACTGAAGATGCACAAAAGCAGATTCCTAAAAAATGTTGGTACCTATCTACAAAACCACACAACTCAATAACCCAGAAGACCATAACATTAAAATTCACCACTGTCAGAAACCCAAATTTAATTTTAACTTTAAGTTGTTACTTCAAGGCGCCAATTTAACTGTGTCACATCTGAGGTTCTCATAACCATGTTGCTGAAAAGTTTTCTGGGATGCTGTGCTGTGTTGACTGGTAAGAAGTTACCAACATTTCACTGGACTGTAGGATCAAAGCATCTCATCTTGGACTGCTTGACCTTCAAAATTAAAGTTTTATGGTCCTCTGAAATGTCAGAAACGATTTACCACTGAACATAGCATAACAACCTAGAAAGCTATGGCAGTCCACAACTAGGGATAACATGTTGTACCACTAATAGTTTCCAATTATCTCTGATGTGTTTTCACTCATCATTTACAGATGGCAACAGGGTGGTATCCTGTCAGTATTATTTACTTGTCTTGGGCAGTTGTTCACTACTGCTATACATATTCTTTGATTTCAAATTGCATGTGTTAACAATGCATGAAAATGAAAGACAACAAGAGTCGAAGTGAACGTTGAAAAGGCACGTCTTCTAAACAGACAAGTAAGGTGTTAAACAAGACTGGCAATGTATGTGTAATGTAACAATGACATGCATCAGTGTAATGACTGTCACCATGGAAAAGCACTAAGTATTACATATTCTGAGTGTACGTCTGTAGCGTTAGTTACTCAGCATGCAAAGCATATGTGTCATATTATACTGTCATTTGTGGCCTGTCTGGCTTTGAAAAATTTTTTCCACATCATCGCAGAAAGACATGATTTTCAGAAAAAAAAAGTTGTTGAACATAAAGTGTGTGTTTTTTGATTGTCTCCACAAATTTTCTCTGAAACATCTTCCATTCTAAGCAAAATTCAGCAATATTTTATCATAAATGTACATAGGTCTTCATGTAATGTACCTGTTGTTCTTGCCAGATGTTAATGAAACTTGAATTTTCTTGACACATTTCCAAAAAATCCTCAAATATCAAATTCATGAAAATCTGTCCAATGAGAGCTGAGCTCTTCCATGTGGATGGACAGACAGACAGCCATGACGAAGTTAACAGCTGTTCTTCACAGTTTAGCAAATGCATCTAAAAATGGTAGCAATTTATCGCGGACTAAAATATTCACAAAATTTGTGTTATGATAACATGGTATATGATACAAAATTATGACACCAACGTGATGTTTATGCTGTTATGACATTTCAGTTCTATCACAGCTGAACTATTACAGTACAATGGAAGTGGAACAGGAAATGGAAGTCTTGTAAGAAAGAATTAAGACTAATCAAATCATGAAGTTTAAGAAGAATGCTGATGGTGTGAAAATAACAAATGCTCAATCTTTAGGTGCATCACACAACAAATGCTCATTTATTTATACTCAGACCAGGGAAAGAAATCCTATGGTTAGTACACATGTCAGTGCTGGAAGCTTTTCCTTTTCTCAAGCCAACTCTGGCCTATGTTACCCAGCCCAGTGTGCTTGTAACTAGTGAAAGTTACCACCATGAACATTTGTGTAAACAGAATGCCTAGATGGAGTAAACTATGCAGAAGTTTCTTGCCAGGGGAACATAAGTTTGCTTATGCAACTTATTTCTGTTACAGTATTTATTTCAGTATGAGGAGATTCATTCATTATATCTGCATACCTCTCATGGAACTGTAACCAAGAATGGCAACATGGTGGGAATATATCTGTTTACATTAACAAAGTTTATTGGTCAAATATTTCTTTGCTTTTATGTAACATGAAGGTTAATTTCTCTGTTCACACATGTAAGCCATTTTCCCCTATCCTAAGCCACTACAAACCAGTTCATTTCTTCACACCCTATTTTTCTAAGGTCTAGTATAATATTTTTGTTTCAAGTGATTTCCTCCCTACAAGATTTATGACTAATATTTTTATGCATTTCTCATTGTTTACAGGCAAGAAGCTTTTTATTATTTCTTTCTGTACTCTACCTAAGTACCTGGACAGTATAATCAGGTAGGATATACCTGCTTCCTTCTTAATGTCCTACTTCATTCAACCTTAAATTAATCTACCTTACACTGGGCTTCATCAATGTTGCCAACACTGTCCATCATTTTGGGTTCTTTCAGTACCACAACGTTTCAAAAAGTGGACCTGTTATAAAGGATCCTAGTCAGGTGGGGAAATTTGAAACAGCTAGTCTCTCACTGGTCAATTATAGAAACTAGCTCTTCTATAACTTATTTAACTTGAATATGAAAACAGACCCACCTTTCAAACCACCACAGTACTAAAAAACCTCTAGATGATAGACAGTTGAGCCAATTTACTACAAGTCATTGAAGTCATATTACATAGCACCTGACCCTTAAACCTGTTACCACACATAGGCAAGCGACACAAAAACAATAAATTCATGTAATCATGAATGAATTAAGTGCAGGTTTTGATAAGGTTTAATACCATGACAAGATGTGTACAATCTCCAGAAGATTTAATTCTGAAAATGTAAGTATATAACTAATTAGAGCCTTCCTTATTCAGTGCATGGTCTTGATAATGTCTAGGGAAGCCAAAAACCACCAAGTGCTGAAGTGATGATGATGATGATGGTGATGATCTAGATAATGTCTCACAGAATGAGTTCGTGTGCTTGAACTACTGTGTTTACATGTTTCTAGTAAAGATGATGTGGCATTCTGCATGTGTGTTTGTATGTTAATGCTCAGGCCGTTTGAGGTCTAGGGCATACCTGCAAATTACTGACTTGCCTTCGTATGTGCGCGAGGCTGCTGGGATTGTATGCCATGTTAGCAAAGACTAGTCGCTCCTCATAATCGTACTCACAGAGGATCTTGTTGTCACAAAGGTAGAACCGGTCTCCCACACAGAACCTGTAAAAATGCAATCGACAGTTTTCACTTGGTTATGCTTCATCTGGACATATTCTCTGCTAACTTGAAGACCCCAGTTAACTGGAATCTATGTTGAACACATGTTGTTTTGATGCACTGTTCATGTAATTATGTGCACTAATGTCAGAGCTGACATGACAGTACAGACAGCCAAAATATAGTCTGTAGGCTAAGACATGTGTTGAGCAAGTGACTTAATATATGGGACATCTGTAATTGCAAATTCATCACTAGAGACTGAGTTTGAAGATGATAGAGGTGATTACAATGCCGGTCCACAGCTCAGACAAGCCTTTCAGCATCTATCAGACCAGCCCAGTATATATCACAGTTGTAGGTTACCAGTTTTATTAAAATCAACACACCAGTTTACAATATATTTCACAAATTTCAATATATTTCATAAATTAAAAGCAAATTATGGTGGGGAAAAGCTCGCAATGTTTAGTTTGAATCTTATGTCTTCCTGCCTCAAATTTAAGAACGTAAAGATTAAAATATATACTAATTTTACCTGTTTATTTCATGGATGATGGACATTCTTTATCATCTTGATAGAAGAACACAAACTAAGGGTGTTTGAGAACATAGTGATTAGGGCAATATTTGGATCTATGAGGAATGCAGTGACAGGAGAATTGGAAAAAACATACAAGGAAAAGATTCACAATTTACCCTCTTTTTCCAATTATGATGATGACTGCTACTCTGCTACTTCAACTACTACTATACTACTGTTGTTGTTGCTGTTGCTGCCACTACTGCCACTACCAATACCACCACTACAGCTCCCACCACCATCACCATGATTAGAGAAGGGGAGGAAGAAGGGAGGTGGGGGAGTAGGGAAGAGGAAAAGATGGTGGATAAGATTGACACAGTATGTAGCATACATATAACAGAGACATTTGAAAGGAAGGCCAAGGTACAGATGGGTTGTTCATATTAAAATTAATTTTACAGGAAATAGGGTGTGGCAGTGTGAAATGGATTCATCTGGCTAAGAAGAGAGGTCAGTTGGTGGTTCCTGTGAACACGGTATTGAACATTCAGGTTCCATGAAAGGCAGAAAGTATACTGTGTGTGCGAGTGGCTGCTAGTTTCTCAACAAGGACAGTGCTGAATTGGGTCAGCAGTGTAAAACAATAAAAGAGCTGGAACCTCTTTTTGTCACCAGTATCATTTATACTGGCTGCTTCATATCAAACAGTGTCCAACAGTCATTTCCCAGCTCACCTGTGATTGCACTGCTGGCAGGCAAAGCATTCAAGATGATACACATTACTTTTCGCCCTCATCACCATTTCAAATGCTGGAATCACTTTGGTACAAGCTGCACAATACCCTGTTGTTCCAAACAACCTGCAAATCACAACAATGAACAGCAAATAATGCAAATAAAATGTGCTGTGTGTCAATAAATAAATTAACCGTTGAAGATTCAAGTCTTGATGAAAGATCAGAAGGCTTCAATCTTCAGCAACCTTGCTTAGGGAACCTAAACTCTTGCAAGTAATTGGCTTCCTGATTTTATGTATTAAATTTAAAGCTGCTATGAACGACATTCCATGCAGGCTACAATGAACAACAGTGGGAAACTTAATGTAAGGGGTTTGAAGTTCATTTTAATGCACATTCCACCTCAGTCTTATACAAGGGTGGAAACGGCTCGTTAGAACCAGACAGATACAAGAATATCAGTTCAGCATGTCCACAAAATTAACATATGTTATAGAGAAAACTATTAAAATGGGGGTTTAAAAACTATATATCATGTCTCAGATCTACATAACATTGTGTTGGAATGGTTTCAGACACAGATGCAATAACAATTTTAACCAAATTTGGATTTTCCTGATAGAATTTCATAAAAGTCCCCAGTATCGAATTCAGTGTAAGTCTGTTGAGGGGATGGGAGAAGTGCAGATACAGACGGACATATATGATGAAGGCAGAACGCGCCTAAAAGAGCAAGGTAATTATCCATTGGTTCCATACTCATAAACCAAAATTAAGATCACATTTAAAGCAAAACAAATGTCAGCTACGAGAAGCAATCAAAATATAGATACCTTTTTGTGTGATAGTATTACAAGTTTCGTTTTCATTTTTGTTCATTTTACGACAGTATAACAAATGTTAAATTTACAATTACAACATGTTTAGCATGTTTTCATACAGGGCAAGAAAATTTCTGTAGTAATTCTGATCTTACGCCCTCCCCTCAAGAAAAGAAAACTCCTGGGTATGTGCCAGTTGTCCAGCAACACACAAGATCTTCGAGCTTCTGCTATGTTACGCAGCGTAGACTCGTACTTAGAAACCGACGTTTCGGGAAAACCTATCGGTCCCACTTTCAAGGCTTCTTGGATTGCCTGATCCTTGAAGATTGGACAGGTAGGTTGTCCCGAAACGCCGGTAACTAAGTACCAATCTACTTTACGCAACATAGCAGAAGAGTGAAGATGTGATGGTCACCGCGGCGGAAGGCCGAGATGGGACACAAGATTTTGCACGTTATGTGCCAAGGAACTAACCTCAGGTAGTCACGCTTGCAGAGGATGAGGTTTGCCTTGGTGTAGAGGGTGGAGCCAACCTCCCCGAGACGACAGTCACAGCAGCCACATTTAAGGCAGTCCTCGTGCCAAAACATATCCAGCGCCTGAAACAAAGAAATTAACCTCTTGCGACGGAACTTCCTTGGGTTAAAGAAACTAACATATTTAATGTATAAGTGTGAAATATCATTTGTTAAGGCACATTTACACTATTTAATATGCCGGCTGACCTAAGCAGTCACTGAAAAGCTAATGGAGAATTTGGGAAAATTGCCTGATTTGTTGTAGATATGTTGAGAATATGTCTCTGGCAAACCATGAGAAATTTTGTACCCTCGATGATTTCTGGCGTTTTGATAATTGCCTGGAAGAGCTGGACATCATTAATTCATTCATTCAGTCATTACATAGTCTGTCTTGCAAAAGGTTCCAAAGTGAGATGTCCAGAGTGCAAGACAGTGCTTCCTCTGTCAGTTTCCAGTATCTCCTCTGTTCCTTCATGTCATTCAGTAGCTGCTTGTGTAACCTTCCTCGTCTTTCCGTCCCTTCTATCCTCCTCTCTACCTTTCCTTCAATAACGTGTTTAGAAGTCAGTTCCTGCGCAAATACGTATTGTGTATAAACTGCCTACTTTACGTTCACGATCGATACAACTGATCTTATCCATCCTGACCCTTGAAGACGGGACCGATAATTTGTCCCGAAACGTCGGTAAGGAATTGCCACTACTCGCTGCGTAATAACCCAGAAGAGCGCAGTTCGCGGCGGAAGCCTGAAATCACGCACATTTCTGACCTGTTTTCCGAAGTGGCCAGGATTCACCACTGCACGAAGTTACGTTCCAAGTGTAGCATTTCACTATTTTCTGCTTAAGTTTGCTGGCGAAAAGAGTCTTCTTGTTTTTGAATGGCACTGTTCGCACAGAAACCCTGGATTTAATTCCACGTGTACATCTTGCATTATTTGTTACCAGGCTTTGTCGGTCGATTTATTGTCAAAACTCAATCGATGTAAGCTGACATACGATACCGAACAGCAAACTTCAGGCATGTAGACAGATACTTTCGTTATGAGCAAATTGTTTTGAGCACGGCTGCACAGAAACGTGCAGACTACAAATGAGATTGCACTTTCTTCTTGAGTTAAAAGGGTTGCAGGCCTACTTCATCACGTTTCCAAACTACAACTGTTTTTCTATGAGTATTTTCTCAGTTTGAGGACAAAAGAGTAAATGGACAAGAACACCGTTTGCCGCGGCTACAAAACATTACCAAACTGTGTGATCGGCTCATTAGATCAGATCCTTCCTTTGAAATGCAATTCAATGAAACAGGATTTCAGGAGTTTTGATTAGGGCGACAAAAATAATACCAGCCACTCGCGAAAGCTTCTTTAGCCTTCATAGGCTAGTCGTCTTTGCAACAAGCATCCGTGGTAAGTTGCACTTTCATTGTTGTTGCTTAATTAGAAGTCGTGACTTTCAACATAAACTTTGGAGGCGAATCTCGTAACTCACATTTCAGCATAACAAACGACATTTACCCACTTCGCAGTAATGCACAAATACATCTCCTTCATTAGAGGCACTTGAGATGGATGTGACTGTGAATTTTTTTCAATCTTGGATGGCTACAGAAACTCTGAGTTTGGTTTTAGTTATTCGTTTTATTTATTTATTTATTTATTATCGAAAGAATTATTTTTGTTAGTACTCAATAAAAATAAATCTGCACATAATGAATAAAATTACTTGTGACTTCCATTACTACTAAGTCGAGGGCCCTTCAGAAATTTGCAATTAGATTTGGGGAGCCGCGGGATCAGGAGCTGGGGAAGCACCACCCCAATCCGTTAATCCCATCGCATTTTGCAAGCGAGTGCTGTACTTGTTTGTGCGTGCAGACACTTTACCTTGAGCAGGTAGCGTTCTGTGATGCGCTTGCCGCAGCCAGCGCACTCCCGCGGACCACCGACACCCGACGCGGTGTTGGCCGCCGAGGCCACAGCTGATGACGCGGCGGTGGGTCCAGCCCCCTGCACCGACACTGCAGCACGCCCACTCGGAGTCTGCTGGTCCCCCGCGCCCTGATCTGCAACAAACAAGCGTCCTCATTGGAAAACCCTTGTTACAGTTGGTCCAATTTGGCACTTCATTTCCATAAGCCGTTTTCGTGGAGACCAAATGCAAAACAAATCTGAGAGAGTGCTGCGATATCCTGGGACATGAGGCCGTAATCAGCATCTCGGGGGACCTGGCTGGCTCCACCTTCAGGGCAGTCCAGGAAGACATCCTCTTTTTGGACTACGATGGAGTTAGCGAAGTTCTCTGAAACGTGGGTACCTTGCATGCTAATCGACTAGGGGTCATAGCCCACAAGACCCGAATCTTCAGCACCACTGCGAGAACCTGGAGTCTCACACACCTACAAATCTGCAGCTGCTGACAATGGTAGGAAAAAGGGCAGTGTTTCAGTCCGTATTGCAGTATTACAATATAGACTTCTAAGCAGATTCCGGCTGTGCGGTCTGTAGACGCTTTATTGCTGGGATCGTGGGTTCGAGTCCCGCTGTGGCCACGGATGTTCGTCTCTTGTGTTTGTTATGTGTCGTGTAGGTAGCGGTCTCTGATTACTAGTTAAGAGGAATCCTATGCGAGTGTGTTATTTAGAAACTTCAACAATGAGGCGGTCTAAGCCCGAGTTGGGCTCTTGCACCACAGACAAGAAACAAGAGTTCTCAACTAAAGCTTATTCCTTTAACCGGTATTCCTGAACTTTTCAAGTCAAAGGTGTCTAACCGTGGTATCAAAACACCCCTCACTGGAGTGGTTATCTGTGGAAACCACTAGTCCTGAGACACCTGGCAGGAGTCGCCGGCCTCCAGGATTACATTGTTAAGTGTGGGCGTATAATTGAGGTGCAAGGGGGTCCGGCCTCTCTTCCTACACTTCCGACGTCTCTGTACGTCATTCACACGCCCAGTACATTCTACAAAGGAGGATCATTTGTCCTAACAAAACCGAAAACATTCGCGTATTAAAACTTTAAATTTTAAATAACACATATTCACGAGTTCTATTGCCACAAAAACGGGGGGGGATTGGAGACGCTTCATAGTTGAATATGTACTGTTAAGGATTCTGAACTGGGCCCCTGTTACGGTACGGCAACCAGGATCATCGTCCACTGCTTCACCCGTCACAACGCCGAGGTCCCCAGCAGTACTTATGTCGTTCTGATGCCGTTTCCATGGAAGCATGTAAGGCATCACACAAGTGGCAGCTGAGTGACCTAAACTGTGCCATTTGAAGGACGATGTAATTTAATTGGCTGTCACAGAGATCGGAGTTGGGAAGTAGGGTGAGTGGTACAAAATTGATAACAAGACAGGCAGGCCATGTACTTATAACGTAACAATGAGGCGCGTTCGTGCAACCATTGTTGTAGTGGAAATGCAATAAGTAGTACGCACTCTGAGTGTGTGTTTGTAGCCTCAGGTATCCAGCATGCAATGCGCAAGGGCCATAATGTTATCTGTGGCCTGTCCGGCTCTACAAATATTTTTCCAGATTAACTCATACACGGCAAGATTTTCGAAAAACAGTTATCGAACATCACATGTGTGTTTGATTTTCTCTACGTTTATCTGAAACATTTTTCATTCTAAGAAGAGCGGAGTGAGAAATAATCAAAATTGTAAAACCGTCTTCATGTAAAGTACCCTTCATTCTTGTCAGATTTTAATAAAATTAGAATTTTTTTCGACAGATTCTCGAAAAATACTCTACTATCAGATTTCATGATAATCCGTCCAGTGGGAGCCGAGGTGATTCATACGGACGGACGGACGGACAGCCGTGACGAAGCTAATAGTCGCTTTTTGAAATTTTGCGAAAATCGCCTAAGAGTAAAAGAAGCGGAACTAGGGCTGAAGACAACAGCAGAAATTACCTGTCGTATTGTAACCAGTATTTGCCATGCCAACGGCCTCACATGAACCTTCTGAAACCTACTGGTTACTTTACGTACCACCGGGTTTAAAATTAGAAAACGCTACGTTTGGGCTTAAGAGAGCGTTTATGTTTTGGTATGGTTTTTAGAGTGATTCTTTCGCTAGGCAAAATTAACTAATTGGTCTTTATAACTGAGGCAGAGTGTGTTCACTGCACGGTACGAACTGGATCTTTAAATATGTTGCAGGTTCACCCGACAGACCGCGTGGCGCGTTGGCAACTGCAATGACAAAGAAACGAAGACCTGGACAATGGACTGAAACATAACTGTACTGTTATTACTCCATCTATATGCCTTGACGGCGTGGACAGTAAGAATTTTACCTGCTACTTTCATATTGAAAAGCAAAAGAAGGTACAGACAGGATGAGACGTGAGAACTAGTGGACACGTAGACGAGAGGGAGAGCCATAGGGGAAGTTGGGGATACTTCAGTTCGGGTGTTGGCAAGCATCACTTCAAAGTCTGATGTATGATAGAGACAACGAATATTAAATTTGGGCTATGCCCACCTCTACATAAAATCATCGGACCTTTTATGAATCCATGGCCACGTATTTAGCCTTTAGATCTTCGCTCTTCCGGGATTTTACGCATTGCAGGTAGGTAGTACCGACGTTTCGGTACAACCAATCGGTCCAACAGGTTGTCCCCAAAACGTCGGTAACTAACTACCAATCTACGCTGCGTAACACCCCGAAAGGGCGAAGATCTCATTGACACTGTGCGGAAGTCTCAAGTCACCCACACCTAGACGTCACGTAAGGCTCGTTAGTTCCAAGTTTGCTTTTAAGATTTCCGTACATTTGCAATTGGAGAATGAGGTTCACGTAAGCGACATATACTCAGTTCCTCCCTCACAGAGAACGAAGTCTGTGACCATTATAACGACAAACTTTCAGTACTGTATAGGGAAATAATCGGTATGTTTTGCCAGATTCATAAGAAAGGCCTCAATACATTACACTAAAAAATGCACAATGTCTGAATGTTACAGCAGTTGGTATACATACTTACAGCTCTTGTTTTAAATGGCTAATTGTACGGATATTTCAAACAGCCTTGCACCACGGCCCCAGTAACTGTGCCAGTATTAAATTCATATGGATTTATTGTCATTATTGTTTTTTATTTTCATGTTAGAAGAGAAATGAGACCACATACTGATACCAGACCACATACTCATATACCAGAAGCACCGAGCAATATGAAATAAAAAAAGCTTACTACGTACATTCTTTAGAGCAATATAGGAGACACGGACTACTTTACTTAATGGAAAATAGCATCAGTCATGCAGGAAAGGATCCTACCCCTCTGCCGCCACCCTGTACAGCTCGCAATATAAGGCAGCGACGTTTTTATATGATGCGCTTGGGTATGTATGTGACTTATATCACTGGTCAGGCTGCCTAGAGAAGTAATAACATCGGACAGTCCCGCTTCTGCTTCTCCTTACTTGCCCGCGGGACAAAACCTTCCATGCAGCAGCGACACAAGGCCAGTTTCATCCGAACAGAAGCTGGGACTGTGATTAGCCTACGGTCTGGACGACAGACGGTTCACGGTCCGACTTCCAGCAGCAGAAAGAGACTTTGTCTTCTACAGAGCGTTCAGAACGGGGCTGAGGCTCAACCAGCCCCCTTTTGAATGGGGGCTGGAGGTTTTCCCTCGCAGGTACAGCGGCCGGAGTGTGTACGATATATGATCATTCAGCCCCATCTGGTGCCTAGGGTAAAAACATACGGCGCTACAGCTCTACTGTGTCCGCCTGTCTTCGTGCCGTGTAGCGGGACACTTTAGCTCTTGACATCGATTCGACAGGCAAGTCTTATTTACGTTTATCGGGGTTATGTATACGTGCTCAATTTTCGTTAGTTTTCGGTTACATTAAGACGCTGTATCAGGTTACGATGTCATACCGTGTCCAACAAGAAACGACAGGACAGGGGAGGCGAATCATTGATCAAAGCCAAATGTCGGTTGACCCCCGTCATTTCAGATTGTCTATATTTCTCTCCTCTGCCTCCTATGGCGTTTTGGACCCGTATGTGGGGGGGGGGGGGGTTTCGAAAAATTTTAGGTTTTACATGGTTGGTTTTTTAGTCCCAGGCCCAACCCCAACACATTTTAAAGGCCCGAGTGGTGG
>Ga0123357_10000898_pt1 | contig 30341 bp, 25 predicted proteins | sample TergutEmb28metaG_FD_89873 | JGI IMG/M metagenome (GOLD analysis project Ga0123357, IMG submission 89873) | Embiratermes neotenicus P4 segment gut microbial communities from Petit-Saut dam, French Guiana - Emb289 P4 | ecosystem: Host-associated > Arthropoda: Insects > Digestive system > Gut ...
CGCGAGTATCGTATCCTCGATCTCCACCTTTTTCATAAGTCTGGTCTCAGGATTCATCGTGGTCTCCCACAACTGCGTTGGATTCATTTCTCCGAGACCTTTGTATCTGCTCACATTGACGCCCGAACCCATCTCTTCCATGGCCTTTGCCATCTCTTCTTCGTTGTAAGCATAGACCTCTTTCTTTCCCTTTGCTATCCTGTATAACGGAGGCATAGCGAGGAATACGTGACCGTTCTCTACCAGAGGTTTCATTTGTCTGTAGAACAGGGTCAAAAGCAAAGTCCCGATGTGTGCCCCATCGACATCGGCATCGGTCATTATCACAATGCTATGGTACCTTATCTTGCTGACATCGAATTCAGCTCCCATGCCGCCGCCTATGGCGATCATAAGATTCTTTATCTCCTCACTGTCAAGGATCTTGTCGGGCCTTGCTTTCTCAACGTTCAGTATCTTGCCGCGCAGCGGCAGTATGGCTTGGAATGCGCGGTCTCTTCCCTGTTTCGCGCTGCCTCCTGCGGATTCGCCCTCTACGATATACAATTCGCACTTCGCCGGGTCTCTTTCCGAACAGTCCGCAAGCTTTCCCGGAAGAGTGCTTGATTCAAGTGCGTTCTTCCTCCTTGTGGCATCCCTTGCCTTTCTAGCAGCCTCCCTTCCCTCCATCGCCGATATTCCTTTCTTCACTATCAATACGGCAACAGCGGGATTCTCCAGGAAATACTCGGCGAGTTTTTCGTTCATGAAGGAGGAGACTGCCCTCTGAGCGATACTGCTTCCGAGTTTTGATTTGGTCTGTCCTTCGAACTGGGGTTCCTGCATCCTTATGCTTACTATCGCCGTGAGCCCTTCTCTGACATCGCTCCCTTCAAGAGTGGTGTCCTTGAGCAACCCGTTCTCTTTGCCGTAGTCGTTGATGGTCTTGGTAAGCGATGACCTGAATCCTGTAAGATGGGTTCCCCCTTCGGGGGTGTATATCGTATTGACAAAAGAATCGATCTCTTCGTTGTATCCGTCCGTGTACTGAAGGGCTATATCCATTAACACTCCATTGCTCTCTCCTCTGAGTGCGATCGGGACTCCGTGTAAAGCGGTCTTCGACCTGTTGAGATACTTGACGAATTCGGAGACCCCGCCCTCATAATGGAACTTTTCGGACCTTCCTGTTCTTTTATCCTCGAAATAAATTGTTACCTCTTTGTTAAGGAACGCTTGATTCCTAAACCTATTCTGAAGAACATCATAGTCGAAGGCGGTTGTCTCAAATATCTCATCGTCTGGATAGAACGTTATTGTTGTACCCGTTTTATCTGAAACGCCGATCTCTTCCACGGGGCCATCCGGTATGCCGATGTGATAGGTCTGCCTGTATACCTTCCCCTCCCTTTCGACTATGGCCGTAAGGTGTTTGGACAGCGCATTTACGACGGAAACGCCCACTCCGTGAAGTCCTCCAGACACTTTGTATGCGTTATTGTTGAACTTCCCTCCGGCATGAAGATCGGTAAGGCATACCTCCAGAGCATCTTTGCCCTCGTCCTCTTTCATACCTACCGGAATGCCCCTTCCGTCGTCGTTGACGGTCACGGAGCCGTCCTCGTTTATGTAGATGCTGACCTTGTCGGCATAGCCGGCCATAACTTCATCTATCCCGTTGTCCACTACCTCATAGACAAGGTGGTGCAGTCCTCTGCTGTCGGTGCTCCCGATGTACATTCCTGGTCTTTTCCTGACCGCTTCCAATCCGTGCAAAACGACTATGCTGTCCGCATTATAACCGGGGTCATATGGCCCCTGCTGTTTTTCCCCATCCATTTCCCTATCTCCAAACAAAATATTGTATGGTACGACCAATGCACATCGCGTATATATACGCACGTGCGCGTACGCGTGATTTCTGGGTTGTTTTCACACTTTCATGACTGTCGCTAGCAAAGGGCCATTGGCAAATCTGAAATATTGACAAAGGATGCATGACTGCATGAGCACCATAATGGAAGAGGCGCGACGCAGCACCAGCCCTATGATCAAGAGGATCGCCGAGAAGGAGGGCGTAAGCGAAGAGTTCATCAGGAACGGAATAGCCTCAGGACGGATAGTGGTGCCCTGCAACCCCATACACGATCCAGAACCATCAGCGATAGGAGAAGGGACGGGGGTCAAGATAAACGTCAACCTTGGAACATCTAGAGACATCATCGATCTTGACAGTGAAATAAGAAAACTAGACATAGCAGTAAAATACGGCGCAGATGCGGTGATGGACCTCAGCACAGGCGGAGATATTGACCACATCAGAAAAACGCTCATTTCCAAATCTCCGATCATGATCGGTTCAGTGCCGATATATCAGACGGGACTGACAGCTGCGAGGAGAGACGCCATCGTGAACATTACTGAGGATGACATATTCGGCGGAATAGAAAAACACGCCAAGGACGGGATGGATTTCATGACCGTTCACTGCGGCATTACGAGAGAGACCGTTGCCTGGCTTAAAAAAAGTGACAGGTTGACGGATGTGGTCTCCCGAGGTGGGTCATTCCTCACTGCGTGGATACTCCATAATGAGGAAGAAAATCCTCTTTACAAAAATTTCGATTATCTTCTCGAACTCGCGAGAAAATATGAGTTCACACTTTCACTGGGGGACGGTTTCAGACCGGGCTGCATAGACGATGCATCGGATCAGGCACAGTTATCAGAGCTCATGACGCTCGGACAACTGGTGAAGAGGTGCAGAGAAGCCGGCGTACAAAGCATGGTCGAGGGCCCTGGACATGTTCCTTTGAATCAGGTCCCGATGAACATGCATCTCGAGAAAGAACTTTGTCACAACGCTCCGTTCTACGTCCTCGGGCCTCTTGTGACCGATATCGCTCCTGGATACGACCACATCGTTGGAGCGATCGGCGGAGCCGTTGCGGCACAGCACGGTGCCGATTTCCTGTGCTATCTCACTCCCGCAGAGCATCTGTCCCTCCCCAATGAAGATGATGTACGCGAAGGGGTCATCGCATCCAAGATCGCAGCACATGTTGGAGACCTCTGCAAAGGAAGGGGCGGGGAGATGGACACTAAGATGGCAAAGGCCAGAAAGGCTTTGGACTGGAACACCATGTTCGAGGTGTGCATTGACCCAGATAAGGCAAGAAGATACAGGTCCAGAGGATGCACAAAGGAAGAGGATGGTTGTTCAATGTGCGGCGACGTCTGCGCTGTGAAGATCGTTAACAAATATCTGGTCAAGAACGGCCCAAAAGAAGACTGCTGAGTCGAAAGGAGCCACTGGAGGGGATCGAACCCCCGGCCTACAGTTTACGAAACTGCCGCTCTACCGCTGAGCCACAGTGGCATTAGGACCGTTGATTGATACATTAGATAAAAAGTTTTACTACGAGCATTGCGTCATTGTACGCAAACATAGAAGAAACGACCACAAATATGGGCGCTCAATGCGGATGCCGACTGAGCCTTTTCAGTTAAATATCCAAAATTATATGGGGGAAATCCATGGAGAAGGAGAGTATCGTCCGCATAACGTCGGATGTGTTTCGGCGCGGGGAGGTGGACTTCAAACTGCTGGACGCACTTCACAGCAAAAAATTCATAAGAGAGCTGGTGGAGGTTACCGAAGAAAGCGCTGTCATCAGGTGCATGCCTGTTTCCGGCAGTAGCGCCGTATGCGATCTGATACTTGACCGACTAGAGGGAAAAAAGGACTGCAAAGATCATCTGGATATAAGCTTCACATACATAGCGGGGAACGAGCAACCCCTTTTGAGAAAAATGATAAAGGATAACCCGAAGATAATTGCAAAGTTCTCTTTTTTCGACGGTAATTTCAATTTTTCCAGAATGAGATTTGATAATCCAGAAATGCTGTGTTCCACGTTCAGAGGCAGCGTGGACTTTAATGGGTCCGTGTTCATGGAGCATGCCAATTTCAGTTGGTCAATGTTCGAGGGCAATGTAAATTTCAACGGGGTTGTATTCGAAGGCGACGCAGATTTCAGCTGGTCGGCGTTCAAAGGCTATGCGGACTTCAACAGAACGGTATTCGGAGGAAATGCGGACTTCAACAGAACAACTTTCGAAGGCGATGCCGATGTCAACATGCCAGTGTTTGAGAATGAAGATGTATTCACTGGAACCACATTTGAAAGCAGCGGCGTAAATGTGTCAATGTTCGACGGAAATGCCAATTTCAACGAAACGGTGTTCAAAGGCGATGCGAGCTTCGTCGTGTCGCGATTCATCAGGGGGGATGCGAACTTTAACGGGACAATATTCGAAAACAACGCCTACTTCAATGGATCCACCTTTGAGGGGCTCTTCAGATTTCTGATAAAATCGGCAAAGCATGTTTGTTTTAATAATGCCATGTTCGAAAATGCGGCATATATCAGCGGTCCGATCGAGTCATTGGACATTACAGATGCCGTCTTCGGATCGCACCTGAAATTGGATTGGAACAAAAACAAGGTAGAGCTCGCGATAAAGGAGAAACTAAAAGGAAAGTCGAAAGATGGTGACAAATCCTTGTATGAGACGGTTTCAAAGGAATTCATCATCCTGAAAGAGAAATATCACTCGCAGGGCGATTATATTTCAGAAGATAAAGCGTACTTGGCATTCAGACGCACCGAGATGGAGACCAAAAACCATCTGCAAAAAGCGCTATCTTACTTTGCCGACTGGGTTGGACAGTATGGAACATCGCCGCTGAGGGTAGCGGCGTGGATGATAATCATTGTCTTTATTTTCGGTATCTTCTATTCCTTCGTACTCGAAGGCATCGTTTACTCCCATGGCTTTATGTTAGACACAGAAACAATTGCAGAATCATTTTACACTAGCGGACTGATCTTCACCACGCTGGGTTTCTCCACCTTATACGCTGGCGAGTCATTGCCGAGGTTCATGTTTGCGGTCGGCATCGAGGGATTTCTGGGAGTTTTTATGATAGCATATTTCACGATATGCTTCTCAAGAAAGATGCTCAGATGACCTCCGCATACAAATGTGCGCAGTCGTTCAGCGCCTATATTTGGGGAACATATCCCTGAACACAACAGCATCGTCTGCGATCATCGGAGACTCGCATATGAATGTGCAGTCTTGCTTTGAATCAGCAAGCACATCTGCCAATAATTGCATATCTGGGTCTTTTGTGCTTAGTGGAAGGTGGGATATCTCTCCTCTGTCGCCGTATTTTATGCAGCTTATATGAAAATGCGCTATGTCTCCGCACAGCGGGAAAAATTCGTCGATCAATTCTTCCATATCTTCTTTTGTCTTCAGACATCCGACGCCGCGTGCGTGAACATGCGCCACATCCAGCACTGGCCTTACGCCTTCCACGCTGTCCATTATCTTCGATATTTCTTTAAGCGTGCCGAACTGTCCCTTCTTGCCCATCGTCTCCACGCCCAGAACCACATCCTTGATACCTTCGTCCTCCATCTTCTCTTTGCATTTAGACAGTCCGTCTATCACTGAACCCATGGCTGTGTCTGGGGACTTTCCGTATGATGCTGCATGGATCACTATTATGTATGCTCCTAAAATGTGCGCCGCACGCACAGTATCCATGACCCAGTCGATACTTTTTCTCCTTGTTTCCTGTTCTTCGGAATTAAAACTTATAAAATACGGCGCATGGCAGCTTAATCTTATGTCAAGGCTTTTCGCGGCCTCTCCGATGGCCTTTGCCCTTTCCGGAGTTGTTTTGACACCCCTTACGAACTCAACCTCAAGGGCATTCAACCCCAGATCTTTTGTGTAACGGAGCGACCCCTCTGCTGTCTTTCCCTCGCTCGGATACCCTGCCGGACCAAAACGCATGATATATCAACGGCGTACGCATATTTCAGAGTTCCCAAGCCTTTTCCAAACGTTCCAACGGAAGACCAGAAATCAAATTGTATGTACAAACACATGTCACTATTATTGCAAAAAGATGATAGATATGGATGCTGCGATATTCAAGAAGATGAAAGTTAGGCCGTCATGTGCGGCAACCGCCATAAATGCGCCATCAAACTATCCAATGGAGAAAGATTTCAATTGGGTAGACAGGGGGCGCGCTGATTTTGTACATGTATTTGTAGATAGTCGGGACCAATTCACGGCGTTATTCCCTCAGGCAAAAGCCGCCTTCAAAGAAGATGGACTATTTTGGGTCTCTTATCCAAAATCGACCGGGAAGAAGACCTATGATATCAACAGAGACAGTCTGTGGGGTCTGCTTATGGCCGCTGGATTCCATCCCGTATCACAGGTGGCTTTGGATGAAGAATGGTCGGCACTGCGGGTGAAAAGGAACGAGACTGGCGTTGTATATGAGCCGCCCAGCAACATTAAAAAATGAGCACTCTGACGACTTCAATGAATAAAATTGATAACACGGTCGTGTAGGATAATTTCTCAGGAATAGCATTAGTGCCGGTCGCTTGAAGCGGTAAATCCTTTAGCCTGTTCAGGCATAATCCTGCTTGTGCGTGTAGAACTCGATGTTTCGCTAGACCCAACTCTCGGATGCGGACAGGCTCACAGATGGAGAAAAGCAGGTGACAAATGGAATGGCGTCATTGGGAAGGATGTCATTGAGCTTACAGAATGCGCCGGCGGGTTTGAAGCTGAAGGATGTCATGATAAGGACATCCTGCTCAGCTACTTCAGAATCAATGACGATCTCCAAGAGATAATCGAGGAGATATCGGACGCAGACTCATATGTCGCATCTCTGTCATCATTATGCCCCGGAATGAGAATACTAAAGCAAGAGCCGTGGGAATGCCTTGCAACATATGTTCTCGCAACGAACGTTAACGTCAAAAGGATCGCTAAGATGATTGAGTCCGTATGCGACACATTTGGCACAGACCTTGGAAAAAGAAGAGCGTTTCCGACACCAAAACAGATATTGGACAAACAAGAAGAGATACCGGTGTGCAAGCTCGGATACCGTGAGGGGAGGTTTATTGAGCTCGCAGAGAAAACTGATAAGGGGATCATCGATCTCGGAGCGATCGAGGAGTTAGGCTATACGGAATGCATCAATTCTCTGATGGCGATCAACGGTGTCGGGCCCAAGGTCGCAGACTGCGTGGCACTCTTTGGTTTCGGGCACCTTGAAGCTTTCCCTGTGGATGCCAGGATATCAAAGACCCTTAACGAGATATACAACGTGGACGGAAGTTACAAAACAATGGCCGAGTTCGGAAGAAAGAAATTCGGGAGATATGCAGGATATGCACAGGAATTCCTTTACCACCGTTCAGTTATCGCAGGGAACTGAGGATCGATCATATCGCACCCGGATTTGTCTTCAGATAGAACTCTGACACATCCCAGTCTTCCTCTTCCTGAAGTTTCCTCTCCTCTACCTTGACACCCAGCGATTTTGCGATCTCCCTGATGTACTTGTATGCTTTTTCACTGCCCTTGAAATTCTCCACTTTCGCTCCTGACGAGGCTACCTTGCCGTCAAAACTGCCGATTATCTGCGTCCCGTCAAAGACCACACATTCCGTTGCGCCGCATTCTCTCTTTATCATGTTGCGCAGATAGATATGCAGATTATCCTGAGTGTTAAGAAGGAGCATTCCGTTGAACGGCTCTGGCTTTATTTCTGCGTCCTCCTTGAGGATCCACCTCAGCGTTGGATCGTCCTTTATGAGGAACCCTTTAACAAGGAATCCCTCTTTCTCGAGCTCAGACAGCATCTTCCTTACCATGAACATTCTTATTCCGAGGAACTGCGCCAATTCCTCTGCGGAGAATGTTCCAAGATCCTTGAAATGCCTTTTTATTATCGATTTGATCGCCTTTTCTCTGCCCATGTGGCTCGGCGGAACGTAATAGTAGTAAGAATCCTGGTCCTGACATATGGCTGATGCTTTGGATATCTCCGAAAGGAGTTCTAGCGTATGGTCCTCCGGGAACGGAGAGTTATGGATGAGTTCTTTCCTTGATATCGGCTGCCTGTCCCTGATAAGATTGATCATCGTGTTGGCATCCTTTCCGAGTTCGCCTGTTTTGGCTGCGCTGTACACCGGGGCGAATTCTGTTGTAGTGTATCCGATATAACCGGGCAGAAGGGACATTTTGAGGAGGGAGCCTGTGCCCAATATCTTCTTGAATTGTATTTTCTGAGATACGCGAGTGACCATCTCTTGATCGTTCCTTATGTATCCTCTTGCATTGACTGCCTCGGCAACAGTAGAATATTTATTCGATATCCTTTGTTTTTGGAAGACATAGCGCAGATGCTCATCATCAGACATTGTCCTGTCGATGAAGTCGCCCTTTGCATAGAATCCGTTGATGAACCTGTATCCGCTGTCCTTCAGGCACTTTACCGCATCGTCTTCCAACTCGGATGCGTCCTTCGTCAGGATCTCTCTGATCCTTACTATCTCCACTCCCTTCATTCTGAAGAACCTCATCAGATGATCCAGGGCCGTAAGGACCTCCTGTAAAAGGTCAGGCGAGTCCAGGTCCACGCTCCTGACTTCAATACAACCGGACATCTCCCATATCTCCAAAGCGCCTATGACCCTGTTCCCTTTCGTGGCGGGATATATCCACCTGTCCCCGTATCTGGTGGACAGCTCTGCCCACTTAGACCCAAGTTCTGGGTCGAACAGGGACCTTATCGTTACCTTCTCTATTCTGTTCCTGACCCTCTTTATCAGAGGTATCTCTTCCGGCATGACATACATCTGGCTCTGTCCGCTTCCAACGAATATCGTCTCCGCGCCTGCCGATGAGGCATACATCTCCGCTTCTTCGGCCGTCACTCCGACCAGGAAACGCAGAGCCTGCGCCGGAATGGGGCCATATGAGATTATGCATTCTCTGACAAGCTCTTCTCTCGGATCCTTTTCCAGCCTTCTGGGGTAGTATGGTTTGTAAGTATTCTCTGTCCCCCAGTCCTCCCTGTCGGTGAATGCACGGATGATCTTCAGAGAGCGGTCCAGTCTCTGGATCGATTCTTTGATCTCGGTCTTGTCCGCCTTTGTTTCATAGACCAAGTGCCTCATTGTCGCTTGCCCCATGCTCTCTATGGTGGAAAGAAGCTCCGCGTCTGATCCTATCATCTCTGAGCCCCTCAGCATCGCTAGCCTTTCGCCGTCCTCCGAAAGCACATACCTTACTTTTCCTCTAACGAATCTTCCAAGAAGGAGTCTTTCAGATTCTCTCATTCTATACCATTCATCAAGACTGAAATCTTTGACCCTGTTGTAAACATCGATCTCGCTTCCCGCCGACCCATAGAATTTAAAATAATCCTCAATGCAGTCAAACCGTTCGCCTTTCGTCCGTCTGTATTCTTCAACCGTGTCGAAGTCAAACACGTTCTCTTTGCCTGCCCTGAGTCTCATGCGGTCGATCGTCTTCATATACTGCGGGCTCTGAGATATCAGGAACTGCCCTTTGACGACCTCCTCGCTGTTGACAAGAGAATCTAGCGCGGCCTCCGCGTCCTTTTCCGTGATGGAAAGCGCGAACGCTACCTCCGGAATGGTTGCCGGGGCAAAACAGTCAAGATATCTGAAGATAATTTCATCCAGACTTTTATTTCTGTCTAATTTTGGATTATCAGCCCTTGAAAAATACCATTTGTTGTTAGCGTTTATGTCGGTCCTGGTGACAAGGTACATCGACTCAAGTTTCCTCATTGACCTGAACGTCACATCTTCGCTTATCTCCAATGCCGTGGTTATATCGCTGAGCGCCGTCCTTTCTCCGACACGCTCAAGCACTTTTTGATCGATGTCGTTAAGTTCGCGCTCTTTTGCGGTGGCGGAGGCATATGTGGGGATCTCGCCCTTTGCCATTATGTGCGGCTCATCCATGAAAACGGTCCCGATCGACCCGTCCTTGAGCAGATCTCTGACCCATTCGTCCACGATTTTCTTATCTTCGTCGCAGTACGAGTATATATTGCGGCCCCTTTCCCTTATTGCCTGAAGGGGGCCGGTCCTCATAAGCATCGGAACAATGTCGCTCTTTGATGTTATGCGCCCGATCTTCTGTCTGAAATACGGGATCACATGGTCTTCGTCGAACTCGAACTCTTTAACGGAATCGCCCAGCGCCCTATGCAGGACCTTGCGGTGCAGCTCCTTCAGCAACTCCGATCTGTCCTCCATCAGAACAATATCCGAGAATCCGGAGAGTATTATGGAGTGAGCAAATGGAGAAGGGGTTCCGCTGAAATGGAACACATTCACGCCCATCTTTCCGTTCTCTATCATCTCTAGGACCGCCGCGGCATTTTTTATGTCCATGTCATCTTCAAGTACCTCGCGGTATGTTTCCTCTATTACTGGTACGTTATCCATATTGCCAAGGGTATCCAGAAGATATGATGATCTCACCTGCTGTCTGTTCACCGATATTGGGCGGCCCAGATAGTTCCTGAGTATCATGAAGCTGCGTGCAGCGGTGTGTCTGAATCTCAGTTTGAATATTTCAGAATCTTTTATCGCTTTTCTGAGTATCGAATCTAATTCCCTTGACGTTAGGAGCTCTGGTATCTGTTCGATATCCACTTTCCTGGGGGTTCCGATCATGAAGTTGTCATCGGACATCGTGATGGAGACATTCGAACCGATCATATTGGAAAGCCTGTACGCATACCCTCTGGATAATGCGTCGTTGACCCTTCTTCCAAATGGGAAATGGAATATGATCCTCTGATTCCCAGACGGATCGATGTACTCTTCGATCGCCAGCCTGTCCACGTCCGGAATGCTGCCGGTGACGGCTTTCTGTTCTCTAAAGTATGATATCAGACTTCTTGCAGAGCCCTCGTCGATATCCAGTTCATAACTTAGTTCAGAAATAAGATCCGCCGAATCGGTTTCTATCATATGGGACATCTCTTTTCTGAAGACCGCGACGTCCATCGAAAGATCGAAACTCCTCGGCAGCATCTCGCCAGCCCATGACGGCACTGTAGGTTTCCTTCCGGTCGCCTCCTTCACATGTGCCACCATTCCTTTCGACCTTACAAATTCAAGCGACCTTCCCCCGAGAACGAACACATCCCTCGGCGCGAGCCTTTCTACGAACTTTTCCGATAATTCCCCTGCGGTGGTGCCGTGATTCGTCACAACTCTGTAGTTGGCTTCCTCCGGAATGGTGCCAAGGTTCATCAGATATATCATCCTGGCGCCTTTCTTCCTGCCGAATTGATTCTCATCTTCATCATACCATATCTTGGAATAGACGCCTTCGTGCTCATCCTTACTTCCGAGATATCTGAGAACGTCAATGAAACTGCTTTTGCTGAGATTTCTGTAACAGTATGAACCTTTTACAATATCATATGCTGCATCCACATCCCATCTCTGGTCCAGGCTCATTCCTACGACGGTTTGAGATAGAACGTCCAAACAGTTCTCCGGGATCCCAACTCTATCAATGTCTCCTCTGTGCGCCGCGCGGCACATGACTGCGCATTCCACAAGGTCATCGGGATCGAAAACAATGAGTCTTCCTTTCGCGACCCTGCCGTAACTGTGTCCGCTTCTGCCTATTCTCTGCAACCCTTTCGCAACAGATTTCGGAGAACCGATCTGACAGACAAGGTCAATGGAACCAATGTCTATTCCCAACTCGAGAGATGTTGACGACACTACGCATTTGATCTCGCCTCTCTTCAGCCTCTCTTCGACATCCAGCCTCGTATCCCTGCCGAGCGAACTGTGGTGGACCTCTATGTTTTCCAGCCCTCTTTCTTTCAGCTTATAAACAACGCTCTCTGCGCCAGACCTTGTGTTGGTGAAGATGAGCGTGGTCTCGTGCTGGTCGACCATTTCCTTCACCTTATCGTACATCATGGAGTTCACGATATCCGACGACAGCGTGGTCATGTCATCCGTCGGGCATATCACCTCAAGGTCCAGCTGTTTTTTTGAGTCCGCTTCCACAAGCGTGACCTGCCTCTGAGCTCCGTCTGGCTCGCATCCGACCAAGAATCCGGCTATCGCCTCGATGGGGGCCAGCGTTGCCGATAGCCCTATCCTTGAAAAGTCTGTCTCGCAAAACTCTCTGAGGCGTTCTATGGTAAGTGACAGGAAGGCGCCCCTCTTAGAATCGCAGATATCGTGTATCTCATCGAGTATCACCCACTCCACTTTCTTAAGGTTCTCTTTGAACTTCGGGGCCGCAAGCATGAGGGCGAGAGATTCCGGCGTTGTTATCAGGATGTGCGGCGGGTGCTTAACCATTTTTTGTCTTTCGTTCTGAGGTGTGTCGCCGGACCTCACCGCCACTTTGATGTTCGGTATGTTCATTCCGTGCGTTGCCGCAACTTCCCTCATTTCAGCCAGAGGGGTGTTAAGATTCCTGTTCACATCATTAGCAAGGGCTTTCAGAGGCGAGATGTAAACGCAGTATATTCTTTCCTCAAGCTTTCCTTCTGCTGCATATCTTGTGAGTTCATTGATGATGCTGGTGAACGCGGTAAGCGTTTTGCCTGAGCCGGTAGGCGACGACACCAGAACATTCTTTCTCTGATGTATCGCCGGTATGGCTTTAGCCTGTGGCTCCGTGAGAGTATCGAATCTTTCTTTGAACCATGTCGCAATAAGAGGTTCCATCAGATCCATTACTTCTTCCATGGAGTGTGTCTTGCTTACCCTATCCAATAATCTCACCATGAATTTCTTACCATTACTCTAAGGTGGTATTTAGACTAATCTACAATTGGACTTAGGGAGTTTGGACACATTGCTCAGCGTGTTAGCAAACCGGTCTTTCAACTAGGTAGGCTCCTTGGCCGCTGTTTTGATATACGCGGGCGACCCACGCTTGATCATATCGCGGGTCAACAGGCCAGTTTCTTCACTTCGACGATTGCGTCTTCCAATGCTTTCAATCCGCATGACCTGCAGTCAAGCCTGAGTTTCAATTGGTCCGCGAATTCTCTGGACATCTTTGTGTATTCCTCATTGTCTCCGATCCCAGTGTCTATGTGGAGACATCTCTCGTACGAACCAAAAAGAATCTCCAAGAAGAAGGACGGGTCATAACCCTCCATGGAATCAAGGTGCATTTCCTTGATCAATCCGTTGATCCCTTCTTTCGCCCACCCCGGGGTGGAGAACCATGTCCCTGTGCATATCTTCTTTTCTCTATTGTATTCATCAGTCCCCAGAAGAGCATCGATGCAGTCCGCTCCGGGGAGCATGACCGTAGGTATTCTGAGTTCAGAGGAGACATTCTGCAGAGATTGGCATATTGCGTATCCAAGCATAACGACATCCACCTGTCCCTCGAGTTGATTTACAGTCTTTATTATAACGGCCCTCATGTTCTCAGGGTCTTCGTGGAGCGCAAATTCAAGATATTCGCGATGGACGAAGTCCGGGTCATCTTTAGTGAGGAATTCTATCTCCCCTTTCAAAATATCACAGGCCACAATACCGATTCTCATATTATTTCCATTCCCTTTTATATTGATCTTTCAATTTATGCTCAAACACTTGCCCTCCGGCCAACTGTGCAGAGCCCCGTTTGTTAATCGAACCCTCATATGCTCAGACGCGCCCCTAATGATGGTGGTGGTCGTGGTCATGATGGTGCTCCTCTAAGACAAAGTCTATGCCGCTGTCCTTCAGGGCATTTTCCATGAAATGTTCTAGCTCTTCATAATCAACATCGATCACAGCAGACATGAAATTGAAATTCACTTCTTCCTGCGGAGCCAACGTGCCGTGCTGCTCAACCCCATTGTCCATGTTGGTGAGATTGAACGTTATTCCGCGGCCATCGTCGTCATATATCGCTGCTTTTATGTGTCCCAGCAACGGGCCGGATTTATCTTCGACCCATTGGCCCGTAGCGAACATCGCATTGGAAAACAGAGAGGCGACATTGTCGTCAAAGTCGTGTATGTGCCCCGTAAGACCTACCGCGACACCGCCTGCCTCTTCTATTGTGTTCACTTCATGCTCCGGTTGTGGATTTTCTTGATCGCTCATTTCATCATCTCATAAACTTTGTCTAAATTCTCGCCGGTTCTGGTGGATATCGGAATGATCGGTCTGCCCGGACATTCGGACCGCAGCCACTCAATGGCGGCTTCCATCTCCGCGGGTTCGGCAAGATCGCACATGTTGATCAGAATGATATCGGCGGAGGACATCTGCTGTCTGAGGAACGCTTCTCTTTTTTTGACAAGTCCGTCAAATCTTTGAACATCCACTATGCCGACGATATATATCCCATCCGGATCTATCATTGATCTCTTCACAACTTCTTTCACTTTGTGAGGCAGCGCGAGACCTGAAGGCTCGATGAGAATGACGTCTGGATCCACATCTTTTTTTATGTTCTTTAAAGATGATTCCAACACTTCGGCGAGAGAACAACATATGCATCCGTCTGGAAGTTCTACTGAGTCGCATCCGTTTTCCTTCATTGTGTTGCCGTCAACGTTGACCTCTCCGGACACATTCACCAATACTGCTACCTTTGCGCCTCTTTCCTTGTACATGGAGGCTAGATCCATTAAAAGCGCAGTTTTTCCGCTTCCGAAGAAGCCACAGATCAAATAGATATACATGGGGGCGCCTCTAAGCCGAATATACTCTTCTTTTAGTGCTCACGCGGGGCGAAGAGACAGTGATCATTCCATGGGAGTTCATTTCATCATTCCATATATCTTTTCCAGATTTTCTCCCGTCTTCACGGATACCGGGATCAGTGGCACATCCGGGTATTTTTCCTTAAGCCAACTTACGGCGGAAGCCATCTTCTCCGGCGTAGCAAGATCGCTCTTATTTATCAAAATGAAGTCAGCTGCCGCCATCTGCTGTTTGAAGAAATCCTCTCTTCTTTTTATGAGGTTGTCGAATTTCTGTACATCTGCTATGCCTATTATCCTCACTGTTTCTGGATCTATCATTGCTTCATTAACAAGGGTTTTCACTCTGTGGGGAAATGCCATGCCCGTCGGCTCTATGATGATTATTTCAGGGTTGATATCTGCCTTTATGTTCCTTAGCGCCGTTTGCAGTGATCCGGCGAGAGAACAGCATATGCAACCGTTTGGAAGCTCGGTGGCGTCATAGCCGGCCGCTTTAAGCGTTGCGCCGTCAACGCCGACCTCTCCCGATTCATTCACTAATAAGGCTGTTTTTGCTCCCCTTTCACTGTACATGGAGGCCAGCCTCATTAAGAGCGTCGTCTTCCCGCTCCCGAGAAAGCCGCCAACGATATAGACACGCATATGTTTGCAATTGCATTGGAAGTATATATTGGTCTTCATCTGATGTGAAAAATATAGGTAGTATTAAATACTAAGATTTTACAAAAATCAATTATCTGTGCGCAACTGATTAGTCATCTACTCTTTTTGTGTCATACAGGTTTCAAAACAAGGTGTGATTAAATATCTTTCAACCACCATTATGGTAATCACTGTAAATGCTATTGGATGATTAAACCATCCATGAACATTAATTTATATATCGGCAAAAAAGAGAAATTTTACTCTAACTCATTAAGTGATGGGGGCGAATGGCCAAGCGAATTTTGGCTGCATGCGATATGAGTACATAGCGCGAAATGATTCATCGCGGCCCCATCAAAGCATGATCTGGGCGCTTTGTTGCAGGCCCCGATATCTCTGCAGAATAAACCAATACGCGCGTCCTCTTACGGCTCACTCATGATCTAGCTTTTCGAAAACAATTTCATTTGATTTGATTTTCTTGCACAGAGCGCCAGACAACATCCCCACTTCGATCCACGCTGCATCAAAAACTCCGATCGGCACGAGGCACGTCATAGATAGAGGGGCAGCTACATCCGGGTCAAGTATTTTGCACCCGTGCCTGTCCGTTATGTCAGACATAGATATCTTGGTCAGGTTATCCGCGTATCCCTGAACATGGTCGCAATCTGTTACTATTTTCACATCCATATCTCCGTCGTCCCTTGCGCTGACAGTGATCTTGTGTGTCTTGTTGCATGTGTTCATCTTGACAACTACAGTAGATGGCATCAGGAAACGTAATTGTCTTCTGATTTATATAAAATATAATGCCCATCCGATATCAAAATAGCATACTCAAGATATCATCAGGGGTTTGTTAACAGCATATTTAAATATAATATATTTCTGAAAATGCGGCTTTCTAGTTTTTTCTCACCATTAAGCTACTAATTTTTTATTTTTATGTCTCAATTTGAGGCATATTTAAATACTAATCAACCAAATATTAAGTAAGTGATATAATTTAACATGGATTACATGTCCATCCATAACTACCATTATATATAGACAAAAAAAATAGATATTTGACTCAAAAAAGTCAATAAGAGAGGAGTGAGAGAATGTCTAAAGAAAATATATTAAACAAGCTCAGCGAATCGGTCATCACCTGTAAAGTTGACCTCGCCCAATCGGCAGCACATGAGGCCCTTGCAGCGAAGATCGATCCCGTAGAAGCTATCAACCAAGGGCTAGTCAAGGGAATGAGTGTCGTTGGAGAGAACTATGCCGCGCGCAAAGTCTATCTGCCGCAGGTCCTGGTCTCCGCAAAATGTATGTATGCGGGACTGGACATACTGATCCCCGCCATACCCGTGGAGAAACTTAAAGACGCGAAAAAATGTGCCGCGGCAGTCGTCGAAGGCGACGTCCACGACATAGGAAAGAACATCGTCAGGACCATGCTGACCGCAGCCGGATACATTGTGACCGACTTCGGAAAGGATGTACCTCCGGAAAAGATAGCAGAGATGGCCGAGTCCGGCAAAATCGACTGCGTCTGCCTGAGTACGCTGATGACACCGACAATGGACAGCATGAAGAAGACTGTGGATGTCCTCAAGGAAACAGGATACCGCAAGAAATGCATAGTCACCATCGGAGGACCGCCGACCTCTCCGCAGTTCGCAAAAGAAATCGGTGCAGACCGCAGAGACCTCAACGCGCAGGACTGCGCAAACTGGCTGAAGGGGGAACTATAAGATGCGCGAGATGACCCATCTGGAAAGAGCTGGCGCTGCACTCAGCAATGAGAAAGTGGACAGGCTCACCTGTTATCCCATAGCTTGCGGAGTGAACAGGAGACTGATCGGTAAAGGTATTACCTACAAAGAGTGGGCAAGCGACCCCAAACTTTACGCACAGGGATTCGTAGAAGGACAGAAAAAATACGGACTTGACTTCGCAATAGGTCTGATGGACCTCTCCGTTATGGCTGGGGACCTCGGTGCCCACGTCAGGATGGATGAACAGAACACACCTTTCGTTGACATACCGGTCGGTAAAGGCGGAATTGAAGACTATGAAAAACTCGCTGTCCCTGACATAAAGAAAGGAAGGACTCACACACTGATAGAAGGCGCGAAATATCTGGCGAAAGAACTCAACGACAAAGTCGTAGCATCAACATTTGTAGAGGGGCCGCTCCTGGCGCTCTCTCAGAGTGTTGGTGCCGAGAGGCTTTTCATGGACATGTTCACGGACCCAGCCCCAGTGCACAAAGCTCTGAAGGTAATGACCGAGTATGACTCCCAGATAATAGACGGATTTGCGACAACCGGCATCAAAGCGGTTTGCTGGGACTATCTTTGGGGCAACTACTCTTGCCTCGGAGATGCCGAGTATGGTGAGTTCGAGGGTGATGTCTACGCAAAAAAACTGAATGAGAAGACAGTGGCGTGCGGAATGGCAATGGCCATACACAACTGCGCAGACCTGCCGCACCTGGACACCCAGGTCAAAAAGTTCAAGCCTGCCATATACTCGATGGCTTACTACCCGCAGATAGAGGGATCTCCAACCGCAAGCAAAGTGATAGCTGACGGATACGCTGACAAGTGTCTCATAGGTGGAAACCTGGAGCCTCAGTTGTTCGTAAGAGCTAGCGTTGAAGAGATAACGGCTGCAACGAAAGCGCTTTGTCAGGAAGCCAAGACTGCACTGTGCAAGCGCGGACTGAACTCCAAGTACTGCATTGCTAGCGGTTGCGAAGTGCCGCCGTCGGTCACAACCAAGCTTGAGAACATCACAGCAATGGTTGAGGCAACCAAGAAATACGGAGTAATGGACAACTAAACTGTTGTGGAACCATAATTCCTCCAATAAACCCCTTACGTGGATGCGACGCCGCATTCACGGAACCCTTTACCACGGGCAAGGCTGGATCGCACTGCGGCCAACCATTGCCTCGATCCGATAAAAATTAAAAGATAGTGAGACAATGAATGGCTTTTATGAGACGATGAGAGCAAAGGGATTCTCCTACGAAACGACTGCTTCAGTCAGGAAATTCGCATGTCCTAACTGCGATTTCCGATTCTCGCTGGTATATGCGCGCACTTTCGCATGCCAGGGATGTTCCGAAGCAGTAAAGGGGTGTCCGAAGGTCAGGTGTAACAAATGCGATTATGAATTTTTCATAAACGAGACGCCTGAGATCAAGGGAAAGGAAAATCAGAGGATCATGGCTGACCACATATGCAGAATCGTCAACGACCGCTATGATTCCCTTGGAATAAAGAAGTACAGTAGGTAATGAATATGTCCCTCGGCCTCGGACTAGATACTGGCGGCACATATACTGATGCTGTAATAATTGACCTTAAAACCAGCACTGTACTCAAAAAAGCGAAAGCGCTTACTGTGAAAGAGAATCTGGTCCTCGGCATTGAGAACGCCATTGCGGGCTTCGAAGAAGAACTTCTGAAACAGGTCTCTATTGTATCACTATCATCCACTCTTGCAACAAACTCTGTTGTAGAGGGGAAAGGCTGCAGAGTGGGGCTTATCTGCATAGGGCGCGAATTTGATGGCTCCATTAATACCGATGAATATGTGAAGATCGGCGGCCGCCATGATATTGACGGCAATGAGACTGAGCCCCCTAATACGGAAGCGGTGGCAGAATTCATAAAACGAGCAAAAGAGAAAGTGGACTGCATTGCCATAACTGGCTATATGAGCGTCAGGAACCCGGAGCACGAGATTGCCGCAAGGGAGGCTGTCGCCAAGGTAACAGACGCACCTGTGGTCTGCGGATATCAGCTGTCGTCTATGCTTGGGTTCAATGAGAGGGCTGTGACCGCGATCATGAATGCCAAACTCATTCCGGTGATCAAAGATCTCATACGGTCCGTCGAAAAAGTAATGCTGAACAAAAACATAAACGCCCCGATAATGATCGTTAAAGGGGATGGCTCCATAATGAATGTGAAGGTCGCGGAGGACCGTCCTGTAGAGACCATACTTTGCGGCCCCGCGGCGAGCCTGACCGGCGCAAAAACTCTTACTGGGTTGAACAACGCGGTCGTTGTAGATGTGGGTGGAACAACGACGGATATCGGAATACTAAGGGATGGGTTCCCCGGCATAAACCCCGAGGGAGCCACCATAGGCGGTCACAGAACGCATGTGATGGCCGCCGACATTTCGGTCTCGGGAATCGGCGGAGACAGCCGCATACTCCTGAACGGCACTAATCTGTCCCTTACTCCTCTGCGCGTCGTTCCTCTGTGCATAGCCGCATCGAAGTGGCCGGAGCTGGTCGATGACCTGAAAGAGGCTCTGAAATTACCAATAAAACGTCGCGAGTCTATCGATGAAAGAAATGTGATCTCTGATGCAGAGTTCTTCACTTCCGCCAAACCCGCAAACACCGAACCCTTATCCTCTCATGACCGAGAGCTTCTTGCCTTGATCGAAAATCGGCCGCTCTCCCTGAGAAGAGCGGGGTCCATTCTAAGCGTTGACCCAAAACTGTTCAACGTCGGGAGAATGGAGGAATTCGGCCTGATCCAAAGGATCGGACTTACCCCTACCGATGTACTGCACTCAGAAGGAAGCTATGTGGAATATGTCAAAGAAGCCTCGGAACTCGGCGTGCAGTTTGTCTCCAGAATAGTCGGGATCTCAAAGCCTGACCTGATCGCTAAAGTCAAAGAGATGGTCTACGAAAAAATAACTAAAGAGATAATAAAAAAGGTCATATACGATGAGACCGGGTGTTTCGATAGCAATGCTGTATCAGAGAACCTGCTCAAAAAGGTCGTCACGGGCATACAGGGAAGAGATTTTTCCTGCTCGATCACCCTCTGCAAACCTATCATCGGGATAGGCGCTCCTGTCAACGCATGGCTTCCTGAGGTGTCCAGAAGACTTAACACGGAGTTCGTGTCGTCGGAGAACTCAGGCGTAGGAAACGCAATAGGCGCCATATCGGGATGCATCGTAGAATCCATAAACATCCTGATAGAGCCAAACGGGATATGCTTGGACTATAACGGATCATGCAATGCCCATTCTAAGATGGGCAAAGTGAAATTCGACACTATAAGAGAGTGCCTTGAATACGCAAAGACCGAGGGGGCCAAGTTTACGGAGAATGCAGCAATAGCTGCTGGAGCATCGTCCGTTACGGTCAGCTACGACATAAAGCAAAGGGCATTTGAAGTGGAAGGTAGCAAAGCCATATTAGACATAACTGTCTCGGTCACTGCTACCGGAAAACCGCTGCAGATGATCTGATGCTCACTCCCAGCTGACCGAATACTTGCCCATGGGAACGACTATGTCGACGATCATCCCCTTCCCTGGGACCCCTACTTCTTTAACGTGGAAACCGCAGGATTTTATGATGTTAAGCGCCAAATGCATCCCCACCCCCTGACTTGCGGCCGTGCCCGACATGAACCCATCCTTTTTCTCATACGGGATTCCTGCGCCGTTGTCGGAATAGCGTATCAGCAGGTCCAATCCATCCAGTTTGCATTTTATCGAACATTTCACGGCATTCTTACCGTTAGCGGATGAGTAATCGATGAGTTCGGAGAACACTATATGAAATGCCGGATCGGCCAGTATTCTAATGCCTTTCACATTGTAATCAATGCCCTTCCCATTCAAAGCATCGTTATCTTTGACGCTGCACAATATGTCCTCAAGACTCTGCCACTGCGAACCCGGCCCCCTGACATCCGGGTATTCTCTGATTGCGACAATGGACTTCATGAGGGCCCCCGCATCGTTTCTGACACTGTCTGCCAGCGGAGACTGGATACTTTCCATCCCCTTTTCCATATTGGTCATGAACTTCCATACGTCCTCAACGATGAACGCTTCCAAAAGCTCTATCCGTTCCATCGCTTTGATGTAGCCTCTGCTCGTCAAAACCAGTTCTGAGATATCATTGATCAAAACAATAAAGCTGGTATCATCGCTGCTCTTCCCCTTTGTCTTTATGACGCTGACTCTGAAAATAAGATTGAGGCCGTCCCGTTCGATAGTGTACTCAGACTCAAACTTCTGCCCGCTGTCACGCACTCTTTCTATATCTTTTGATATCAGTCGGGAAAGTTCATTCTGGTTGGACTTGAGAGGCTCTTCTGTAAGACCGGCGGAGGTAAGGGAGAGCATAGATCTCACATACTCATTGTCCACCAGTACAGATAGATCATTGTCCAATATCATTATTCCAACCGGAGCATTGTGCAGTAACTCTTTCAGGTTGCGTTCGCTTTTTTCGGTCTCCCCCTCAAGTATCCTTTCATGATAGATGGACATCAGACCATCCATCAAGAGCGTGAACTGTACCAGATCATCTGAGGTATATTCCTGTATCTTGTTCCCGACACCGGCGGTTGCAAGGATCTTGCCGTTGTGATGTACTGGGATCATCATAAGTCTGTTCAACTGGACATGACCCCCCGGCGTCCCCTTCTTTTTGCCGGTGTTGTCGTTCTGATAGTCATTGACAACAACGGGCCTGTTCTGACGAATGGGCTCTCCCCATAGCCCTGTAAGATCAAAATCATAGACGATCCTGCGGTCGTTGATCTCACATCTGTCCATGCCGCCCTTCGACCATGCCGCCATCTTAAGCTTACCTTTCGTTTCATCATACATGGCGATGTACCCGATAGTACTGTTCGTCAATGCAACACTTTCCTCCAGCGCATAATTGAGGATGTCTCCAAACTCCTTCTCCCGCATCCTGACAAGACTCATCAGAGCGTTCATCCTTCTTTCGTTGAGGGCGCGTTCTAATTCCAGCCGTTTTCTTTCAGTGCATAGAACGATCTTAGATGCCAGGTCCATGCAGAAGTTCATGATGTTTCCGCGGCTAAGGTAATAATCCATCCTCTGTTCGAATGCCCTTATCGCAACGTCCCCCTCGGCCTGTTCTGTTGTTATCATGAAAGGACGCAGGTCGTTCTTGCGGGTCATCTCGCTGAATATCTGAAACGCATCGATCATAGGTGGATTATGGTCGCATACTACGACATCAACGTATTTCATAGATTTCAGCGTGCTCATTACCTTTGATGGGTCGTCCAGAGTCTCGACCTCAATATCGCTATTGATATTGACGATGGCTCTTTTTGTCTGCGACATGAATTTAGAATCATTACTTAAAATCAGTGTTCTATACATTTAGGCTAATAAGCATAGCTTTCCGACTAAAAATACTTCTTCATAGCAGGACGCTTCGTGGAGTTGATTTCATAAATCGCCAGCGCTTGACCGCGAAAAGATATTAAATGCATTCATCATTGAAAGGTATGATGAGGAACAAGTCCATACTGATCTTGGCTGCGGTTTCGCTGCTGATGCTAATTCCATTTGTATCAGTATTAGAAGGCGCGGAAGCAACCTCTGCCGCCGCCACGAACTACAGCATTCAGGGTTATGTCTCGGACATAAATTGGGTTCCCATGGAGGACGTGGCTGTTTCCATAATGGACGGTCAGGGTAAAGTGTACAACGATCATACGGATGCGACCGGCTTCTTCAGCGTGAGCGTCCCGTCTAACACTGGCTTATCGATTTCTTTTTCGGCTTTCGGATATGTTGTTGTTACTTATCCAAACATATTACCGCCAATATCCGATACATCGAACTACCGCCCTCTTGATCTCTCTAAAGCAACATATTCCGTTTCGACCAGCACATACACCATCACTGGTTCCATAGCCTCTGCGCAGTGCGCTATAATGAAGATCTCTCTGGGGACCGTAAAAGGACACGTAACATCCAACTCGAACCCCATAAGGGGTTCCACTGTCACCCTTACTCCTGCGGATGCCACTGCTTCAGTGCCGGAGAACAATACGCTGACCGCGACCACGAATGCTCAGGGGTACTACGAGCTGACATGTCCGGTCGGAAATTACGCCCTTATCGTAAGCGGTCAGGGTTTCAAACAAAGCGATCCGGTTCCAGTGACCATATCAAGCGGACCCTTGACGATCGATGTGACGCTGGAAGAGAAGAACGTGCTGAAGAAGTATTTCGGTATGGATACAGCTCATCTTCTGATGCTGATCGGCGTTATAGTCGGGATCATACTGGCGGTCGTGGCGTGGTTCTTGAGCAGACGCGTGAATAAACCTCACGGTCTTGAAATAATAGATGACAGCGTAGATGAAAATGAAGATGTCAGATATCCCTGACAAGCTTTGTTCTTACATTCTCATAAAGACTGTTGCCTTTCGAGTCCATCGCGACAATGAGGGGGCCGATCCTTTCCACCCTTAGTCTCCACATCGCTTCAGCCATGCCAAGGTCCGCCCACTCTGCACCGTTGACCTCGACAATAGATTCCGCAAGCGAGACCGCGGCCCCTCCGACCGCCGCAAGATACACGCATCCGACCTCGCGCATCGCATCTCCTACTTCTTTTGACATCCCTCCCTTCCCGATGATCGCGCGGATGCCGAATCTTCTTATCATTTCTGGCTCCAGAGAGTTCATCCTAGCGCTGGTGGTCGGGCCGGCGGCAACCGCCTTCCATCCTTTGCCTTCATTGACCATTATCGGGCCGCAGTGATACAACACTGAATTCTCAATTTCACCGGGAACCGATTTTCCCAGGCGGGAGCATTCTATCGCCCGGATGTGCATCTCGTCTCTTCCGGTTATCAGGCTGCCCGACAGATAAACGGTCTCTCCTAACTTCAGCTGTCTGACGGTCTTCTCGTCAAGCGGGGTTCTCAGCTCCATCAGAGGTCCGCCCCCTGTCTGTATTCGACCTTCGTATCGGTTATGCGCGCAACCGCCCTTCTTGTCGCCCAGCAGCCTATGCTGACCGCTACCGGAAGGCTTGCCGTGTGGCAGTATGCCGTCTTTACCCTTACTCCCAATGCGGTGGTCGATCCTCCAAGCCCCATTGGTCCCAATCCACTGCCGTTCAGCTTAACAAACAATTCTTCCTCGATCCCTCTCAGCACGGGATCGCTGTTCTCTGAATCAAGCGGCATCATCAGTGCCTCTTTTGACATAGACACACAATCCTCCGCCGTGCCTCCTATGCCTACTCCCACTATGCCCGGAGGGCACGGCTTTCCTCCGGCATCCAGCACAGATCCTACAATGAATCTTTTGACACCCTCGATGCCATCCGACGGATTCAACATAGCAAGTCGGGTCATATTCTCCGACCCTGCTCCTTTTATCAGAATGGCGATCTCCAGAAAATCGTCGTTCGTGGGAATATAATGGATGGACGGCATTCCTTTCCCGAGGTTGTTCCCTGAGTTCTCCCTCGTCAGCGGGTCCACGGTGTTTGGTCTCAGAGGCACTGTCTCCGTTGCCCTTTTTATTCCTTTTTCTATTTCATTACGGATGGATGCGTCGAACTTTCCCCTCACATAGAATGTTGGTATGCCGGTATCTTGGCACATCGGACGACCGAGTACCTCTGCCTTCTTTACGTTGTCCATTATCGCTCCGAGCTGGGTCCTGGCCAGCGGGTCTGCCTCCCAGCCGGCGGCAGCCTCCAGCGCCCAGCCTATGTCAGATGGGAGTTTTGTGTTGGCCGCTTTCAGAAGGTTCACGACTATCTGATCGACAGTTTCCGGCAGTTTTATCATAGTACCTTTATTGCTGTTCCTGATAAAAAGATACACTCGGAGAATTGCGCATGTGCGTAGTTGCGATCTTCAAAGCGAGGACAGATCACTTTTATTTGACACAGAGGTCATGGGACAAAATATAGTATGTCATCTATCTCGACCACTCTTACTGTATCTCCTATCTCAGCATCTGCCGGGACCTTAAGATCGACTGTTGAATAATTCAACGGATTGAGGATCTGGATCTCCGCGCCGGCTTTGCTTACCACCACTGCCTCACGAAGGTCTGTAGACCTTGTATGCACCCTGAAAGACGGCACATCGGATCTTTTTACTGCCCTCTCTCTGTGGTTCACGATATCAATTACTTTAGCGCCGCTGTTTGATATCCTCGTAAGCTTGAAGTAACGTCCCTCGAACCGGATCACATCGCCCGTGTGGAAATCGGGAAGCCGGACGAGATACGTCACTCTGTACATCTCCTGCCCGTCCTCGGTCAGCCCGACCAGCTTTGCAGCCTCATTCGTCTCGGCGCAATATGTATCGGACAGATCCTTCGCGGCCGCCTTCCCCAGCGAAATTGATGAAAGATAGAGGTCTATTCCGCCCTGAACCTCTTCTGTTTTCGTTATGAAAAGCTGTCTGTTGACAACGGACTGAGCGTCAACTAGGTTCTCGACCCTGTTTAGTGCCTCACGCATTGTCTTTTGCGGGGTATCTTTTGAACCCGCCCTTATCTGCAGTATCGCCTCATAGTAGTTACCAAGCTGTCTGGAACATCTTTTGCATACTGTGTTCTTCAGCCTTACGATGGTTGATGTGGAATCTTTCGCCGTATACCCATTGATATCGAGCACAGAGTCCACCGTCACAGCGTACGTATACAGCTCCTGCTCCATTGACGATGTCGCCGTGCTTACCAACTTCGCCTCTTTGATTGTGCTGAGAGAGTCTGCGGCCGCATCTTCGACCGCACCAACGAGTTCCTTCGTGACCCATGTCTCCCCCGTCCCGATGTCGCCGCAGTTGGCACATATCTTTACATCAACATGATGCGGGAGGGTCGTCAGTTTCCTGCCGTCGAGGAAACATTCTATGCAAAGCCCATTGATCGTTTCTTCGGTCTCTTTCCCGCACTTTACACAAAAATTCACATTATCACCGCTTGAGCGTGCTTCACTCCTCCGATGACCATCACGCTCTGTTCAGAGATCAATCCTTCTTTTATCGCCCTGTCGACGACGCGGTTGCCTACCAGATTCATTATAGTAACGGATTTCGTTCTCTCCACGAACACTTCCTCGGATACCGATTCTCCGCCGTAGAATATCTCGGACACCTTTATCTTGACGCCGTCTCCTCTGAACGTCATACCGATTATCTCTTCATCACAGGCGGCCAATATCCTATCCTTTTCGTGAACGTGGATCTTGCAGAGTATCATCTTAACCACCTACGACCCTGTATACTCCTGATGAGCCGTACAAGGTGCCATCATCATACATCGCTCTAAGCCTCTTTCTGGCCTTGTCTTCCGACAACCCGTCACTGAGGGCCTGGCTGATGATCTCTTCTTCAGATAACCCATCGGGCGAGCCTCTGATTATATCTAATAAGATCGTAAGCTCATTGCGGTCCTTCTTAGTGTAATTTGATGATAGGTTGTCGATATCCCACTGACCTCCCTCCGGAGCCAGTATCTTGCCGAGATAGAATTCCACCAGGTCCGCCGCTCTTGCCGCATCCTCTTTCTCCACGGTGTGGCTCAGCCTCATCCTCGCCGATGCCTCCGATAACCTCACATAGGCTTCCAGCTGCCTTGCGGTTATCGGCACGGAGTCATTCTCGCCGGCACCCATGGCCCTTATTCCCAGATACTTATCCTCGATTATCCCCATGGCCTCGTCGGTCATCACCGGAACGATGCGTTTCGAGTATGCGACATATTTCCTCAGCATCTCCTGCTCGTAGACCGGTCTTATGTTGTATGTTTCGTTCCTTATCTTTTTGACATCCACGCCCACAACGAGAGGCGAGTCCTCCGCTATTTGTCTGGCCTGCCCTCTTCTGTGCACATTCAGGATGTGAGCCGTTAGTTTTCTGTCCGCTGTCGGATTCGGTTTGTCCGTAAGCACAAATATCAGATCAAAACGAGACATCAGCGCCGGCGGGAGATCAATCTGTTTGGTCACCGACGTGCCAACCTCGAATCTTCCGAACTTCGGGTTCGCCGCCGCGAGCATGGAGCATCTGCACTGAAGAGTTGCTGTGATGCCCGCTTTTGCCACGGATATCCTCTGTGACTCCATCGCTTCATGCAGAGAAGAACGGTCCTGCGGAGTCATTTTGTCAAGTTCATCTATGCATGCCAATCCTTTGTCCGCGAGTACTAGGGCTCCGGCCTCAAGCGTCCATCTTCCGTCACCGAATTCGTCTTTGACAGCGGCTGCCGTAAGCCCGGCAGCGGATGCGGATTTGCCGGATGCGTATATTCCTCTTGGGGCAAGCGTGCTCATATACCTCAGGATTTGGGACTTCGCCACTCCTGGGTCCCCCACTAGGAGCACGTGCATATCTCCCCTTATCACTGTGCCGTCGTCCATCTCTTTATTGCATCCGCCGAACAGTTGCAGGGCTATTGCGCTCTTGACCTCGGTCATTCCGAAGATAGTGGGGGATATTGAAGCGACGATATTGTCGAAGAGTTTCTGATCGTTGGACATCTCCAGTATCTGGTGCTCGTCCTCCTCCGTTATCTGTATCTCGTCATACTCGTGCTCCTCAAATTCTATGGACAGGACATCCATGAATATGTCAAATACAGTTGTTTTATCTCTTTCTGGCTTTTCGGACGACCTTATTATCCCATTGATTGTTATCCTGTTACCTGCCGTGATTATCCCCGCAATGTCGTCCTCTACGAAACCGGTTATCCTTTCGGGCTGGGCACCGCCCCTCAGCCCCTCCGGGCTCTCCTGGATCTCGATCTTCTGAGTGTCGACATAAACGGATGCTTTCGCGTCAAGCTCGAACTGCGTCGCCTGTTTGTTACAGCTTCCGTCGGGATTCGAACACATGAGGGGCTCTTTCATAAGAACGCCCCTCTGATTCTCCCATATCTCGGCCCCGCACCTGCTGCATCTGAATAGCGCGCGGGTCATTCTGGGTCTGACGGTTGTCGCTTTTCTTGCAAGCCCCTCTACCGCGACCAGTTTTCCCAAGTGTTTGGCCCTGAGGTGTCTTATCTCGACCTCCGCATCCCTCGGGAGATTGGTTATCCTCAGATTTACGGTATCATCCTTTCCCCACGACGGGGGAAGCGATGCCTTAGCTGCCTCCTTGCCCTTGCCCAGACATCTGTCGGGGTTGTCCAGAAGATACATTGCGAAGTCGGTATTGTATGAATCTATGTCCTCATACGGAACAAAGACGCTCCTCTTTTCCGGGTAGCTTGCCGCAATGTCCGCGAACATCAGGCGGTACTTGTCTTTGCTGAATATATCTTCCCACGCAGCTACTATCTCGCTGTCCTGAAAACTTACCGCCATATTCTCACTTTCCTTCTGTTCTGTTCTTTCGGCATTCCTCGTCCGCCCACCAAAGCCATCCTCCGACGTCCATGTTTATCTCTCCCTTGATGAACCCCGCTTTCCTCAGTTTGGAAAGGGTCTTGGCGATGTCGTCGGGGCATCTGTAGTTGAACAGATGGTCCAGTCTGTCACTTGCTTCTCTGGTCGTCAGCTTATCCTCTCCGAGGGCCTCCCAAATAAGCGCTACAACATCATCGGGCATTGCAACATTCTATATTGTCGGGTAGGATAAATAACCTGCACAGTAAATAGGGGGGTTCGCTGGCTTTCGAGCACAGAGCCCATTACGCTTTCTCTTTTGCGACTACATTTAGATAAATTAGAAATCTACTGTAAATTACAGTTATTCTCTAATAGATTATTGAATACACCAATTAAAAGATTTGGTTCTACCTCATTGAGTCATCCTTTATTCAGTATTGTTTCCAGGTACTCATTCTGTATGCGCACCACTTCCGTGCTGTCTTTTGCTTTTGAATAATCTTCCAGGAGATGTTCATTCAGCCGGATGAATTCCGGGGCCCAGTTGAACCTTCCCAAAAACGATCCCGCCTGCTCTTTCTCGCCCAATATGATCAAGGATGCCAGTACTGCCTCCGCACTGTTCAGTTCCATAGGCCTCCCCCAGTTCACCGGATTAGAAGCCAGAAGATAAGGGAGGGCCCTCTCGTTCGCTCCTTTCAGTCTTGGAAAATCATTTATGTTCGTCCAGGTAAGGTCCATGACCACCAGCCCCTTTTTTGCATGACCGATGTCTGCCGGGGACAGCGCGATCTCCGAGAACGGAGAAAGGACAATAGACCCGGACGGTATTGCGGACAATGTCTTTGCCTCTTTTCCAAGTCCGAATTTAAGCATCCTCTTCGCAGTGCATTTCTTGGGGTCGCATTGACATTTGTCGTGTATTATTACGGGAATCATGCGCTTATCATCGATCTTAGCTTTCCTATATCTTCCATGTTCTCTCTGACCCAAGCGCTTACCCTGTCGATGAGGTCCGAATAACATTTTCCGAGTTCCATATCGTCACTAGCGGCGAAGTCATTCGTTGACCCCATTTCAAAAAGTATCTGCTTTCCCTGCCACGGCGTCCTTTTCGCCCATTCGTCGTAAACGCTCTTCTGCAGGAACACGATGAAGTCATAATCCTCGTCGTCTCTGAGACGGTCCCTGTCCTTGAAATCCTTGGAGACCTGACGTCTCATGTCCTCTCCCCTCTGATACATTATGGATATGAGCTCGCAGTCCACGAGATCATGCTTCGGGCCTGCGCTGTACACCTCATACTTATTGCCGAAGTATTCTTTTGTGAAGTACTCCGCAAGCTGCGATGTGAGATCGTTCTTCTCGTCAATGAACAGCACACGGGTCTTTTTTTCCTTCTTTCCTAACATGTGATCTCTTCCAATAACATCCTCTGTATGAACTGAAATGATTTAGCCCTTGTCAAACGTGGTGTCCTATAGGGGCTTTGAGAACTCATATTTTTTGAATGATATTGTGCGGTTTCCGTGTTTTCAGATGCAGAGCGGTAAAAAGGGTGTGCGGCCCGACCGCGGTTTGGGAGTGGACGGCCGAGGCTTTATCCTTGGCCGCCCTTGGGTCGGAGCCGCTATTTTCGTTTAACAAGGTGTTTATGCTTGATCTCTTCTTGTGTTCTCAGCCGTCCTCCTCCGATCGGACCTTTCTCCTGTAGAACAAATACCAGATTATGATCCCCACAATGATGATCGGGATCAACAACATCAACACCCACAGCAGCAGGCTGCTGTGACCGGCGGAGCCGCCGTTCTCCGCGAAGTAGAGATCAAGATGCACAGACCCTGTGTTACCAACGCGCGTCTCCGAGGACGCGGACGATGAATCGCCTCCCCACTTCAC
>Ga0123357_10000899_pt1 | contig 30339 bp, 32 predicted proteins | sample TergutEmb28metaG_FD_89873 | JGI IMG/M metagenome (GOLD analysis project Ga0123357, IMG submission 89873) | Embiratermes neotenicus P4 segment gut microbial communities from Petit-Saut dam, French Guiana - Emb289 P4 | ecosystem: Host-associated > Arthropoda: Insects > Digestive system > Gut ...
CCAACAATACCACTAATAACAGTAGCAAACCCCGCAGCCAATGGCACCTTCTTCCTAGAAGACGGACCACTAGAAGCAGGGCTATACAACTACAACCTAGTGAACAGCGGGCAACAAGCAAATCAGACATGGTCCTTAGCCCCAAGCTATGGAAACCTATTAAAAACCATACTTGGAGCAAGTGACCAAACAGGCGCATGGGTAACTAACGACACTCTGCTACAGAGAATGGGAGAATTGAGAACAGGAATAAATGATGAACAAAAACATCCATATGAAACATGGATAAGAGGATATGGTTGGCAATCAAGAGTGAGCACCAACAACAATCAAGTAGGATACAAGGAAAACACTTGGGGTGCAGACTTTGGAGCAGATAAAGTCTATGATACAAGCATAGGAAAAATCTACACAGGCTTAATGGCAGGGTATGCCAACAGCAGAAGAAACATGGATGGAGGAGCAGGCCGAAGCATAACTGAAACCATCTATGGAGGAGCATATGCCACATGGATAAATGACAAAGGATACTACATGGATGCAGTAGCCAAAATAGGACATCTGCAGAACAGAATAAAAGCCTTTGACCAATACAACAGTGGAGCAGACTATGGGAACTGGGGGATAAGCGGCTCACTAGAAGCAGGAAAACAGTTCAAAAGTCAAAATGGCTGGTACATAGAACCGCAGGTACAAGGAACAATAGTCAACTTCACCGGAGCTAACTACACAACAAGCGGAAATGTGGCAAACATAGAGGTAAGAAAGAGCACAAGCTATGACTTGAGGACAGGAATAGTAGCAGGTAAGAACATCAAAACAGAAAGAGGGTCAATCCAACCGTACATAAAAGGCATGTATGGTAGGACGTGGACAGACCGTGGAGGAATAATATATAACGACGCCATACTGAAAGCAGACACGAGTGGAGACAGGTATCAGGTAGGAGCAGGGGTAGCATGGCAAGTAACAAACGGCATTGAACTGCATGCAGATTATGAGTACATAAAATCAATAGACGGAGCTGGAGTAGAAATACCCTGGAAATTTAATGTTGGCTTAAGGTATAATTGGTAAAATAGTGTGAGGTGTGAAGAGTGGAGTGTGTAGTTAAATCCACACTCTTACTTCATACTGCTATGCGACTAAAATCAAATAGAGAAGCCCCTGTAATGACAGGGGCTTTTTCTTTTTCGGGAGCCTAGTGTGCGTCCACTACATAATTACATTCAAGGCAAAAACCTGTCAAGCCGGATACAGCTTGAGCTGATAGGTTTTTGTGGCCTCAATGACAAAGGATTTTGGCTCATAAACAAGGCAGTCAAGTAGCAGGGCGTGAAGCGTAGCTGAGCTACGTTGAACGTCCTGGAAATGTAGGGACGCACTGTGTGCGCCTCGTGCGGTCAAAGGCCGCTCCTACAGGCGCCGTATATAACCAAAAGCCGAAGTCATTGTATTGACGGATTTGTTAAGGTTCCTCTTATAGGTAGGCTATAATGTCCTGGAGTATCATTGTATTTTGACATAAGGAGAAAAATAAGATTCTGTTTTTGAATAAATTCCGGTTTTGGCATTAGTTCCATTGTCAGATTAAGAGGAGCATTACTACTTAGGAGGATATTTCCTTTAATCCGTATATATATACCATCTCCCTGGAAAGAGAAACTTTCCAGATTTGCAGATCCGTTTTGTATTTTGAGAGACCCTTGTACAGTTTGGTAAAAGGCATCAGGTATAGGCATTACGCCGAATTTTAACCCTTTAAGGTCCACATTTTGCGCTTCTATTCGGATGACTCCGTTTGATTTTTCCCCAGCTCCCTTAATATCTGCTTTTCCTTTTAAAACCCCTTTTACAGAAGCTCCCATAACATTTTTGAAGAACGGAACCATTTCAAGAGGAATATTTTTAAAATAAAACTCGTATGCAGGGCTTTTCCTGTAAGAGACTGTCCCGTTTATTTCTCCCTCTCCTATGGCGCCTTTAATATCTAAATTAACTCTACCTATGATAAGAGGTAGAAGCTCCATATTAATAACGCATTTATCAAATTTGAGCAGTTCGCCATGTTCTGAAGAGAGTGTAACTCCGGAGCCTTTGATTCCCAGCAGATAAGCTTTTCTAACATTTGAAGCTGTTAGCGTGTAGCCTTTATTGGCCAATGCTCCGCTTGCTGCATCGAAAATCGCGCTACTCGGTATAAATATAATTGTAAGAAGTATAAATAAAATGATTCCGGCCAGTATAGCTGCAATTTTCGGGAGAACTATCCTCAGCCTCATTTTGCCCCCGCAGGCATAGGCTTTAATAAGGCGATTATCATGTTCAGATCAAGCTTTGAAGGGTCATCATAGCGGGTACGCAGATTTACTTTTCTTATAACAACCGGCTTTGCACCATTTTCGATCCTGTAAAGTAGGTTTATGGCTTCATTTCCGGTGAGGGCATCGATTTTAACTTGAGCTGCATCTTCAACAGCATCTGGTCTGTCATTACCTTTTACGGATTGTATTTGGCTGTTTTTACCTTTAATGCCTATTTCGTCGATAATCATGGAAGGGGAATCATCCGGCTTTACTGCTGCAAGCTTGATCTTTGTCTGTAAAGCTTGCGCACTTGCTTCATGGAATTGTTGCTGGAGCTGCAGCATTTCTTGGAGAGTTGCTTCACGGCTAACAAGCCTCTTCTTCATGGTAGCTATTCTATTATTAATAGCTGAATAAGTAATAGCCAGAGCCAGCAGTATTGCTATTGCGATACCTATTTTAAGACGGGTCTTTTCATCCATTTCAGTTATAAATTCAGGTAGTTTCATTGGTTACCCCCTTGTAAATCTGCTTGGAAAGAGAAACCAGTACTTCCGTCTGTATGGCTTTTTATATCTGTGATTGTGACGTTATTAAAGATTTTATCCGCGCTTGTTTTAAATTGATTTACAGCTTCTGTAGAACCGGCACTCCCTTTTCCTGAAATTTGGTTGTTTTCAATATTAATTTCGTAGAATCCGCTTATGCCATCTCCTTTTATATTCGCAATCTGTAATAAAGGAGTCAGAGCGCTTTGTGATGTATTACCACCTAAACGTTTTATTTCAGCTTTAATTTCTTCTACTTCATCAACAGGTTTTGTTCTTTCAGGGAATATAGATTTGTAAATCCCTTTTATTGAGGTTTCTACTGAGTTTGCATCTTTATGTGTAAGATAATACCGTACCCCTAACTCGGCAAAAATAAGGAGAATTACAGCGATTCCGAGAATAGCTGTAATGAGGAGTTTTCTTTTGAGTCGATTCACAGCCTTTGTAAAAGCAAGAGGTCCACGGCGGAAGTTTATTGAGTCTTTTTCTAAAGAAGCCATGGCAATAGCGTAAGCTGATGCCAGGTTTATTGAAGCAATATTATCATTCACAAAGGTTGTGGAAAGGCCTTCATTCAAAGGAAGAATGTTGTCTTTTGTTCTGCCGGCTTCTCCAAATTTGAAAATCTTTTCTGCTTTTATCTGTCTGGAAAATTCCACTGCTGTCAGTGTTGTTGAAAGCTCTTCAGGGGAGCGGAGTGCTCTGTAAAAAAGCGGTTCTTTGTTACTGTTATATATGGCTACGGCTGTTCCGTCTGTAAGGGCTATATTTGTTGTAATATTTTCAGGGATAAGATATTTCCAGTTCAAAAAAGAGCTTGTAACAATTTCCGGTTCAAATCCTGCTTTCGTAAACAGTTCAATGAGTTCCGCAACTCTGCTTTGACTTATCCAGAGGGCAAGAGTTGTGTTATTGGGAAAGGGGAGCGCTTCGAAAATGAGCTCTTCTCCGTCTAAGGCTATATCACCCTCAAGCTCCAGAGGGAGAATGTCTCTTGCCTTTTTTCTTTCAGAAATAGCAATATCCAATTCCCGCATAGAGATTAAAGAGGGGTGGATACCAAGTATTATCCGGCTATCTTCGTTTTCCCATTGAGCAAGAAGGTCAGGGATATCCCCAAGACCTGAGAAATCGTGGACAACACCTTTAACAAAATGGAGATTCCCATGTTGCTCTTGGAACAGGACAATTTGAAGGGCTGTCTCAGAGAGGTTTATAGTCATTATGTTCATATGGTTAATACTCCCGCCAATATGTGGTTACTGGTACTCCAGCGGCAAAATTTATGACAGCTTCCACTGTTCTTGTTGTTTCGTTTACTTGGGCTACAGCTGTTATCCTGAATATGGTTCCTTTAACAGATATATGCCCCTGAAGAGCTGTTCCTATTGATGACATACCCGGAACATTCGCAATATCACTTACGGTTGTAAAGGGTGTAATTCTTCTGTAATTAATAATATCATCTGCCACACCCTCTGATATACTGTCATCAAGAGCTATCAGAACTTCTTTTGGAGCAGTATTTATATTGATCAGGGCCATCATTTGGTTATCCGAGTAAACGGTTATAAACGGCTTCAGCTTATTTACCAGATCAGTATTGAACCCTTTTACAAGGTTAAGCTCTTCAACAGTCAAAAAATTGTTATTTGGAGCCATGTAAGGAGGATTCAGAGAGCTATACCAGCTTGTTTTCGCTCCTCCCGCATGTGGAGTATCAGTTTCGCTTCGCCAGTCCGCAATTGAGTTAACAAGCTGATCTGCAGGTAGGCTGAATTCCTGGAAAAGACGGAAGGCGGCATCATGCTGAAATGTGTTGAATGTGCCGTTTTGCCCGGCAATATCATTAATATTTAGCTTTCCGCTCTCTTCTTCAATTGTTATCGTTAATGTTCCGTCTCCTTCTGTAAGCTTAATAGGTTGAAGCCAGCTATCCTGTAAGGAGGTATAAGACTGAGAGTTTAAATTCCACTGCATCAAAGCAGTTGCTCCTGTAATACCTGAATCGGCAATTAGCGATGCTTTCTGAGCATCTACAAAATTCTGTCTTGAGGTGGTATCTACATAAACATCAGTAATAAACTCTACAACAAGAGCCACAAGCAGGGCAGTGATTATAAGCGTAAGAACAAGTGCAAAACCGCGCTGATTTTTCATAAAGGAGCGATCCTCGGCGTTGCAACTGTAACATAGCTTACACTGTTATCTCCTTCTTTAACAGTTATGGTTACCCGTACAGCTTTAGGGAGTCCGTTATTAGCAACTGCATCCCAGCTTTTTACCCAAACACTGCCGTCATAACATTCGACCTGAAAACTTTCTATATCTTCCATTTGAGGATATTTCGGGACATTATTATTAATATAATGAATGTCTTTTGCCTGTCTTGTCAGTATTACTTTGTTATCACCCTGCTGTACTAATTCATAGCGTACGTCAAGCTGATCCGACATGGGCGGCTGATTACTCTGACTCGGTGGAGCAATACATGTAAAAGTTAGAGTAGATGCCGGTTTACCAAAAATATCTTTATCTTCAACAGTGAAATGAAGAGGATTAGTATAATTGTTACTTGGGTTATTATAAGTACTGCTGTATATTATACTACTTAGCTCCCGTCTTAGCATATCAAGGGTGTTTCTTAATTCTCTTCTTGATTCCATACCTTGGGTAGCATTATCACGCCCTTTTATTAGTCCGAAATAGGTTCCGTAAAGTGCTCCTGCAATAATTACCAGAAGCAGCATTACAATTAAAACTTCCAGCAGTGTAAAACCTTTTATAGAACGGTTATAGGTTATTTGTGCTTGCGACATATCGTGTGAGGAGGAGACTCCTCTGACCTCCATTCCATTTTACGGTTAAAGTCTCCTGTTTTACTAAGGGACTTGAAGTAGCTTCATTAGTCTTTTCCCAGGTTATATCAGGAAACTGAGGAGAAAAATCTCCATTTGATTCTGACGCATAATTGGAAGAGGGGTCATCCATTAATCCACGGGCAAGGATCACTGCCCTGGTTTCTTCTTTATCACGTATAACTATTCCCATGTGGTAATTGAACGAGGCGATGATAGTCATGATAACGCCGGACATTATTGCCAAAGCGATTAAAACTTCCAGCAGCGTAAAACCTTTCATAAAGAGAGCTCCTGGTTTCCCTCAAGAATTTTCACCTTTCCTGTATTTGGAAAGGCAGCAACAGTGTAGAATGTTTTTCCGTCAGGGGTTTTAAAATGTATTGTTAAAAATTCCGTAAGCCCTGCCGGACCAAAATCAAAAATAGTTTCCCCTTCTGTTATTTTTCCCAAGCGGGGTGTTTCAATATCCGCTATTTGAGTATCCCCTGATATAAATTTTTTGCTGAAAAACGGGTCATCAGGGGTGGACTCTTCGCCTGTATTGCTCACCTGAGTGACCTTTATGGTAGAATCTGATACGTTTATATGTAATCTGTACTTTATATTACTGGTTACAGAGCGTTCTCCCAAATATCTCAACATGGTTGCAGTAGAAACTGCCGAGCTTTTCAGATCAGAGTTATTGCTTGCAGGAAGTCGCGGGAGAATAATTGCCGCAGCCAATGAAATGATAAAAATTACTATCACTAGCTCCAGCAGCGTAAAACCTTTGCTATTTCTCACTGTATATTGTAATTGCAGATATCAGCGTTTTTCCCTTCTCCCCCTTTTACACCGTCTGCGCCGTAAGAACAGATTTCATAATCTCCATGTTCACTTGGAGATATATATACATAATCATTGCCCCATGGGTCCTGGGGAACCTTTTGCCCTTCCAGATACCCTTCGGATCGCCAGTTTTTAGGGATAACGCCAGTAGTGGGTTTAGTTACAAGAGCCTGTAATCCCTGTTCTGTAGTCGGGAATACTGCATTATCCAGCTTGTAGAGTTTAAGGCCTGTTTCCATATTTCTTATCTGCACTTTGGCATCGGCAATCCTTGCGTCATCGCTTCTTCCCATAATCTTTGGCGCCACAAGGGCAGCAAGTAGGGCAAGGATTACAACTACAATCATTATCTCAATAAGTGTGAATCCATTTCTGTTTTTTATTTTCTGAAGCATAAAGACCTCCTATAACATTACGTATAATATATGTACCTTTTACTTAACCATTTGATTTAGCTCAAATATAGGGAGCAGAACAGCAATTACAACAAAACCTACAGAAAGCCCCATTCCTAAAACCATGCAAGGCTCCAACAGAGACATAAAACGGGCTATTGACGTTTCAAATTCCTTTTCAAAGGCTGTTCCTGCTTTTTCGAGCATTTCATCCAGATTACCGCTTTGCTCCCCAATTCCTATCATATGTACAAGAAGTGGCGGAAACAGCGAGCTTTTGGCAATGATTGCCGAAAGTTTTCCTCCTTCTATTACATCATTTTTCGCATGAGAAATAAAGCTCCTATAGGCCCGGTTTACAACAGCTTCTCCCGTAATTTCCATTGCTTTTATAACAGGGACTCCACTGGATAGAAGCAATCCAAGAATTCTGGCAAACCTTGATAGTATAAGCTTTTGAGTAAGGCTTCCTACTCCAGGAAGTTTCAGGATAATTCTGTCTTTTTTTAAACGGTACTCTTCCCGGACGATCATCTTTTTGTAAATAACATTGAGAGCAATGACAATTATAACTATAACCCACCACCCTTTACGAATAATTGCGCTTATCTTTATCAGAATGACTGTAATTATTGGCAAAGCTGCCTTATTATCAGCAAAAACAGTAGTAATTTTGGGGATTACAAAAGCAAGGAGGAAGATCATTACCCCAGTACCTACGATTGTCATAAGAATAGGATAAGCAAGGGCTGTTGCTATCTTACTTTTAACAGCTTCCTGTTCTTCCAGAAATTCAGCAAGACGCTCTAGAACCAGCTCCAGAGAGCCACTAACTTCTCCTGCAGAAACCATACTTACATAACTTTCGTTGAAAACAGCAGGCTCCTGTGCAAGGGCCTTTGCAAGGCTTAAACCTTCTGCAAGCCTCTCTCGCACCCTGGATAATACTTGTTGCATCTGACCTGGCTGTTCCTGCTCCATAAGAGTGGTAGCAGCAACATAAAGAGGCATTGATGCTCCCAAAAGAGTTGCAAGCCTTCTTGTCATAAGAGCAAGCTCTCTGGAGCTTATTTTCTTCTTAAAGAATTTTCTGTGCCCCTTAAGAGTGGTCTCGTTTTCAGGGTTGATTTCAGTGGGAAGAATTCCGTCGCTTTTCAGCCTAAGCTTCGCATCACGGATTGTATCTGCTGCTACTGAACCTGAGGCCTGCTTTCCATCTTTATGGTATCCTTTATACTGAAAGGTCGGCATACTCTTCCTGCGTTACTCTAAGTACTTCTTCTATGGTAGTTATTCCTGCCGCTGCTTTTTCAAGGCCATCGTCCCTTAAGGTACGCATTCCTCTGCTTACAGCGTACTCTTTTATTTCTCCGGATGAAGCCTGGCGTATAATCATGGAACATAATTCACTATCTATAGGAAGAAGCTCGTAAATCCCTGTCCTTCCTATTGTCCCTAAATTGAGGCATTTATCACAGCCACGACCAATGTAAAGTTTTGGAGGTAATTTTATATCTGCATATTCTCGATCCGGGGTATACTCCTCTTTGCAGTGCGGACATATGACCCGCACAAGCCGCTGTGCCAGAGCGGCAGAGAGAGTAGATGCTACCATGAAAGGTTCGATTCCCATGTCGATAAGTCTTGTTATTGCTGTAGCTGCATCATTTGTATGAAGGGTTGAAAATACCAGATGCCCTGTAAGGCTCGCTTGCATGGCGATCTCTGCTGTTTCTGCATCTCGTATCTCTCCAACCATTATTATATCGGGGTCTTGCCTTAGGATAGAACGAAGGCCGTTTGCAAAGGTAAGATCTATCTTTGAATTAACCTGAATTTGACCAACTCCTGTCAACTGGTACTCTATAGGATCTTCAACTGTTATAATATTCTTTTCAGGCGAATTTATATGATTTATTGCGCTATAAAGAGTTGTTGTTTTACCGCTTCCTGTAGGGCCTGTTACAAGAATTATACCGCTGGTTCTTGTGAGAAGGCGTTCCATAAGGTTATTTTCACGCTCTCCCAGACCTATTTCTGGCAGGGAAACAACGCCCCGTTGCTTATCCAGAAGCCTTAGAACAGTACGTTCACCGAAAAATGTGGGGATTATGGAAACACGTATATCGACATCACGACCTGCCACAATTACTCTGAAGCGTCCATCCTGGGGCAGCCGTTTTTCCGCAATGTTAAGCCCGCTCATTATCTTTACACGGGAGGTAAGAGCGTCCTGGATTATCTTTGGTGGTGAAAGCATTTTATAGAGTATACCGTCAATTCTAAATCGTACCTCAAGGGATTGCTCAAAAGGTTCGATATGAATATCACTGGAACGCTCCTTTACTGCCTGAAAGAGTATGGAGTTAAGAAGTCTTATTACCGGCGCTTCATCAGTAAGATCAAGAAGGTCTTTTGGTTGGTTAAACTCTGTTGCTATTGTAGAGAGATCTTCTGCTTCCAGCTCATTTACAACTTCTTGAGCGGAACCGGAGTGCTTGGTGTAAACTCGGTTTATTGCAGCAAGTACCTCTTTTTCAGGTACGATCACTGCTTTTACAGGTAGTTCAACTGCACTTTGCAGTTCATCGAGAGCCAGAAGATTTCCGGGATCACCGACAGCAACGATCAGGGTTCCGTTTTCCTCTTTCAGAGGGAGAAGGAGATTAGCCCTTGCAAAGGTTAAAGGAAGTTTTGTAAGCCATGCCCCATCTATATTACTATCCTGGATTTCCGACATGAAGGGGAGTTGCAGTTTTTCAGCCAGATTTTCCAGTTCTGAAAACTCTGTCATTTCTTGTCTGTCTCCTGGGGAGCATTTAAATTTTGAAACTCCTTATCTATCTCCTTAGGGATATCCAGTCCTTGACTAAATTCCTTATCACTCGTTTTGCTTACTTTACCGAATTTGTCTTTCTGCTCTTTTGTTATATCAGTCAGGTCCCTGGCATCTTTAATAATATGAGGAGTAAGGAATATTATCAGGTCTGTTTTTGTCCGCTCTTTGCTTTTTGTTTTAAAAAGGTATCCAAGTATAGGAATGCTCCCAAGAAATGGTATTTTATTTTCTGTTATTGTCTCCTGGTCCTGTATTAACCCCCCGATAACTACAGTTTCTTTATTTCTGACAGCTACTGATGTTTGTGCTTTTCGGGTTGTATAAACCAGGTCTGTTGCCTGTCCTTTGTTTGGCGCAAGGGCAGAGACCTCCTGGTAAATATCCAGTTTTATATATTCTCCTTCAGTTATTTGAGGGGTTATTTTAAGCTCAATACCAATATCTTTTCTTTCAACTGATTGCTGGTCAAGACCGCTTCCTGTAATAGTTGAACCTGTTATAAGAGGAACGTTTTCGCCAACTTTTATATCTGCTTCTTTATTGTCAGAAGTCAGTATTGTCGGGGTAGAGAGTACATTTAGTATATTTTTACTTTCAAGGGCATGTAAGGTCGCCATAAAGTTTGCTGGGTTGTTCCCAAAGGTAAAGGCGCTTCCAATACCTGACGTATTTATTGCCGTTAGTATAGTTTGCAAAGTACTTACAGTGGTATTTATAGTCCCCTGAGGATCAAAAGTTCCCAGAACGCTCGCGGTTGAGTTTGATGCCATTCCCATAAGGCCCCACTCAAGCCCAAGATCCCGCAATTTGTCGAGAGATACTTCGGCAATGATTGCCTCAACAAATACTTGTCTCCGTCTTATATCGAGTTTTTTAATGACCTGTAACAGGCTTTGGTAATCATTGGGAGATGCCATAATGATAAGAGCATTTGATGCTTTATCAGCAGTGATTGTAATCTTGCTGTTTTCGAATGGTGACTGAGCAGCGGGAGTAGCCTGGCCGGATTCTCCTTGGGCTGCCGCTGCAGAGATGCCTTTTACAACTCCGTCCAAGATTTTTGCAATATCTGTTGCATCTGCATTTTCCATAAAATATACATTAACTTTGCTACTGGCTGTTGGTGGTAGGACATCCAAAAGATCAACCATTTTCTTGATATCAGCTTTATCGCTGTCACTACCGGCTACAATAATGGCGTTAAGCCTTGTGTCAGCAATTACCATAGGCCCCATTTGTGAAGAAGCTTGCTGTCCCTGCCCTGAAGATGAAGAGCTTGAAGATGATGCTTTATGATTTCCAAGCCATTCTTGTATTGTTTTCACTGCAGCGTCGGCTGAGGCGTTCTTAAGGTAGATTACTTCCGGCATATTCCGCTGTTTATCCGCATCAATTACATGGATAATGTCCAGAATTTTATCAATATTAAAAGCTGAATCTACCACTAGAAGCATGTTAGCAGGTCCGAATGCTGATATAAAACCATCTTTTGATACTACAGGCTGCAAAAATGTGACAGCATCCTGTGCAGGGATATTGTCAAGAGTTATAACCCTTGCGATATAGGAGTCATTTACAGGAGCCCTTTCGTTACCGCTATAAAGTCTTGCCCCTGATTGTTTTGCGACAGAAATGGGGACTATTTTATAGAATCTGCCTGCTTGTATTAATGTAAAGCCTTTTAACTCAAGTACAGAGGTAAAAAGGTTAAACGCTTCATCTGTTGACAGCCTTGTTGGGGAAAATACAGATATTTTACCTGTTACTCTGTCGTCCATTACAAAGTTTTTGCCTGTCAGATCACTCATGAATTTTGCCATTGTTGAGATATCAACATTTGTAAAATTCATTACAACACCACTTGCAAAAGATTGAACCGGAACCAGAAGAAGTAAAAGAAGTAAAAGAGCTGAAATATGTCGTTTCACGTGAACCTCTTGTTCTGACCTAATGTCTTATCTTATTTCATAGTTAAAAGTTGTCGGATTTCCATCTCTTATAAGGTCTAGTTTTATATGGTTCTGACCTTTAAGAGCAGAAAGTGCCTGCATGGCTTTTTCAGGTGAATCTATAGTAAAATCGTTCATACTCACGATTACATCGCCGTCTTTAATGCCTACCAGTCCGAAAATTCCATCTGGCTTAACCTCAGAAGCCTTGAATCCCTCGACTTTTCCATCTTTAGTACTTGGTAAAAGACGAGCAGCTGTCATAGCCTGTCCGATATTGCTTAGTGCCGCATTAAGCGCACGCTGGTCAATTACAAAATTACCGGCTCCCTGTGCAACAATGCCGCCTGTGGCCGGCGGGGCTGTCCCAGGTGAAGTTGAAGTTGTTGCAGGTTGACTTTGTGCAAGAGCATCAGGTGTGAATATTTTCACACGGGTTTTGCCGTTTAATACTTCTACTACATATCTTTGCACTGAAATCAGCGTTCCCGCGTCAAAGACATTGTCCCCAAGTCTGAAAACACGCTCTTCCTTCGTACTGGACTTTAGTATAAGCGCAAAGGTTTCTCTGGCAGAGCCCATTGCTGTACCAAGTAAAACAAGGTCTCCCTGAGATACCGGCGGAGCTGCCTTAGTTTGGGTTGGGGTTGTAGCTGCTGTAATTGGGGTAAGTGGCCCTTGAATTGCTTTCCCAAAGAGCCCTTTTTCAAGGATTGGTGCAAAAGAAGCAAGTGAAGTTGCTTGTTGTGGCTGTACTACAGTTGGAATTGATGTTGGCGCTGCTTTTGGGAAAAGTTTTCCCATTTTAAAGGTGGTAATATTAGCGGTTATCAGCGCCAGCAGTGCAATAATAGCAACTGTAAGAATAATGTTTATTGGTAAAAGATATCGGTTCACATGTAACCTGCGAAATTTATATTAACTATCTTGAAATATATGGAATTAGAAACAGATATGCAAGGGAAAAGGAGAGGTTGAAATATGTAAAAAGAATCAAATTTTTGTTGACGCTTTTCTTATTTTGATTAAGTTTAGAAATACCATGAGTATATTAGAAAAAAATATCGTAGTTGCCGCTTCTACTCTTATGGAAGTGAGATTGTTACTTAAACAGGCAACATCTTTTTCAGAATTGTCTCTGAATCCGTTTACGGTCTGGAGTGCCAGTTTTGGTAAGTTGTCTTTTTATATTGTTGTTACAGGAGTTGGTAAAGCAAATGCCTCTTCTGCAATAACATTTGTAATGGAACGGTTTAGTCCTGAACTTGTTATAAACATAGGTTGTGGCGGTGCTTATATAGGCAGTGGCCTTTCAGTCGGTGACATAGCCATAGCAACTTCTGAAATATACGGAGATGAAGGTGTTCTGACCCCAGATGGATGGCATTCAATGGAATTAATAGGTATTCCTCTGCTTAAAAAAGAAGAAAGCTATATGAATGAATTTCCTCTTTCGCCAGATATTTATGATAAGGCTTTTAATACAGCTAGAGATAAAGATTTTCAGGTCAAACAGGGGAAATTTATAACTGTTTCTACCTGTAGCGGTACGACAGCAAAAGGAGAGGAACTTTTCAGACGTTTTGGAGGGATTTGTGAAAATATGGAGGGTGCGGCAATAGTCCATACGACAACCCGCTATGGTGCGTCATGTCTTGAAATACGAGGAATAAGCAATATAGTGGAAGATCGAGACTTTACTAAATGGAACATCCCGCTGGCAGTTGAGAGGTCTCAGCAATTTTTATTAAATTTTTTGAAAATGTAGATAAAATCAGGTTGTAAGAAAGTAGAATTAGAAAAATTAACATAGGAAGAAATAAAAACTTATGTTGAAATCAGACGAAATAAAAGCATTGTTTGTACGGTTTGAAAGTGCTGCTGCCGAAGTTGAAGGTGTTGAGTGCTGGAGTGCGAGAGGATTGCAGCTGCTTTTGGGTTATACACAATGGCGTAATTTTGTGAATATCATTGATAAAGCTAAGGATGCTTGTCGAAATGCAGGAGGAAATGTTCAGTACCATTTTGCTGACATCAGCAAAATGGTCGAAATTGGGTCTGGCGCTGAAAAAGAGATAGAGGAGATTCTTCTCACGCGCTATGCCTGCTATTTGATTGCACAAAATGGCGATAGCCGAAAAGAACAAATTGCATTTGCGCAAAATTATTTTGCGGTACAGACCCGTCGCGCTGAGATTATTGAACAGCGTATTTTAGAAGGCAAGAGGATTGAAGCACGGGCGAAACTGCGAGAAACCGAAAAACGACTTTCAGGTGTGTTGTACGAGTGCGGCGTTGATGATAAGGGGTTTGCCGTTATTCGTTCCAAAGGCGACAAGGCACTTTTTCAACTCGACACAGCTCAATTGAAACGTAAAATGGGAGTTCCTCAAAACCGTCCGATTGCGGATTTTCTGCCAACGGTTAGCATTAAGGCAAAAGATTTTGCGGCTGCAATGACTACCGAAAATGTTCAAATTAAAGATCTGCACGGTGTTACAGCGATAGAAAAAGAACATGTCGATAACAATCTTGGTGTACGTAAAATAATGATTGAACGTGGTTTGGTGCCAGAAAATTTACTGCCTGACGAAGACATTCAAAAAGTTGAACGTCGGCTAAAAATTGAAGAGAAAAAGAATTTTAAAAAATATAAACCAAAGGGAGAAAACAATGAAACTCACTAATAACGTTGAAATGCTTGAACTTTCATGGCAGCAAGGCACGGTGTATCCGGTTTTAGTATGGGATAACAAAGATGTTATTTTAGTTGATACGGGGTTTCCGTGGCAGCTTGAAGAAATTCGCGCCGCTGTGGGAAAAACAGGACTTTCCCTAGAACGAATTACGAAAATAATACTAACGCATCATGATATGGATCATGTAGGTTGCGCAAAGCAGCTTAGAGGGCTTGGCGCGAAAATTATGGCACATGAAAAAGAAGCTCCGTATATTCAGGGGGATTTACCCTCTCCAAAGCTTCTTAAAATGGAAGAGCATTTAAAAGAACTTTCGGAAGAGCAGAGGGCAATGTATGAGCGGATAAAGTCGATGGCACCGAGTTTGTATGTACATGTTGACGAAGCGCTAAAAGATGGTGATTTGCTCCCATTTTGCGGTGGTATTGAGGTGATACATACCCCTGGTCATACGCCGGGCCACATATGCCTGCTGTTAAATGAGAGTAATGTATTGATAACCGGAGATGCGGCAAATGCTTCAAATGGGATAATGACGGGACCAAATCCGCAGCATACCCTGGATATGGCACAGGGCGAAGAATCATTTAAAAAGTTAAGCGGATTAAAGCCTAATTTCGTTGTTTGTTATCATGGTGGGTTGTGTTCCATAAAATAGTTGATAGATATAAAAAAGTCGTTTTTTGAATTTAACAATAGTATAAAAATGTAAAAAAACATTTAGCAGAAAATTGTGTATGTTTGTAAGTGTATGGCTTGTTCGGGCGGTAGTGAAATCTGCCACTTTGCCAAAATGCCAAAACATTGAACGCAAGCAGGAAGAATAATAAAGCAGTACGAATTCCAATAAAAAATCAAAAAGTATTGTATCGTTGCAATATGAAATTCTTAAAATACAAAAATGCCAACTATAACAACACATAAGCAACAACAAAGTAAATCTCCGCTCAATTATATCGGAGGGAAATCTAGACTTTTACCCCAGCTTTTGCCTTTATTTCCTGTTGGAATTGATAATTTTATTGATTTGTTTTGTGGTGGCTGCAATGTCGGAATAAATGCGAATACAAATAAGATTCATTTTAACGATAATCTCATTTATTTGATAGACATGTACAAAGAGTTTCAGAAAAAAAGTTTAGATGAAACATTATGGCATATCGAAAAGCGGATTAGCGATTTTGATTTATCGCTAACTAACGAATTGGGTTACAAACAGTTAAGACACGAATATAACACAGAAAAAAATCCGTTGGATTTGTTTGTTTTGGTTGCCTTTTCTTTCAATCACCAAATCAGATTTAACAACAGCCACGAATTTAACAATCCTTTCGGGCGAGAACGTAGTAGTTTTAATCCGACAATGCGACAAAATTTAGAAAATTTTATCATCAAAATCAAAAAAAATGATGTGAATTTTTCAAGCGTAGATTTCGAAGATTTTGATTTTGACAATTTTGGCAATAACGATTTTGTCTATGCCGATCCACCCTATTTAATTACTTGTGGAACTTACAATGACGGTAGAAGGGGTTTTAAAGGTTGGTCAGAAAAAGAGGAAAAAAACTTGTTGAAAACATTAGACAAACTGAATAATCAAGGGGTTAGATTTGCATTATCCAATGTTTTTGAACACAAAGGCAAAGAAAATGCAATTTTGAAAAAATGGGTTGAAAAAAATAAAAATTATAAAGTTAATCATTTGAATTACAATTATTCAAATTCTAATTATCAAACTGCCATTCGAGATAAAAATGCGAGCGTAGAAGTTTTGATAACGAACTACGAGCCGTCAAACCAACAAAAATAATATTCACTTTTTAATCAATTTTGAATGAGATTTATATGAAACAAAGAAAATTTACTTTGCCCCACCTTATAATCCGCGACAATATACACCTAATTATCGTTTGTTGGAAACGATAGCAAAATACGACAATCACGAAATAAAGGAAGTTACAGGCTTAAGAGCTAACTACGAAAATCAAAAATCTAAATTTTGTAATACAACTACAGCATTGCAAGAATTGGAAAAAATTGCAAAATTTGGTAAATACAAAACGTTGATTTTAAGTTACAACAACGAAGGAATTATGCCGCAAAACGAGATATTATTAATTCTTTCAAAATACGTGAAAATTGAATTAGAGAAATTTGGTTATCTGAGCTTTAAAAGCAATAATAACGGCGACAGCAAACATAAAAAACATATTAAAGAACAGCTTTATATTCTGTAAAAATGAAAATAATCATCAATGAAATATTGGAAAAAGAAGCGTTGGATTATGCAGTTATGTCAAAATCTTTCACATCAAATAGACATGATTTTCACGAAGGTGGATTAAATGCAAAACAACGAAAAATGTTTGAAGGCAAACTTGGCGAAAAAGCGATAAAACAATTCTTTATTGATAATAATATTCGATTTGTTGAGGATAAGACTTCGCATGAAGAAGCAGATGATTATGACTTTTTAGTTTATGATCTAGCAGGCAATGAATTAAAAGTTGATGTTAAAACAAGAACTCAGCATTTTCATACGCGCACACTTGAAATGGTTGAGCAAATGAAAAAGAAACCAAAAGATATTTATTTTTCTGTAAGGCTATATGACACAAGACCTTTTGAAATTGAATTACTTGGATTTGCTTTTAAATCAGATTTTTTAAAAATAAATAGAATACAAAATCAAGGTTATTTGAATAATTATGTGTTATTTGATAATGAACTTAAAATTGTAAATAATATCATTGATGAATTACAGAAAAATGTATAAAAATCTTTGATTTTTCACGAAAGAACGCCTCAAAAAGAAAGTTCTGACAACAATTTTTCAGAATCGTAACGCTCTACAGTTCTGGAACTTATACTTATTATTTTTCACATTTTTTTAAAACGGGCTTAGTAATGAGCCGTACATGTCTTTCATGGGAGAAGTAGTAGTAAGCCCAGTTTATAAGCACAATAATACGGTTTCTAAATCCTATAAGGTAGTAAAGATGTAAAACAAGCCATGTAATCCACGCGAAATACCCTTTAAAGGAAAAACCGCGAATTGTAGCAACTGCTGCGCTTCTGCCAATGGTTGCCATTGAGCCTTTATCAACGTATTTAAAAGGTTCTATTTTTTCTCCTTCTTCTCTTGCGATGATTGCTTTAGCCACATATTTCCCTTGTTGGCTTGCCACAGGAGCCAGCATAGGGAGAGGTTTATCATCTTCGATCACATAAGCCATGTCTCCTACAACAAATACTTCGGGATATTTCTCAAGGCTTAGATCGGAAGATACGATTATGCAGCCATTCTTACCCTGTTCAACTCCAAGTCTGTCAGCAATACTTTCTGCAGAAACACCGGCTGACCAGAACAAGGTCTGAGAATTAATTACAACGCCGCTTTTAAGCATTACATGATTCGCATCCGCGTCAGTCACAAGGGTATTAAGCATAACTTCTACATTCATTTCCTGAAGTTTTTTTATGGCGTATTCTCTGAGGTTTTCAGGCATTGCAGTTAATAGTGAAGAGGTAGCTTCAATAAGTATGATCTTTGTTTTATCAGAGGTTATTGCAGGATAGTCTTTTGTCAGAACATAACGGATAAGCTCACTTAAAGCTCCGGCAAATTCAATTCCTGTAGGCCCTCCGCCAACAATGACAAATGTAAGGAGCTCACTTTGTTTTACAGGGTCTTTTTCATAAGTAGCTTTTTCAAAAAGCGTTAGTATATGGTTTCTTATCTCTTCTGCCTGAGGAAGCCGTTTAAGCTCAAAGGCATATTTTTCAATGTTTTTATTACCAAAGAAATTGGTGCGGCTTCCGGTAGCTACGATAAGATAGTCATAATCAATGTTTCCGGTATCTGTTAGAAGCTGTTTTCCTTCGAGATCAAATCCTGTTATTTCTCCCATTCTGAAGCTGGTGTTTTCCCAGGTTCTGGTAAAGGCCCTTATGGGGTACGCAATTGATTCTTTTTCAAGACCGGCAGTGGCAATCTGGTAGAGCAGGGGCTGAAAGAGATGATAATTATGGCGGTCGACCATTATTATTTCAAAATCTTTATTTTTAAGGGCTGTTCCTGCGCTAAGGCCGCCAAAGCCCATTCCTGCTATTACTATGCGTTTTTTCGACATGCTATAACCTTTTTAAAGCGCTGTTTTTATTTTACCGGAGTTTTATTCATACCTAAGGATTAAGTGAAGCAGTTTTTTTGATAGAGTAAAACTATTCTGTGATTTGAAAACAATACCAGTGCTAGATGCCATGGTCAATAACCTAGCCCGTATACAGTTGATTTTTTATTACCAGTGCGTAAAATGAACTGAATTTTTATATCTTCGGAGTGCTTATGCGACTAAAGGAAGAGCAGATTAACAAGCTTGGGGAAAAGATTTTAAATGATCTTATATCAACGGGAGAGATTGAGCTTAAAAAAGAACGGGGAATTATTCTCTCTGCAATAAAAAGCGCAATAGCCGCTGATATGAAAGCTGAGGAAGATCTTGAAAAGGATGCGACAAGGATCCTTGAAGAGAATCTTAATGCCCTTGGCAGCTCGGCTGCTGCAATTGACAGGCATAAGATGCTCAGAATGATAAAGGAAAAGCTTGCGAAAGAACGTAAAATAATTCTTTAGGTTAAGGATAGAAAATAGCTATGAATATAACAGAAGACCGTATATCTAATATTGCTCATAAAATTATTGATAAATTATGGCGAGATGACCTGGTTGATTTTCCTGATGAAACTAAGGCAAGAGAGAGGGTAAAAAGCTCAATAGCATCTTTCTTTAAAATTAGCGATGAGCTGGATGATATAGTCAGGAAAAAGCTTGCTTCTTATTCAAAGGCGAAAGTTCCGGGAAGCAGGGAGTGGGAGATTCTGTATAGTAAGTTTTATGAGGAGGAGGCAGCTAAAAGGAAGTTGTAACTATTTTTGCGGCTTCCGCTTTTTTCGTCCAACTGCGTTGGCTGAATCTTCAAGTCGTCAACACCTGTAGGGGCGATCATTGATCGCCCGTGTTGTCTGGCGCACACTGTGCGCCCCTACAGTCGCTGTATATGGCCAAAAGCCGAAGTCATATAAAAATTTTTATATCTCCTCTTGATTTTTCCGCTTACTCTGTTTATATTTCTTTCACCAATTAGCACTCGGTAACATTGAGTGCTAATTTTTTTCTTACAAAATCATATTTTATACACACTCAATGAAAGGAGAATGGAAGAATGAAATTAAGACCGTTACAGGATCGCATCATCGTTAAGAGATTGGAAGAGGAGACAAAGACAGCAGGTGGCATTTTTATTCCTGAAACCGCCAAAGAGAAGCCACAAAAAGGGGAAGTTGTTGCCGTAGGTAACGGTAAAAAGACGGAGGACGGTAAAATTCTTCCAATTGATGTTAAAGCTGGGGATAAAGTCCTTTTCGGTAAATATGCAGGGACAGAAGTTAAGATTGATGGCGAAGAGTATCTTATAATGCGTGAAGACGACATTCTAGGAATTATGGAATAAACGATATACTTAAATTAAACGATTATTAAAGGAGGAATAAAGATGTCTGCAAAGGTTATTAAGTTTGACCAGGAGGGGCGTAATTCTATTCTTAAAGGAGTTAATGCTCTTGCTGATACTGTAAAAGTTACTCTTGGTCCTAAAGGGCGCAATGTAATTATTGAAAAATCTTTTGGTTCACCGCTCATTACAAAAGACGGCGTAAGTGTTGCAAAAGAGATTGAGCTTGAAGATAAGTTTGAGAACATGGGAGCACAGCTTGTAAAAGAGGTTGCTTCAAAAACTTCTGATGTTGCCGGCGACGGTACTACAACCGCTACTGTACTTGCACAAGCCATATACCGCCAAGGTGCAAAGCTTGTTGCTGCCGGTCACAACCCTATGGAGATCAAACGCGGTATTGATAAAGCTGTTGAAACAGTTGTAAGCGAGCTTGAGAAAATCTCCAAACCTATAAAAGATCATAAAGAGATCGCGCAGGTTGGTACTATCTCTGCAAATAACGATAAAACAATTGGTGATATCATTGCGGAAGCAATGGAAAAAGTTGGTAAAGAGGGTGTTATTACTGTTGAAGAAGCAAAAGCAATGGAAACATCACTTGAAACTGTAGAAGGTATGCAGTTTGACCGTGGCTACCTCTCTCCATACTTTGTAACTGACCCTGAGCGTATGGAAGTTACTCTTGAGAGTGCCAGTATCCTTATTCATGACAAGAAAATTTCAAGTATGAAAGATCTGCTCCCAATCCTTGAGCAGACAGCTAAATCAGGCCGTCCTCTCCTTATCATTGCAGAAGATATTGAAGGAGAAGCCCTTGCAACTTTGGTTGTTAATAAACTCCGTGGCGTTCTTAACATATGCGCAGTAAAAGCTCCCGGTTTTGGTGACCGCCGTAAAGCAATGCTTGAAGATATTGCTACCCTCACAGGTGGTACGGTAATTTCTGAAGAAACAGGGTTTAAGCTTGAAAATACAACTGTTGACCAACTTGGCCAGGCAAAACGTATAACTGTTGACAAAGACAATACAACAATCATTGATGGCGCCGGAAAAGAGGCTGATATTGCAGGCCGTGTAAAAATGATCCGCGCTCAGATTGAAGAGACAAGCAGTGACTATGACCGTGAAAAACTCCAGGAGCGTCTTGCAAAACTTGTTGGCGGCGTAGCTGTTATTAAAGTAGGCGCTGCTACAGAAACAGAGATGAAAGAGAAAAAAGCCCGTGTTGAAGATGCGCTTCACGCAACCCGCGCTGCTGTTGATGAAGGGGTTGTCCCTGGTGGCGGCGTAGCTTATATCAGAACCCTGGCATCTCTTGATAAAGTTAAACTCTCTGAAACACAACAATTCGGAGTTAATGTTATTAAAGTTGCCATTGAAGCTCCAATCCGTCAGATTGCACAAAATGCAGGAGTTGACGGCTCAATTGTAGTTGATAAAGTACATAACGGCAAAGGCGCATTCGGTTACAATGCTGCTGCTGACGAGTACACAGATATGTTGGAGGCAGGGATTATAGATCCGACTAAGGTAACACGTTGTGCTCTTCAGAATGCAGCTTCTGTTGCAAGTCTTATGCTGACTACTGAAGCTATGATTGCTGAGAAACCGAAAGAAGAAGGCGCAATGCCAGGTATGCCGGGCGGTATGGGAGGCATGGGTGGTATGGGCGGAATGATGTAATTATATGACTTCGGCTTTTGGTCATATGCTACGTTGCCTTCGTCGCGTTTTGCCTATGTTCCAAAATCCTGTGTCATTAAGTAAAATATCGTTATAAATAAAAAGGAACAAGAGCCTCATCACTATCGGTGGTGGGGCTCTTTGTTTATGGATGCTACTTATTATTGCCTAATTGTACTTATAGTTGGATAATTAGGCAATAATACCTTAACCATTTTTCCCACAGCATAATTTCTATTAGCTGAGGTGATACTCGAGCTGATAGATAATGAGGATTATATATAATAACAATACTAGTATTGCCTAATCCTCCGGCTACTCGTATGATTAGACAAGAATTGATATATCATTACAAACTAAAAAACATAATGACACAGGATTTTGGTTCATAGGTAGGGCCGGTAAATAACGGTTTTCCCTAGCGGCACAGAATAAGGAGTCGTAGGCAAAGCGTCTTGAGGAGTGACTTGTGAGGCGTAGCAGCGCTACGTTGAACATGACACGACGAAAGCAACGTAGCATACGACCCTTAATCGAAGCCGTCAAGTAACAGAGCCCTCACAGGCGCACCATCTCCTCCCTTTATTTTAAGCGGTAGACAGATGAGCTGATATTCTCCCGCGGGCACTTGAGACATATTAACTCCTTCAAGAATCACAACATCATTTTCAAGCAATGTTTTATGCACCGCACCATTTCCATTAAACTCTTCAATAGAGAGATAGTCAATTCCTACAAGCTTTATACCCTTTTCTATAAGATATTCCGCGGCCCCTGTTGTAAGCGCTACGTAATCTTTTTGAAATCCTTTTACTTCCCACAATTGGGAGTTTCGGGTTTTGAAAATTATCCGTTTATATTGAGAGAGGGGGAGTTCTTTAAGCTCTTTAATACCGATACTCTTTTCGCTAGTAATTTCTGATACTAATACAGTTCCTATTAACAGCTCAAAGGGTAGGGTATCCGATGTAGCAAGGTCATCTCTTATATGTTTTCCTACATCAATATGAGTCCCAGAATGGGTTGTTATCTGGAGTGACGTTACATTTTCCGTATCGCCGTTTTTCAGGCTGTGCGCAGCTGAAAATTTAATTTCAGGGTCACCCGGATACTGGGGCAGATCAGGAGAAAGGGGGAGTGAGATATCAAAATAGCGCATAAAATTCTTCCTTTTCTTACTTCGTAAGCAAAGCTGCAGTCCGGAAAATGTATAGAACATATTGAATCAAATTGCTATATACTAAACAAACTTCGCTTTATCAAAACAGTAAAAAATCATTTTTTGATGCAGGTCATGGAACTTATTCAAAACAAATTATATAAAAAAATAAAAAACAGCGTTGGCCGCGCCATAGCTGATTATGATCTCATACAAGACGGGGACAGAATAGCTGTAGGAGTATCAGGAGGGAAAGATTCCTATGCCCTTCTCTATATTTTAGAAGAGTTACGGAGACGGGCACCTATAAGTTATGAGCTTATTCCTATTACAGTGGACGCTGGATATCCGGGCTTTCGCAGTGATATTATAGAGGCAAGTCTTAAAGGTAATGGTTTTGCTCCTCATATTGAAAAGACAAGCCATTATCAAATTATAGCTGAAAAGAGGCGGGAGGGGTCGTCTTATTGTTCTATATGCGCAAGGTTGAAACGTGGCTCCCTTTATGCCTTTGCCAGGGATAAAGGGTGTAACAAACTTGCCCTTGGCCATCATCTGGATGATTTTATTGAAACTCTTTTGCTGAACCAGTTTTTCGTAGGTTCGCTTAAAGCTATGGCCCCGGCAATGCTTGCGGATAGCGGCGATATTACAGTTATACGACCCCTTGTATATGTTGAAGAAAGAGAGCTGATAGAGTTTAGCCAAGAAAACGGCTTTTCTGTTGTATCCTGTAGCTGCCCTGTAAGCGACCTTCCGGATCTTCAGAGGAAAAAGATGAAGGAACTTTTGACAGAGCTTGAAAAATCTATCCCTCACATAAAGCGGAGCCTTTTGAGAGCAATGGGGAACGTACAGCCACGCCATCTCCTTGATAAATCTCTATACAGGAAGTTTTAGCTTTTTGTTGTTTCCTCTTTTTCAGACTGCTTTTGGCTTTGTGATGAAGGACTGATTTTTTTATGCACTTGAAGTTATCTCTGAAAGTCAGCCAGCCGCCATATACAACTACGAACGCTCCAAAAATTGTAATTAGTTCCATTTCGATACTCCATAACTTTTTATGGAGTCAGATTATCATATACATGTGACATAATAAGTCTCAAATTTAAGGAGAACAGAATATAAATGAATAATAGATTTGTACAGCCGCTAAGAACAGTGGTTCAACTGGCATTTTTAGGAATTACTATTTATATCGGATTTGAATTTTACAGGTTTGTTATGTTTTGCAAATCAGGCGGAGCTGCTCCTCTTGTGACAAAACCTAATGGGGTTGAAGGTTTTATCCCTATTTCCGGCCTTTTAGGGCTAAGAGATTGGATCACTTCAGGTCAACTTAACATTATCCACCCGGCGGCTACTGTTATTCTGCTGACGGTTATTCTTCTTTGTCTGTTTTTGCGAAGGTCGTTCTGTTCCTGGATATGCCCTGTAGGGACTGTTGAGGAGTTTTTATGGAAAGGTGGAAAAGGTCTTTTTAAACGTAATTTTGTACTTCCGAAATGGCTGGATTTTTTATTTAGAGGGATAAAATATGTTCTTCTGGCTTTTTTTCTCTATTTTGTTTTCTTTGCCATGTCTTCAGACAGTGTAAAAGATTTTATCCAATCCCCTTATAACCGTATTGCTGACGCTAAGATGCTTCAGTTTTTCCTTACAATCTCAGGCATTGCTTTACTTGTTATTATTATAATCATTATAGCGTCATTTTTTATTAAGAATTTTCTTTGCCGGTATATATGCCCTTATGGCGCTCTTTTAGGGATAGTTGCGACACTTTCGCCTTTTAAGGTAACAAGGGCCGCTGCAAAGTGTATAAAATGCGGTGAATGCAACAAAAATTGCCCGTCCTTAATAAAAGTAATGGATAAGAACAGGATTTACTCTCCGGAATGCGTCGGGTGTTTGAGCTGTATAAGCAGCTGCAAAACTGATAATGCTTTGGTAATGGCATCACCAGTTAGAAGATTTAAGATTTCAGGGATTGTTTTTGGTTTGCTTGTTGTTCTGTTTTTTACCGGTGGAATTTTTCTGGGCAAAGTGACAGGGCATTGGAAGAGCTCGGTGAGTCCTGAAGAATGTGGCACTTATCTGAAAATGAATATAGGGCATTACTAACTTCGGCTTTTGGTCATATCTGAAGTAGTGTGGAGTTTGGAGTGTGAAGAGTGGAGTTTAATTCCTATCTGGAGAGGGGTGCCCATAGGGCGGGGTGGTTTTAACGCCTGTAAGGGTGGCCATTGGCTGTCCGTGTGTGCGACCGTCCTCGGTCGTCCGAAATAAAACAAGTAGGATAGAAAGATTGCCTAATCGTACTTCTTTTCATACAATTAGGCAATTATATAATAGTTGTAATATACGATATACATAACTAGCCAGCTCAGATATTACCTGGGCTGGCTAGAATAACGTCTTTTGAAAAACCGTTAATACAAAATTGCCTAATCCTACAATCTATCATAGGATTAGGCAATAATTTCTCGTATGACTATTTAACGGATACGCTCTTATTATTTACTTGAGCTGCATTAGCCTTTAATGTTTTGATCCACTTTGGCCAATACCCAGAAGTACGGAACTCGGGATGATTTGTTATATCTGTTATAGTGACGTCAGGCTGCGCTGGACACACATACGATTTTCCATCTTTAAGACAAGAATCTATTTCTCCCAACAAAAGGGTCATATCGTAAAAATGCCCTGCTATAAAATCATGTGAAATTTCAATACCTTTTCCAGTTTCTATAACATCACCTATACCATTACTGAGACGAAATTCCACTACAAAAGAATGCTTTCCTGGAGAGAGTACCGCGATAAAATTCGTGTCATAAGTTGAAATCCAATCTCTGACCTCCTCACCATCATATTTCGATATTCTAACAACACCCGTGTAGTTCGGTCCACCATCCAGGCCAGGGATATAATAAGGGATATGCAACAAGGCTTTTTGGCTTAAATCAGCCGGTCTATCATAATCATTCGTACGAATTTGCGGAGCTGATGCACAACCATTTAAAACAAGTGTTAGTGCGATAACAAGAAAGAGTGAAAAGTAAACCGCTGCTTTTTTAGGAAGCTTGTTTAAAAAAACGTTACGCAATGCCATTTTAGCCTCTATGAGTCAACCTGTTACCCCAGGATACCCCTAGTTTTTATGTACCCAATGATACAGGATTTTGGTTCATTGGCAAGGTGTCCTGCGTAGGGGCGGATGGCAATCCGCCCGTATTGAATATTTTATCATCGGGCCGTTTGCCAACGGCCCCTACATGAGTGATCTGCGACGCAGCCAACAGAATCAGATGCAAAAAGCGGAAGCCGTAAACTCAGACTGAGACAACTTCCTTTACTTCGGGGATCACTGCTTTTAACGCTTTTTCAATTCCCATTTTAAGGGTCATAGTTGACATCGGACAGTGTCCGCATGCTCCGGTAAGTCTTACTTTTACTACTCCGTCATCAGTTACTTCAACCAGTTCTACATCTCCTCCGTCAGCCTGAAGGGCGGGACGGATCTTTTCCAAAGAATTTTTTACTTGTTCAAACATTAATTTTTCTCCTTTTATTATTTAAATCTACTAGCTAATCGCGAAAAGCGCTGAAAAACATGAACCACAAAGAACACAAAAAATACATTTTGAATGTTTTTAAGATAGTGCCCTTTGTAAAAACTTTGTGCACTTTGTGGTAAAAAGAAATAAACGGTTTTTCCCTGTAATCTCTGTGAGAAATACCGATTTAACTTTTTCGTATTTTTTGTGGTTCAATTTAATCCCTTAATAAATTGTTCCAGCGTCAGCAATTCATCAATGCTTTTTGTGAGGAAAACATAGCAACCCATTTCAGCAGGAAGCCTTAAATCAACATCAAAACGGTCTCCAACAAAAATGGACTCTTCTGGTAAAATGCCGATTTCATCGAAAATGGTCTCTAAGGCCTGCCAATCAGGCTTTGAGCGCCAATAATCTTCAATAGTAAATATCTTTTTGAAGTATGGAGCAATCTTAAGAGTATTTATAATCTTTTTTGACAATTGTCGATTATTATTTGTGTAGATGTAAAGGGAATAGTCTTCTGAAAGCCGTTTTAGGAGGTTGATTACATTGTTGTCTTCTTTAAGATAAATATCCGGATTCGTCTCTCTCGCTATTGTTTTATGCATTGCGTGAAGGTCTGCACCGATATCCGCGCATGCGTCACTTAGAGTAGCTTCTCTGCCGGTTTGTTCTGCCAGAAGCCTTTTTGTTTCCTGCAATTTTAACTCTGCTTTATGCAGAGGCATATCAAGTTGGTTTGCTATTGAGCGGACAGCGGCATGGTGTATCTCTGACGCAAATTCACTGTTGGAGTATAGTGTGCCGTCCAGATCAAACACTATTCCTTTGATCTGTTTCATTTAATTACCCCCTGGAAAATTTTTGCTCCAGTCACTGAGGCATAACAGATCAGGCTTTTCAACATCCTTTGCCTGAATTAAAATTTTAAAAGTATCACCCATTCCCCCATCAGGCAGCATCAGCTTCTTTAAGTTCAGTCTCTCTTCTAATTTCTGTTTTTCCGGAATATTACGGGATTCCAAATCCATCATTTCCTGCATCATGCCGCAGGCAAGAAGAAACCGGTACTGTTCCCCGTACCAGACGGTTTCCATACCTTCTTCTTCTCCTGTTTTAATAAGGGAAGAGAAATCGACATGAGAGGTAATATCCTGTAAACCTACTCTAATGTATGGGTTTTCTTCGGTTGTGTGCTGATGGTAACATAGCAGTGTTCCATTTTTACGCATAGGATTATAGAGCTCTTCAGCCTTATATCCGTAATCTATGGTGATTATAAAACCTTTTTCTATGGCTCTGGCAGCAGTTCGCAACCAGTTATCTGCGGCAAGGTGTACTTCTGCCCGCTGTCCGGGGAGGAGGGTTACGTTGATCCTCTCAAGGTAGTCTGAAATTGCTGGATTTGAAATCTGTGCAAAAGTTTCCTGAAATTCATCGTCAAGAGCAGTGACCATAACCTCCTTTAATCCACTGGAGGTCATCTCAACAATATGTACAGGCAGGGCATCTACAAGTTCATTGCTGAGGAAACAGCCGGTGATTTTTAAAGAGCCTGATTCGAGCTCTTCAGGAGTGCTATAGGCCAGGCACTCTATGTGTTCTGAAAGTAATTCCTGCTGGCTTTTATTAAGAGAGGGCTCTTTCTCAATAATCCTGTATGTGAGAATGGAGTATAAAGCAGGCTCAATTTCCATGATCGCGTCAAGAATATCAGCTGCAAGCCTTCCATTTCCGGCTCCGACTTCAACAATCTGAAAATTTGAAGGCTTTTCCAGAACGTGCCACATCCTGATAATTTCACGGCTTATTAAACGGCCGAACATTTTATGCACGTTACTGCTGGTGTAAAAGTCCCCTTCGGCTCCTACTTTTTTCCCCGGTGAAGTGTAATATCCCAGACCAGGTTCGTACAGGCATGAAGACATAAATTCAGCGAAGGTAATGGGGCCGTTCTTTTTGACACGGTCTAAGATAATGTTTTCTAAAGGTGTAGTCTTGTGTGTCATTGAATTTGTGAAAATCCTTTATTATTCCTAGGTTTCTAACAAGGGACAAGTTGTTTTGCGTTTGCGACACTTTATCATTATGGCGTTAAAAACGCTATTCCAATTGATGGGCTTCACTTATGCTCTACCTATCCTTCTTGTATTTGCACTGCATCGAATCGATTATCTCTTTCAGCTCCCTTCTCATTTCAACGGGAGAGATAAGCTCAACCTTATCCCCGTAAGAGAGGAGCCAGGAAAGTATTTCTATCTTACCGCCAGCCATAAAAGAGAGCTCAACACTTCCATCAGACAGCTTCTTTATTTTTTGGTTCTTGTGCCATATCCTCTCTTCAATGGTATGAGCTATTTCCGGCGCAAATTTGGCTGTAATAGAGAGTGGAACCTCGTTTACAATGCCGAAGGAATTATCAAAATCTTTTTCAGGTTTGTACTCTTCAGGTATTTCAAAACGTTGGTCATGTACTGTAACAGATTCGATTCTTTCAATAGCAAAAGTTCTTATCCCTTTACGCTGCTGAACATAAACAATGAGATAGAGCCCGCCTTTGTAGACAAGCATAGTATACGGATCTCCGGAATATGGCCGGGGAGTTTTTGTACCGGGAGAACGGTATGTTATGCTTATACTATTTTGGTAAATAAGAGCTTGTCTGAGCTGAGAGAGTATTTCCGATGCTTTTGAATAATCTTTTCTCCCTTGTAAAAGAGGTATAGTGATATTTGATATACGCTCCAGATGGGCCGCGTATCGTGGAGGGAGAACGGAGTGTATTTTGTTAAAAATCGCTGATATATCCTCTTGAAATGGGGTTCCTTCAAACATATTCAGATAAGACCTTAAGAGATACAATGTCATCAATTCCTGAAGAGAAAAACTTATAGGCGGGATACTCTTAAAACCTGTAATGAAACTATACTCTTTTCTGTTTCCTACCCACTCTGCGGTCAGTGGATATCCTGCATCTGAGATTGCTTTGAAATCCCTGTAAATAGTCCTTCTGTCAACATCAGTTTCGTCAATAAGCTCTTCTATTGATATTCCATGCCTGGATTCAATAAGCCGAATAATATTGTGCAAGCGTGCTGCTTGGGAATATTTTTTACCAGGTTTTCCTTTTTTCATATTCGCTCTGTATAGGCGTTGTAGAGTATTACAGTTTTGTAACTGTTTATAAATTAAAGGATTTTTTAAATCCAGTTAGATTGACATTTAATTCTTCCATGTCATCATTTAAAAATAATAATTTTAAATATTGCAGAATTTCAATAATAAAAATATATTTTATAAACAAGGTATAGATTGTGCACCAATAATAAATAAGGGGCAAAAATAAAAGAATACAAGTGCAATATTTCCAGGGCTTTTAGGTATGAATTAATTTAACTGTTTTTAGATATAATTCAATAAAAGTGTATTCTATACACTAAACATAGTAAAAAAGGGGGTAGAAATGAAAAAATATGGAGCAGAGTTTTTTGGTACATTTTGGCTCGTACTCGGCGGTTGCGGAGCTGCAGTTATTGCCGCAAAATTTCCTGGTGTAGGGATAGGGCTTTTAGGCGTTGCTCTGGCATTCGGTCTCACGGTTTTAACAATGGCCTTTGCTATCGGGCATATATCAGGTTGCCATCTTAATCCTGCCGTATCTATCGGATTATGGGCCGGAGGCCGTTTCCCGGCTAAAGAACTTATCCCTTATATCATCGCGCAGGTATTAGGCGGTATAGCCGGTGCGGGAATACTTTATCTGATTGCCAGTGGACAAGCCGGATTTGATGTTACGGCAGGATTTGCGTCCAACGGTTATGGAACCCATTCTCCCGGTGGCTATTCTCTTCAGGCTGCTTTTGTTACAGAGTTTGTAATGACTGCTATGTTCCTTATTGTTATCCTTGGAGCGACTGATAAACGCGCTCCTCAGGGACTTGCCCCAATTGCTATAGGACTTTGTCTCACTCTTATCCATCTTATCAGTATTCC
>Ga0123357_10000900_pt1 | contig 30318 bp, 25 predicted proteins | sample TergutEmb28metaG_FD_89873 | JGI IMG/M metagenome (GOLD analysis project Ga0123357, IMG submission 89873) | Embiratermes neotenicus P4 segment gut microbial communities from Petit-Saut dam, French Guiana - Emb289 P4 | ecosystem: Host-associated > Arthropoda: Insects > Digestive system > Gut ...
CATCGCGAACTGCAACTTTGTCAGCTGGAACTCCTGCTGCAGCACGAATGGGGACGCCACGATGTAAGCCATCAAAACGGACGATATCAACGCCGGAATGGCGGCGAGGGCGACGAAATGGCGATCAGCCATGAGATGCCCGTAGCCCCGTAGTGTCACCGCCACACCAGCGCTGCGTCGCTCATCCGGCAAGGTTTCCGGCAACCTCAGCAGCATCGAGACGAAAAGGAACACGCCATACAGACCGAGAGCGGCGAATACGCCCCGCCAGCCGACGTAGCGGCCGATGAAGCTACCGATGTTCGGCGCGAACAGCGGCGCCACTCCGATCACAAGCATCAGGCGTGACATCAGACGAGCCGCGTCACGGCCCACGAAACGATCCCGCAGAACGGCCATCGCCACGACACCGGCCGAGGCGTTGAACACGCCCATGGCCGCGCGATAAGCAATAAGAGGCACGATGGTGGGTGCGAACACGCAAAGCGCACAGGTCAGGACGTGAAGAGCGGTACCGATGAGGGCTGGGCGACGACGCCCGAAGCGATCGGACAATGGGCCGAGCACGAGCTGGCCTAGAGCTCCGCCCACCATCATCGACGTCATGGTCAACTGGGCCATCGTGTCCGTCGCGCCCAGATCCCGTGCCACGTCGGGCAAGTTGGGCAGATACATGTCGGTCGACATAGCGCCCAGTGCCGACATGGCACCAAGCATCAAGACGTAGCGGTGCGTGCGCGGCCCAGTTGCGGTGCTCACCGAAGCTGCCAGTACTGGGGTGGCACGTCGTTGTCGACCGGCGGCAAGTCGGAGGACAACAAGGTATTCGAGGCGATCGGCTCATCAAGCGGGAAGTATACGAATGGCGCATCTGGCAGCCGGGACTGTTTACGCCGGGGCGGCGCTGGCAGCCGTTCGATGCGGGCGATCGCTTGACGCAAGAAATCCCTCACCTCGGTGATACGCATAAAGGCTGAGGCCATAATAAAGACGACTATGAAGAATAGCCCGCCCACAGCCAACTCGGCCACCGCGAAGAGACGCGACTGCGACCAGCGCCCCATGACTTGCACAAAGTCCCAGGCCAGAAATGCGGCGATGGCTGATGCGGCTGTGGCCTTGGCCCACACGATGGCGATGTGCCGCATCCCGAACGGACCCAGTTCCTGACGCACCAGCCACAAGAAAATGAAGGACGCCACAAAGCATCCCACAGTGTTGCCGATCCCGATGCTGAAAACTCCCCAGCGCCCTGGCAGGAACCACAGAGCGAACAAAGCTATCAACAACTGGACCACCGTCGGCACGATCGTCAGCCAGAAGTTGGTCCAGCCGTCCTGTTTGGCGTAATAGTAGCGCTGCTTCAAGGTGGTGACGCCGAACATCCACATGCCTAGGTTGTAGGCAGCCAGCACCCACCAGACGTTGTTAGCCTCGACTTGGGTCAGCGACGGGATCAGCAAGCGGATCATGGGCAAGCCCAATCCGATCATCACCGCCGATGCCGGGATGATAAGCAGAGACGGGGCCGTCAAACCTTGTCGCAGCAGCGACTTCATCTGGCCGTTGTCCCGATCGGTCCATGCCTTGGCCATCGCTGGGAACAGCGCCGTCACGATTGAGACCGTCACCAAGGAATGCGGCAATGTGAACAGCTGGTAGGCGTACTGCTGGGTACTGACGCCGGCATAGTCGTCGACACCGGCCCGCATGGCCGTCGCCGCCCAACCAACCACCAGGCCCTGCAGGAAGCTGATCAAGACGGCGGCGAACGTCCATCCCGTCATCTTGGTCACCTCGCCGAAGCCGTAACCCCGCCAGCCGAAACGCGGATGAAAGCGGAATCCGTCACGGTACAGCGGCCAGATCAGACAAAGGCCCTGCACTGCGATACCCAAGGTGGTCGATCCGCCGAGCAGCACAATCATGGCGGTGGACCATTGGGCCGGGTCCGGCTGGTAGCCCCACAGTATCCAGAAGCCGATCAACCCGGCGATCTGCACGACGTTGGCCAGAGCCGGAGCCAACCCGAAAGCCGCGAAATGACCACGGGCGTTGAGCACCTGTCCCAAAACGGCGTACAAACCATAGAAGAAAATCTGCGGCATGCACCAGTAGCCCAGCAATATTCCCAGATGCAAGTATCCAGGCACGGCCAGGTTGGCCTTCTGCGAGACGATCAGATTGATCAGCAGCGGGGTGGCAATAGTGCACACCAGCGTCACCACAGCCATCACCAGGATCGACAGCGTCAGCAAGCGATTGATGAAGTCCTCACCATCATCCTCGCGTTTCATCGCCTTGGTTATTTGTGGGACGAGTATGCCCGTCACCACACCGGTGGCTATGACGATGTAGATGTTCGTCGGCAGATTGTTCGCCTGGTTAAAGGCATCGGCCGCCACCGATGACTGGACGATCAGCGCGAACAGAGCCACCCGCAAAAGCCCTAGGACCCGAGATGCCATTGTGCCCATCGCAAAAACCGACGAGTTACGCGTCACATGTGTGAAGCGTTCCTCAGCCGAAGTAAGTGCGGTGCTCAACGGCCCGTCCCCGCGTAGACGACTGCCTCTCCATCACGGTCTAGTCCGAAGGCCGAGTGCACCGCCTGCACGGCCCTTTCCATGTCATCGATGTGCACCATCACCGATATACGAATTTCTGATGTCGAGATCATACCGATGTTCACATTCACCTCGGCCAGCGCCTCGAACAGATCGGCGGCCATGCCGGGATGGGTGCGGATGCCGACGCCCACGACCGACACCTTGGCCACCCGGTCGTCGTACTCGTAGCTCTCGAAACCAATGCTTGCGTGGACGTCGTCCAGTGCCTGCCTCGCCGTACCCGCCTCGTCCATGGGCAGGGTGAAGGAAATGTCCGTTTTGTGCTCACCTGAACGCGACACGTTCTGCACGATCATGTCGACGTTGACACCAGCACCGGCCACCGAGTGGAACAGACGGGCGGCGGCTCCCACCTCGTCCGGCACCCCAGTAACGGTGATCTTGGCCATCGTACCGTCGCTGACCACTCCGGAGATGATGGCTTGCTCGATCACAGCCTCATCGAGCAATCGACGGGTGGGGTCGATCTTTGACACCTGCGACTCGTCCGCCACCCAGGTGCCCGGGCTCTCGGAGAAGGACGAGCGGACGTGGATGGGGACGCTCTCGTTCTGGGCGTATTCGACACAGCGCAAGTGCAACACCTTGGCGCCGGACGCCGCCATCTCGAGCATCTCGTCGTACCTAATACTTGGGATGCGGTGGGCGGACGGCACGATGCGTGGATCGGCAGAGAACACTCCGTCCACATCCGTGAAGATTTCGCAGTAATCCGCCTTCAGCGCGCGCGCCAGGGCGACCGCCGTGGTGTCGGACGCCCCCCGCCCCAGCGAAGTGATGTCTTTGGTGTCCTGGGCCACACCCTGGAATCCGGCGACGATGACGACCATGCCGTCCTCCATCGACGAGACCACCCGCCCCGGCGTGATGTCGATGATGCGGGCGTCGCCATGGGCCGCAGTGGTGATGACGCCGGCCTGGGAGCCAGTGTAGCTGCAGGCGGGCACGCCGAGGTCGCTCAGCGCCATGGCCAACAGGGCGGCAGACTGGCGCTCGCCGGTTGTCAGCAGCATGTCGAGCTCGCGTGGTTCGGGGTGAGGCGACACCTGCAACGCCAGGTCCATCAACTCATCGGTCGCGTCGCCCATCGCCGAAATGACGATGACTACCTCGTTGCCGGCCTGCTTGGTATCGGCGATCCGCCGGGCCACCCGCTTGATCGATTCGGCGTCCGCCACAGACGATCCGCCGAACTTTTGCACAATACGGCCCACAGATATCTCCTTAGGAGGGTGGTGAAGTGTGCTGCTTCGAGCGAGGACGTGCCGGGCGGGATGAGATGCAACGGTATCTGTCGTGTTCGTAGTGGTGCTACGAGTACAACAGATAGCGGCAGCAGATCGCCCGATCCGGTGCGCCACAGCCGGAGCATGACACTTCACCAGTCTCTTGACGTACCTGCCTATTCTAGGCGATCGACTTCAGACACGTCATCGGGCGAAGGCGATGCCTAATGTACAGGTGCACAGTTTCGGGTGTTGATCCTCTATGTGCGCTGAGCCCAACCACCCAGACAGACGACGGGATCCCAGGGCCGACTGGAACTCACGCACGTCAGAATATTCACTTGAATTTTGGCGGGAACACCCCTCGCGTTGTGAATGTCGCCGGGACCTGGATGCGGTGCAACATGTCGGCGTTGGGACGATCGACATCGTGCACCCAGGCAACCGCCTCATCGTATGATCTTCCGGCGTCCATGTGGCGCTGCACAAGGCGATCCTCCCGGATGATCGCCGGCACGTCCAGAAACCAACTGATGCTGAGGTGCGGCCCGACATCGCGCCACCCCGGACGATCCAACAGGAGAAAGTTGCCCTCTACCAACACCACACGGGTCTCCGGACCGATCCGCACACGAGCGGCTACCGGCTCGTGGATCGTGCGATCATACTCTGGCGCGAAGATCACATCCGATGGGTGACGGTTGGTGATCCGGTCGAGCAGCGAGACGAACCCTGCCACATCGAAGGTGTCCGGCGCACCCTTACGCTGAGTCAATCCGAGTTGGGCCAACTGTGTGCTGGACAGATGAAATCCGTCCATCGGGATGACCATCGTCTTGACTCCCTGCAAAACCAGAGCTCGTTTGAGCGCCGTGGCCATGTACGACTTGCCTGCCCCCGGGGCACCACAGATGCCTACCGTCACCACAGATGACCCGCCATCCAGTCGGGACATGATGTCGGTCCACACATCTTGTGGTTTGCATATCCGGATGGCCAGCGCCGCGGCACTGCTTGCTGGTACTGCACGCTCAATCATCTGATAATCGTAGACCAGGATGTTCGCAACGTCACAGAATGACGGGCATGTCCAGTCGCGGATGAGCAGCAGTGGGACTGACCTGATGCCCGGTAAACTTGAGACGTGTCCATTCCCTATACCCAGCCGGAACAACGCATCGGCGATTACGAACGCGACAACGCCATTGACGCATTGCGCGAACACATGGCAGCCGGACGGCTGACGCCAGACGAGCTGGACGATCGAGTGGGCCAGGTACTGCAGGCCAAGACGCAATCGGACCTGGATCAGGTGTTCGTCGACCTGCCTGCCGACCCCAACGCCGTGGCTGGCGTCAGTGTGTGGCAAGCACCGCAGCCTGCTAAAAAACCAACTTCAGCCGGCCGATTGCGCGTGGCGCAGCGCTGGATGATCGGCTTGGTCCCCCTGCTCTTGTTCTCCGTCCTGCTGACCTGGCATTGGTGGGTGCCGGTGATCGTCGCCTGGGTGGCCGTCTTCCTCGTGGTCAACCGGGCTGAGCGCCGAGGCTGATCACCGCACCTGGGTCACGGTGAATCTGAGCCCCAGTGACTCGTCCTCGAACACCCCGGCTGGGCTGACCGGTCCCTCGCCCATCTGGACTGCCAACACCTCGTCGGCGATCAAACGGGCATGCTTGCGGACGGCCTCGGCCGTGTCGTCGCCAGCCTGAGAGCCGTCGCTGCACCAGCCCAACTCGATGCGGTCTGAAACATCGAAGCCGGAGGCCTTGCGGGCGTCTTGAACCAAGCGGATGACGTCGCGGGCCAGACCCGCCGCCACCAATTCGGGCGTCAGCGTCAGGTCTAGGGCGACGGTGTCGCCGCCGTCTTCAAGCACGGCCCAGCCCTCGCGCGGGCGTTCCGTCACCGTCACCTCGTCAGGTCCCAGTTCAATGGTGCCAATCCCCGGCGCGTCGAAGCTGACGGTAGCCGACTCGGCCAGAGACCGCGCGATCGTGGCCGCGTCAGCATCGGCGACCGCCTGCGCGACCACCGGCGTCTGTTGCCCGAACCGCTTGCCCAACGCCCGGTAGTTGGCCTTGGCCACATAGTCCACGATGTCGCCCGCTGAGGCGAACGTAGCCACCTCGCCGACGTTGAGCTCGGCGCAGATCTCCGCCCGTAGTTCGTCATCCAACTGTGCGTCGCTGGCTGCGGCGATCAACACCCGGCTCAGCGGTTGGCGTGTCTTCATCTTGGCCTCGGCGCGGGCTGCTCGCCCCAGCTCGACCAGACGCCTGGTCAGGTCCATCGAAGTCTCAAGACCGTCGTCCACAAGCGACGCATCTGCCACCGGCCAACTGGCGAGGTGGACGGACGACGGCGCCGCCGGGTCGGTCGCCACGAACAGATCCTGCCACACCCGCTCGGTGACGAATGGTGTCAACGGGGCCATCAACTTCGTCAGCACCTCCAGCGTCTCGTGGAGCGTCCACAGCGCGCTGGGATCGCCGTCCCAGAAGCGACGCCGCGAGCGGCGGACGTACCAGTTGGACAGGTCATCGATGAATCCGGCCAATGATGTGCCCACGTGCTGGGTGTCGAAGCTTTCCAGGCAGCCTGTCACTTCGGCCACCAACCGCTGCGTGCGCGACACCAGCCAACGGTCAAGCACATGGCGGGTGGCGACGTTCGGTGCCACACCGACAGACGGTGTCCAGCCGTTGGCCCGCGCATAAAGGGCGTGGAAGGCGACCGTGTTCCAGTAGGTCAGCAGCACTTTGCGGACGACCTCTTGGATGGTGGTGTCCCCCACCCTGCGGGCCGCCCATGGCGATCCGGCGCAAGCCATGAACCAGCGGACGGCGTCAGCCCCGTGCGTTTCCAGCAGCGGGATGGGCAGCAGGATGTTGCCCAGGTGCTTGCTCATCTTCCGGCCGTCCTCGGCTTGGATGAGTCCTAGGCATAGCACGTTGCGGTACGAGTTCTGGCCGAACACCAGTGTCGAGACAGCCATCAGCGTATAGAACCAGCCGCGCGTCTGGTCGGTCGCCTCACAGATGAAATCAGCCGGGAAGTGAACCTTGAAAAGCTCATCCGATCCGGGCGCCCACGGGTAACCCCACTGGGCAAACGGCATGGAACCGGAATCGAACCAGGCGTCGATCACCTCGGGCACACGGTGAAACGTGCCGGGCACACCGTCAAGCGCGAAGGTGACGTCGTCGACGAAGGGGCGGTGTGGGTCCATCGTCGCCACCGTCGGGTCGCCCGCCAACTTGGCCAATTCGGCACGCGACCCGACGCAGACGACTCTGGTGGGGTCCTCGTCGTTGCGCCAGATGGGCAAGGGCGTCCCCCAGTAGCGGGTCCGCGACAGTGCCCAGTCGATGTTGTTGCGCAGCCAATCGCCGTAGCGCCCCCACTTAATGGTGTCCGGATACCAGGCGGTCGCCTCGTTGGACGCCAACAGGTCATCCGCCCTCTGCGTGGTGCGGATATACCAACTGGGGATGGCGTAATAGATCAGCGGCGTGTGGCAGCGCCAGCAGAATGGGTAGGAGTGTTCGAAGGGCAGCACCGCCTGTAGCAGCCCACGCTGGCGCAGGTCCTCGATCAGCGGTTCGTCGGCCGCCTTGAAAAACTTGCCCCCGATCAGCGGCAGCTCTGGCTCGAAGGTGCCGTCGCGACGCACGGGGTTGACGACGGGCAGGCCATAGGCCCGGCAGCAGGCCATGTCGATGGCGCCGAAGGCCGGCGCCTCATGGACCAAACCGGAGCCGTCGTCCGTCGTCACAAAATCGCCCAAGACGACGTAGTTCGCCGGGGCGTCGAACTCGACCAGTTCGAAGGGCCGCTGGTACGTCCAGCGCTCCATTTCGGCGCCTTTGACGGTCTCAAGCACCTGCCAGCCGTCCCCCAGCGCCTGGCCGATCATCGCCTCAGCCACAACGAGCCGCACCTGCCCGTCGGTCACCAGAGCGTAAGCGACATCGGGGTGGACGGCCACCGCGGTATTGCTGACCAGTGTCCACGGCGTCGTCGTCCAGACCACCATCGAAGCTCCCTGCCAGGGGCCGGACGTCAGAGGCATGCGGACGAAGACGCTGTCCTCCTTGACGTCCTGGTAGCCCTGGGCCACCTCGTGGTCCGACAGCGCGGTGCCGTCGTGTGGGCAGTACGGGGTGACGCGGAAGTCCTCGACCAGCAGCCCGTCATCGAAGATGTGTTTCAGCGCCCACCACTCCGAGTCGATATATTCGGGGTTGAGCGTCCAGTAGGCGTCGTCCATGTTGACCCAGTAGCCCATGCGCTGCGTCAGCTCGACGAATTGGTCGACGTGGCGCCCCACCGACTCGCGGCAACCATCATTGAAGGCCTCGACGCCGTACGCCTCAATGTCGGTCTTGTTCTCGATGCCTAGCTCGGCCTGGACGGCTAGCTCGACGGCGAGTCCGTGGCAATCCCAGCCAGCTTTGCGGTCAACGCGGAAACCCTGCATCGTCTTGAACCGGGGGAAGACGTCCTTGAAGACGCGCGCCTCGATGTGGTGCGCACCGGGGGTGCCGTTGGCCGTCGGCGGGCCTTCGTAGAAGTTCCAGCGCGGGGCTTCGGCGGTTGCCTTTAGCGTGGCGCCGAACGTGTCATTGACCTGCCAGAAGTCGATTATCTCGTGGTCCATCGCTGACAGGTCGATCTGCGCGGGCACTGGGTTGTATCGAGGTGTGGCGTCGTCAGTTGTTGGATGTTCGCTCATGTCGTCTCTTCGTTCGTTGCGTGTTGTTGCGAAGGGACGATCAACCTGCCTCGTCAACAAGCCTCTGCTTGGTAACGGGCGGCCACCGCGGTACCACCCTTGTTGGACGACCGGAGCCGTCCCACTCAATTGCCGCCCGCTGCCGGTTCTAGTGGGTCGCCACCGTTGGCTTGGGTGGACGGCGGTTCTTCCGGCAACTCCGGGGTGATAGCCCCATCAATGCCTTGCGAGCGGCTACCAATCATACCGCATGGGTGTGGGGTGTGACCAGGCTAAACGCGCCACGGTGAGCACAAGGCTGCGTCACCGAGTTGAATGCACGAGCTTGGGTGGATACAACACCAACGTGATCGTCAGCCATCACGAAGTTTCGCCCGTTGTGGGCGAAGTCGCCAACTCCCCGTCAGAGGGCGAGTCACCGTGACAAAAAGTTGCCGGAAACATCACGGTTGCTCACCCTCGTATATCGGGCGTCACCAGTCAGGCCAAGAGTGTGCAGCACCGCGAGAAAACGTCAGGGCGTCCAACTATTCGTAGGAGATGAAGAGCTTGCCCTGGTTGAAGACATTGTTAGGGTCGCGATCCCTAACGGTTTCAAAATTCGGTAGGTGCGCTTCAGCCTCCTGCTGAGTTGCATATGATTGGATGACTTGCCGATATCCATTGCGATGCTCAAAAACGATGCGCCATTGTTCCTTCTTGCCGAACAGACCCATGAGATTCAACTCCTTTTTCTGGTTTATGATGGAAAATTACTTGTAATGTGATTTGCATAGTTGCGTTTTTGTTGTGGTTATTGGGTTAAATGGAATCCCACTGCTTATAGACAAACCCGACGAGATCAACGACGAAGTCCCTCACCGATCACCTATCTCCGAGCAAGGCTATCCTGCAAGGCGATCCTGAAGTAACGTCAGCAGACCATGTCCCTTCTCATAGAGTTTTGTGACTGTCAAGTTGTATCCTTTGTGCAAACCAGCGCGAAATGCTTGTCCACTTGGGCCAGGGAACTCAAATTGCCCCTCATACTCTGCCCACCCAGGATTGTTAAAGAAGCCAGATATCCTGAAGTCAAAAAGCACTGTGAAATCATCAAGCGACGCTAAGCCAACTGGCGCCCAATCCTTGGATTCAGCTACGAAACGATTTGCGCCATTTGTCTTGTGCTCATAATTCTGAGTGAAGTTACTCATAACCACAAACTCAGCAGACTTAGTGAGCATAGCTTTATATCCTGTCGTCGAGAGATACTGGAATGGATCATCATTGCCCCAAACTCGATCCGTCCATTCTTTAAGTATGATGTCCATAGGTTGTACTGTTTTGTCGATCCAGGTCGAATGAGGTTCGTCATAGTACTGAGTCTCAATGGCGTCATACCGTTCATCATGAGAGCCTATGCCAAGGAACCCTCCTACGCTGCGGGTCTTTTTGACAGTCACCTGCCGCTGTTTCCGGATTGTTGTCTTCTGTTCAGTGCGAACAGTCCGCGCTGTTTGCAACTTCTTTGCCAGATCGAAGATTTGATCTCGTACTTTCATAGGAGACCCTGCGTAAGCTTCGATATCCTCAATTGTCCCTGGCACGCCAAGCACCTTGCCTGAGCCATTACACCCTTGACAAGGTATCTGCTTGGAAGATTGTTGTGTGGTTGAAGAAATAGATCCTTGCGTAATCACCTTGGTTTGATAACCAGTACCCGCGCATGTGCCACATCGGGTTGTCAACTCACCAGCCACGATCACTTCCTCCAGTTTCCGCCATGATCGATGCAAACCAGACCGGTGTTGTTGCATTTAGTGCAGGTCAAATCACCGAAGAACCCCTGCCCTTTGCCACCTGTCCCTTTGCACGCCTGGCACTTTTGCAGCGGCTTGAAACACTTTTCACATGTCATTGTGAAACTCCATCCTTGAACGTCAACCCCCTGTGATGAGGGCCAGGATTATTCTTTCAGAGAGAGAGAGAGAGAGAGAGAGAGAGAGAGAGAGAGAGAGAGAGAGAGAACACGCCGGTTCCTCAGCAAAATGTCGGCATTCGCAGGACTGATGATCATCACCCCACCCCAGAGCAATCCTTACACTTATTAAGATGCATGATGCTCATGTAAGGAGAAGCCCATGCCGACTGCCACGCACACAAGCAAAAGGCAGTTCACGATACCCGCTGAACCACGGGTTCGACTGCATCTACAACCGGGCGATCAGCTTGACTTCTTTGAGGGCGAAACGTCCGAACTCGGGCTGGTCCCGCGCAAACGAAGCCTAGACGACTTCTTCGGCATCCTGCACTCCAGCGCAGCGCCGTTCTCGGTCGAGGAGATGGATCAGGTGATTGGCGAAGCAGTGACTGAGACAGGTCTTTCATGATCGGCATCTAGTCCGCCTGGACGCCAGCGCCGGGTGTGAAGCCACAGCTACATTCGATCACCGCGCCGCCCGGATACCAGGAATCCGACTCATTCAGTAGGACTGCCGAGAAGTTCTGCACCGCCATCTAAAGTCAAATGTTTGGCCCAATTTGGCTTTATTTGGCTTTGGGGTTTGTGACCAAGGCCAATTGCGTCGCCAAGTCTGGGCTACCGTGCCAGGCGAATTGGCGTCCCTGCTTACCTCGGATCATCAAGCGGCGCCCAACAAGATCGTCCAGGTCATTGCGAGCTGTCTGGGTTGTGACCGAGAAGCGATGTGCTAACTCAGCCGCAGTGAAGCGCCGACTCGGTTCCTGGTTGGCATCGCTCAACACAGCCAACTGACGCAGGTTGAACTCTCCCATCGCGGGATCGAGACGGGCTCTGATGTCTTGTTGTTCGGCCAGTGTGCGGGCAATGTAATCACGCAAACCATCAATCGCCTGGTGCAGCACTTTCAGATGGTACATATAGAAGTAGGTGAGATCACCGTCATCGTCTTCAGTGTCGATGAAAGACTGGGCATACTGCACCGGGGCTTTGCGCAGGATCGTCGAGATCGTCAAAAATTCAGCCAACCAGTACCCCTGATGCAGCATGGACCAATAGAACAGCGCCCTAGCTGTCCGCCCGTTGCCGTCGACGAAGTAGTGATCATAAGACGTGATGAAATGGACGGTCAAGGCGCGAAGGACACCGGGCAGATACGGTCCGCCGTCAACGCCATTGACAAAACGGCAAAGCCGGTCCAGCCTGCCGGGCAGCTCTTCCGCGGGTGGTGGTTCGTGGACGACTTCGTCGTCTGGGATGTGGACGACCTTGACGCGAGGTTCATCGGGGCTTTGCAAACGTCCGGCGTCGTCGGGATTGTCTAAGGTACCGTCAGTTACGATCCGGTGTATCTCACAGACTAATTCCGGCGTCAGCGCCTGGTCGCGAAGCTCACGCACCCGCTGCATGGCAGCGAAGTTATTGAAAATCATGCGTTCGCTGAGGGTACGAGGCTGACGACCGTTGCGCAACATCTCCTTGGCCACACGCCTGCTGGTGACAGCCCCCTCAAGCTGGCTGGATGTAATAGCTTCTTCTTCGAGCGCCGACTTGATGTAGCGGTCACGAGTGGCACCATCTGTCGAACTGAGCCCCAAACCGATTTGGGACTCTACGAATTCAGTTTCGCGCAGGACGCGGTCTGTCAAGACGAACCGGAGAGGGTGACCGCTGACTTGTGTGAGGCTGGGAATTGCCCTCACCTGTATGTCTCGGCTGTAACGCAAAATGGCCCACCACTCATTGACGGTGAGTGGTCCAAACGATGCGCTCGATTCGTTCTCAGGTGTGGTCCTCAGCAGTTCAGCAGCGTGCTCGGGCACCTGGCGCCGTCGCAACTTCGGCCAAGGCAGATAGTCGTCTGGCAACTTGCCCACCAACTTGGTTAGCTGCAAGGCTCGGGACTTTTCGGTAGCCAATAGATCAAGCAAACTCGGTGGCTGAGGTGAATGACGAGGCATGTCGCTAGGCTACCCGTCCAGTGTCTCGAAAATCAAATACCCATATCTATTTGGCATTCATAGTGTCACATGCACGCGTTTCCAGCAATGTAGCACAGGCAAAAGCCAATTCGTTGGCACATTTTGGTTTATTCGACTATCCACAACAGGGTCACAAAATGAGGACGAATCGAGTTGGGTATGCGAGCTTGAACAGACGCGATAGACACCGGGCATTAGCAGTCACGAGACTACGCCCATCCTGGGTGATTCCGAGTGGTTCGCGCATAAGGGCGAGACACCGATGCCGTTACACGAAACCTCACGTTTGCTCACCCTCGTGTTCCAGACGACTGATACTCGTGGAGAAGGACGAAACACCGTCATCTCTTCACACATATATAGAGTCTCTAGATAGTAGAGTCTAGGGCCAGTAAACTCTTGTCAGGACGAAACCTATGAAGTATCGCGACCTGCTCGGATGCCCCAGCATGCCGACTTTATCTAGCTAAGGAGGCAAAATGACCACCATCGCAGTCAAAGCCACGCGATGGACGCTCGGGTGGGATCTCCAGATCGACGGCGGCGGAGCCACCCAAGCCCGCACTCTGGCCACAGCCGAGCAGCAAGTGCGCGATTACCTCGACACGGTCGAACCTGACATAGACCATGAAAACTGGACGATTAACGTGATACCCGATATCGGCAGCGTCATCGACGAGGTGCGAGACGCCCGTTCAGCCAGCGAGGACGCCACCCGGGCCATGCTTGAAGCGGCCGCTGGGATGCGCCAGGTCGTCCGCAAATTGCGAGGCCAAGGCTTGTCCGTCACCGACACTGCCGTCATCCTTGGGGTCTCGCGCGGGCGTGTCTCGCAGCTCGCCGCATAACCCATCGGGCGTAGCCTTGATCCATGGATTACACACATTTGGGACGCACTGGCCTCAAGGTGTCGCGGCTTTGCCTCGGCACGATGAACTTCGGGCCACGGACGTCGGAACAAGACGCTTTCGCCATCATGGACGCCGCCCTTGATGCCGGCGTCAACTTCTTCGACACAGCCAACGTCTATGGCGGTGGCGCTGGTCACAACGGCGTCACTGAAACGATCATCGGACATTGGTTCGCGCAAGGTGGTGGACGACGCGAGAAGGTCGTCTTGGCCACCAAGGTCTACGGATCGATGCACGATCCGCTGGATGGGCCCAATGGAGACGCCGGACTCAGCGCCTACAAAATCCGCCGCAGCATCGAAGGATCGCTCACCCGCTTGCAGACGGATCACGTCGAGCTCTACCAGATGCACCACATCGACACCCACGCGCCGTGGGATGAGATATGGGGCGCCTACGAAAGCCTGATCGCCAAGGGCCAGGTCGTCTACGCCGGGTCGTCAAACTTCGGTGCCCGGCATCTGTGCTACGCCCAGGCCGCTGCTGAGAAGCGCCACTTCCTCGGCCTGGTCAGCGAACAGCACAAGTACTCACTGAACTGCCGTCTGCCCGAACTTGAGGTGCTGCCAACTGCCATCGACCTCGGCATCGGCGTCATCGCCTGGTCGCCGTTGGACGGCGGGTTGCTCAGCGACCATGAGACCACCGGCGAGCGGGCCAAGCGGGCTTTGGACGAGGCGACCGCCACTGAGCAGGAATCGGTCAGGCGTTTCATCGAATTGGCTGCCGACCTTGGCGAGAAACCATCGGTGGTGGCGCTGGCCTGGGTGCTGGCCCAGCCGGGCTTGACGGCTCCGATCATCGGGCCCCGCACCATGGATCAGTTCGATGACGCCGTCCACGCTGCCGAAATCACGCTCGACGAGGCGACGTTGGCTGCTTTGGACGCCATTTTCCCCGGTCCGGGCGGGGCCGCGCCGGACGCCTATGCGTGGTGATTGAGGCAGTACCACCACTGCGTTGGCCAGGCTATTGGTTCCAGGTTGCAACCCAGAATTCCGCTCCAGTCGAAACCAATCCGGCCAACGTCAGTGGCAGTTGCATATTCTGACGAGCCGTGGTTGTCGGCAATAGGTTGTGGCCCTTCGAGCATAACCAGCCCGATCGCACCGGAGGGAGGTAGGTGGATCGATGGTCACAATACTCAGGGCCCGGCCCGTCAGTTGAGCGCCATCGACATATGGGTGGTCAGTCCGGGTCAATGACGTCGTGGTGACCGAAGCGGGGCGTGACATCGCTTGATAGGGGGCCTTCGCTTTGGTCATGCACCGACTCTAGCCGGTGAAATCAACAATTTCCCTTGTCATGCCTCTAAAGCTGTCTCACGTTCGACCTGGTCAAGACCGTGGTATGAGGCCAACGTGCCGATCATCCACCGCTGGTCTGAGACCGACGCCATAAACTAGACAGGTGCCTGATCCAAATTATGCGACAACCGCCCACATCCGGCTCGATGCTCTGCGTAGCAATGCCCGTGCTGTACGCCAACTGATCGGTGATAGGACACTGCTGGTCGCCGTCAAAGCCAATGCCTATGGCCATGGGGCAGTGCCTGTGGCCATATTCCTGGAGCGTCAGCAGTTGGCCGACTGGTTCGGCGTCGCCACCGCCCCTGAGGCAATCGAGCTTCGGGACAGCGGCGTCACCTCACCCATCCTGAAGATGTCGCTCAGCTTCGCCGATGAGTTGCCAGCTCTCCTGGCATTGCCGGACGTCTCACTGACAGTGGCAGACGCCACGACCATCGACCAAGCCGAACAGGCTGCCGCCGCCGCTGGGGTGACGGCCCGCGTCCACTTGGCAATTGATACCGGAATGCGTCGCGTCGGCTGCGAGCCATCTGCTGCCATCGACTTGGCCAGACGGGTATCTGCCTGCCGACATCTCGATCTGCAAGGCTTGGGGACGCACCTGCCCATCAGCGACCAGCCGGATGACGACGGCTTCACGGTGGACGAGTTGGCTCGTTTCCGGTCCGTCGTCACCCAAATCCAGGCCGACCGAGCCGTCCACGGGTTGTCGCCTGTGCCCATGGTGCACTGCGCCAACTCCGGGGCAGTGCTCAGCCACGATCTAGACGGATTCACCATGGTGCGCCCAGGCATAATGATCTATGGCTACTATCCAGACACCACGACGCCGCGGCCTGTCGAGCTGACCCCCGTCATGGAACTGACCAGCAAAGTGACATTCGTCAAGCCTCTGGCAGTTGGCCAAACCGTCGGCTACGGCCGCACATGGACGTCCTCCAAGGACACCTGGATCGCCACAGTCCCCGTCGGCTACGCCGATGGTTTCTCGCGCCTCAATTCGAACCGTGGCTCAATGTTGGTGAATGGTCGTCCCTACCCTGTGGCGGGACGGGTGTGCATGGACTTCACGATGCTCGATCTCGGCCCGGGTGACAGTCCCCCAGTAACCGTGGGCGATGAGGTGTGCTGGCTGGGACGCCGCGGTGGCCACTCCATCACAGCCGACGATCTAGCCGGAATTATGGGCACCATCAGCTACGAGGTGCTCTGTCTGATCGGCCCTCGCGTTAGGCGCGTCTACTCGTCGCTGGGTGACGACGCGACTGGCTGATCTTCCGTCGCTTCCTCGACCGTCGCCGTGGCGTGACGCCGGGAGACGAACTGGCTGGCCGCATACCGGGCAATCTGCGTCGTGGTGAAACCGTCGTTGGCCAGGCCAACCGCGCCGCCGATGACAGGCACCCGTTTGCCGAGGAAGGCCACCGCCCGCTTACCACCCAGCCCGGTAAGCAGTGCCTCGAAGACGCGGGTGGCTATCTGACGCTGCAATTCCTTGTCGGACATCGGCGCCGTCGCGACGCCGAGCGGGGTCGTGGGCAACTCACCGCGTTTGACCAGGTCATCGACTCCCCCGCCGCCCAGCAGGCACATCATCATCGCACAGCGAGTGCGCGGATCGTCGATGTCGTAACCACGGAGGTGGGCTATGCAGGCCACCATCCGGGCCTCGACAGCCAGCAAGCCGGTGAAGTTGACGGGCATCGCGACGGCCGCAGTCACGATGCCGCCGAGATTGGTCAGAAATCCCTGGGCGCCGGCCATCGCCACGTGATCGACGCGCAACCGGCGGATAGCCAATTCGGGATCACCATGGGCGCGCTGCAAGTACCGCCCCGCCGCCGACCTAACGCCGGGCAGTTTGCCGATACCGTCAATCGCCTGGTTCATGATCTTTTCAATGGTGCCGCCCGCCAAGATCGGCGCCAGTTTGGGCACCTGCGAGAGGGCTTGACGCCCAATGTGGCCGGCAATATCGGACTTGAGACTCATAACAACCAGCCTAGCTGCTGATCGGCTCGCCTGTTTGGAATACTTCTATGGTAATCAAGGTTGAGTCTATGGCGCTCAATGCGAGCCTTGAGTGTGATAGGCTCAATGAGCACATGGACACAGGGCTGCCGCAACAAACGTCACGACAACCCAAGAAACAGGAAGCCCTGCGAAATCCGCAGGCATAAAACAAGGAGCAAAAACATGGCTCGGACAGTTGGCATCGACCTAGGCACCACTAACTCGGTGATCGCCGTCATGGAGGGCGGCGAACCCACCGTCATCCCCAATGCTGAAGGCGCCCGTACCACCCCATCGGTGGTCGCCTTCGCCAAGAACGGCGAGGTGTTGGTCGGCGAGGTGGCTAAGCGTCAGGCCGTCACAAACCCCGATCGCACCATCCGCTCGGTCAAGCGCCACATGGGCACGGACTGGTCGGTGAAGATCGACGACCAGACGTACAAGCCCCAGCAGATCAGCGCCTTCGTGCTGCAGAAGCTGAAGCGCGACGCTGAGGCGTATCTGGGAGAGCAGATCACCCACGCCGTCATCACGGTGCCGGCCTACTTCGGCGATGCCGAGCGCCAGGCCACCAAGGAGGCGGGCGAGATCGCCGGCCTAGTGGTCGACCGCATCATCAACGAGCCGACCGCAGCCGCACTGGCCTACGGCCTAGACAAAGCGGACAAAGAGACGACCGTTTTGGTGTTCGACCTCGGTGGCGGCACCTTCGACGTCTCGATGCTCGACATCTCGGACGGCGTCTTCGAGGTGAAGGCGACCAAGGGCGACTCGCGGCTGGGTGGCGACGATTGGGACCAGCGCGTCATCGACTGGCTGGTCAAGCAGTTCCAGAACAAGAACGGCATCGACCTGGGCAAGGACAAGATGGCCACCCAGCGCCTCAAAGAGGCCGCCGAACGGGCCAAGATCGAGCTGTCGCAGGTGCAGGAGACCGAAATCAACCTTCCCTATATCACTGCCGGAGCCGATGGCCCGCTACACCTGGAAGAGAAGCTGACCAGGGCCGAGTTCCAGCGCATGACTCAGGACCTGCTCGACCGCTGCAAGGGCCCCTTCAATGACGTCCTGAAGGACGCAAAGGTAGCCGTCTCGGCCATCGACCAGATCATCCTGGTCGGTGGTTCAACCCGCATGCCGGCAGTCGCCGACCTGGTCAAGCAGATGTCGGGTGGCAAAGAGCCGAACAAGAACGTCAACCCGGACGAGGTGGTCGCGCTGGGGGCGTCGCTACAAGCCGGCGTGCTGAAGGGCGAAGTGAAGGACGTGCTGCTTCTGGACGTCACCCCGCTGAGCCTCGGCATCGAGACCAAGGGCGGCGTGATGACGAAGATCATCGAGCGCAACACGACCATCCCGACCAAGCGGTCCGAGATCTTCACGACGGCAGACGACAACCAGCCGTCAGTCATGATCCAGGTGTACCAGGGCGAGCGCGATTTCGCCCGCGATAACAAGTCGTTGGGCAACTTCGAGTTGACGGGCTTGATGCCGGCGCCCCGCGGCGTGCCGCAGATCGAGGTCACCTTCGACATCGACGCCAACGGAATCGTCCACGTCTACGCCAAGGACACTGCCACCGGCAAGGAACAGTCTATGACCGTGACCGGCGGGTCGGCACTGGGCAAGGACGAGATCAACCGCATGGTCAAGGAAGCCGAGAGCCACGCCGAGGAAGACAAGCAGCGCCGCGAATCGGTCGAGGTGCGCAATGAGGCCGACGCTCTGGCCTTCCGCACCGAGAAGCTGCTCGAAGAGAATAAGGACAAGATCCCCGAGGACACCGCCGGCCCCGTCAAGGAAGCCATCGACAAGTTGAAAGAAGCCCTGAAAGGCACCGACAACACGGACGAACTGAAGGAGGCCATGAACGACCTGAACCAGAAGGCTCAGGCCATGGGTCAGGCCATGTACGCCGCTGCCCAGGCTGAAGCGGCTCAGGCATCCCAGGCCACCGACGACGGCACCACAAGTGGTGACTCCGGCAGCGACGGTGACGACGTCGTCGACGCAGAGATCATCGACGAGGACAAGTGATGACGGACACACCCGCCGAAGAACCAGAAGCGCCGCCTCCTGAGGATGACGACGCTACGCAGCCACCTGTGTCTGATACCACCGCGAGTGTTGATGACGTGCTGGCCCGGTTGCGGGCCAGCCGGCCGTCATCGCCCAGCACAGCCAGCGATTCTCCAGATGGCGACGCCGATTGGGGATCCCCGGAAGCTGATGTCATCGCCGAAGCCGAAGCTGTTTTGGACGACGCCGCTCGCCGGGCACAGCTTGAGCACCTGGTGGATGAGCGGACCGACGATCTGCAACGACTCCAGGCTGAATACGCCAATTATCGTAAACGGGTCGAACGCGACCGCGCCCTGGCTCGTCAACAAGGGGCTGAGTCTGTCGTCCGCGACCTGATGCCGATCCTCGACGCCATCGACCAAGCCAGCGCTCACGAGGAGCTGACCGGCGGTTTCAAGGTGGTGGCGGCAGAGTTCACCCGCCTGGCTGAGAAACTCGGGCTCAGCTCATTCGGCGCTGTGGGCGACGACTTCGATCCGCTGCTGCACGACGCCTTGATGCAGACTCCGACAGCCGACGTTGCCCCGGGGCACGTGGCTCAGGTCATCCAGAACGGTTACCGCATGGGCTCAGTCGTTCTACGGCCAGCCCGCGTCTCCGTCGCCGCAGAACCTGAATGACGGATGGGTGGCTGACGTGAGCACGAAAGACTACTTCGACAAGGACTATTACAAGATCCTTGGCGTGCAGAAGGACGCCAAGGCAGCTGATATCAAAAAAGCCTTCCGCAAGATCGCCCGCGACAACCACCCAGACGCTCACCCTGGCGACAAGAAAGCCGAGCAACGCTTCAAGGAAGCTTCAGAGGCCAACGACATCTTGTCCGATCCGGACAAGCGCAAAGAATACGATGACACCCGTCGCCTGATGGGTGCGGGCTTCCGCTATCCTGGTGGTAGCAGCACCCGTCCATCTTCTCCAGGTGCTGGATTCGGCGGGTTCTCCGATATCTTCGGCAATGGCGGGCCCAGCACAGACAACCTATCCGACCTTCTCGGTGGTCTATTCGGCGGCGGCTCCAGCACCCGTTTCAATCGTGCAGGTGCTAGCCGGGGACGGCGGGGCGCCGATATAGAGGGCGAGGTGACCATCGACTTCCGGCACGCCATCGACGGTGCCACTGTGGGTGTTCGCATGACGTCAGACACGCCCTGCAGCGCCTGCCGCGGCACTGGCGCCAAATCTGGCAGCGTCCCGCGCGTCTGCCCGACATGCCAAGGTTCAGGTGTGCGAGGAAGCGGGCTGTCAGGCCTGACGGAACCATGCTCCGAGTGCAACGGCCGGGGTCTGCTCGTCGATGACCCATGCCCCGCGTGCAATGGTTCCGGCAGAGCGCCCAGCAACAAAACCATGCAGGTGCGCATCCCGGCCGGTGTGGACGACGGACAGCGTATCCGCATCAAAGGCAAAGGTGGTGCTGGCGAGGGCGGCGGCCCAGCAGGTGATCTCTGCGTCACCGTACACGTGACACCACATCCGGTGTTCGGGCGCAAAGGACACAATCTCACCGTGGAACTACCGGTCACTTTTGCTGAGGCGACGCTGGGGGCCGAAGTAGAGGTGCCAACCCTGGGCAGCATGCCGGTGCGGCTTCGGATCCCGGCCGGGACACCCGGCGGGCGCACATTCCGGGTACGTGGCAAGGGCGTGGTTGATTCCAAGGGCGATCACGGCGACCTGTTGGTCACCACCCAAATCGTTGTTCCTGCCGAATTGAGCCCGGCCACCCAGGCCGCCCTACAGACTTTCCGGGACGCCGCCAACGAGCCTGATCCACGCACTGAGCTGCTGCGCAAGGCCGCCTTATGACGAGCACCCAAGAAGACGAACCGCTTACCCTGCCTCAGGTGGTGTCACCTGACGATGCCGTCTTCACGGTGTCGGTAGCCGCTCGCCTGGCTGGCATGCACCCGCAGACTCTGCGCACCTATGACCGGTTGGGTCTCGTGGTGCCTGGGCGCACCAAAGGGTCCGGACGGCGGTATAGCCCTCGCGACGTGCGCAAGTTGCGACTGATCCAGCGATTGAGCCAGGACGAGGGTATCAACTTGGAGGGCATACGGCGCATTATCGAACTGAATGACCGGCTCGATGAGGCCATGGCACGCATCGATCAATTGACGACGCTGGCCCAACAACTGGCCGCTGGCAATGAGCGATTGAGCCGCATTTTCACCGCAGAGGCCGATGGCAATGTCTGGTCAGGCCGGCATCGGCACCAATTGAAGCAGCTGGCAGCTCGCAACTCCTGAAAACACCGATATGGATCGGCGGCCCAGTGGGTGTTCCTGGACCGCCGACAGGCTCAACCCAACGTGTGGGAGATGACTATCGGGGAGCCCCGCCTCAGTCCCGTGACGTGTGGGGTGCGTCTCGTACGGAACCTTGGTGTTTTTATAATATCTCGCAGGCCCTTTATCATCACATCACTGCTCGCGCTTCAGATCGAGCACTGCCAGCGCTTCGGCAACAGTGCCCACCTCGACCACTTTGAGCTGCTGCAAGCCTGGCATCGTTGCTGTCTTGTCACGCGAACCGACTGGCACGATCGCCAACTCGAAACCCAAACGTGCCGCCTCTGCCAGTCGTCGCTCAAGTGCCGGTACTCGCCGCAAATCACCAGCCAACCCCACCTCCCCGAGAGCCAAGACCCGCCGGGGGAAGTTACGCTCAACAGCTGCAGACGCGATGGCGACAGCGATTGCCAGATCAGCAGTCGGGTCAGCGACCCGAGCGCCTCCCACCGTTGAGACATAGACATCATGACGGCCCAATCGGACATGCGCCTTGCGTTGCAATACCGCCAAGATCATGGCGACACGGGCTCCGTCTGCTCCATTCGTCACCCTCTTGGGTGGCGTCTCAAATGCGACAGGCGCCACCAGTGCCTGGAACTCTGCCAGCATGGGGCGACGTCCTTCGATCGTCACTGCAACGCACGTCCCAGGCTGTGGATCGTCCGCCTGGCTCAGGAATAAGCCAGACGGATCGGGCACCTCCACGATGCCGGACTCCGCCATTTCGAAGCATCCCACCTCGTCTGCCGGCCCGAACCGGTTCTTGGCGGCCCGCACCAACCGGAATCCTGAATGCCGATCGCCCTCGAAGTTCAAAACCACGTCTACCAGGTGTTCCATCGTTCGCGGCCCGGCTATCGCGCCGTCCTTCGTGACGTGCCCCACGACGATCACCGGCATGCCCCGCCGTTTGGCCACTCTCACCAGGGCAGCCGTGACCTCGCGCACCTGGCTCACACCGCCGAGAGAGCCGTCTGCCTCGGCGGTGCCGATCGTTTGCACCGAATCGACCACCATCAGCGACGGCTCGATCTGTTCGACGTGGCCCAACACTGTTCCAAGATCCGTTTCTGCGGCTAGATACAGATCCGACGACACAGCCCCCGTTCGCTCAGCCCTCAGCCTCACCTGGGCGGATGATTCTTCGCCGGTCACATACAACGCCGACTGATATTTCGCGGCCCAATGGGCGGCCACCGACAGCAGCAATGTCGACTTGCCGACGCCCGGCTCACCTGCCAACAACACGACGACGCCAGGAACCAGACCGCCGCCGAGCACTCTGTCGAGCTCATTCATCCCAGTGGGCAGGTGCTGGGCTTCCATCAAGCTCACCTGGTCTATCGGGACAGCCCGGGCAGCGGGCACGATGCTGATCACCTCGGCCAGTTTGGGACCTCCGCGCTCACCCACCGAGCCCCACGTCTGGCACTCGCCACACCGGCCAACCCACTTGACGGACGTCCATCCGCACTCGCTGCACTGATATGTGTCCGATCTCATCACCGTCGCTGCTCTTGCCATACCAATGACCTTAACCGGACCCACTGACACAATCCGGTGCGATGACGGTCGCTACGACCCAGTTTCACAACGCCACCGTCACGATGACCAGCATAAGCCGTGACAGTCTGGCAAAATGGGCATCAAGGAGGCGAAGATGAGCCAGACGGACAGCGAGGTCATCCCTGGGCTGGACGGCCTTCGACAGTGGCGTCAGGACATTCGAGATGGCGTCGCACCAGACGATGAGCAATTTCCCACCGACCCCGACGCTGAATTCGAGCCTGAGCCCTTGCCGGATAGCCCAACCCTCGGCGAGCGCCTTCTCGAGATATGGCGCCGGTTGAGGACGCACCTAGTGCTGACGCGAGACGATTCACTGGTCATCGAAGATCCCGCCAAACGGCGCGGACTGGTGCTAGAAACACTGATCGTTCTCGGCGTCTCACTGGGTTCCTCAGCCATTTGGTCGGTGTTGCAGCTCATCGACATAATGACAAGCCGGCCACTTTCACAGACCACCGTGTCGATGAACAATTCGGTGACACCAGACCGCCCCTGGCTCGACCTGCTGAACCAACTGGCCCGCATCGTCTTGACCCTCGTGCCCGTGCTTCTGGCCCTCTACCTCTTGGCGCTCGTCCGCCGCCCCATCGCCGGGCCATTTGGCGTCATGGGACTCAACTCGTCGAAAGTGTTCAGGGATATCGCCTTGGGGGCTCTCTTGGCGGCTGGAATCGGTATTCCAGGGCTGGGTCTGTATGCCCTCGCCCGTGCGATCGGCATCAACGCCACCATCGCCGCCGGCAACCTGTCGCAACACTGGTGGACAGTACCCATCTACATCCTGCTCGCTGCCATGAACGGCATCCTCGAAGAGGTCGTCATGGTCGGTTATCTGTTCACACGATGGACGCAACGCGGGCTCGGTCCATGGCCAGTCATCATCATCTCAGCACTCATCCGGGGTTCTTACCATCTGTACCAGGGTTTCGGCGGCTTTATCGGCAACGCCGTCATGGGCGTCATCTTTGGCTGGATCTTCATGCGCACCAAACGAGTACTGCCCCTCGTGATCGCCCACACCATCCTGGATATCGTCAGTTTCGTCGGGTATTCCCTGCTGGTCAACCAGTGGGCTTGGCTCCGGTAGTCTGGACGACATGAGAATCGGTGTGTTCGGGGCCACCGGCCAGGTGGGGGGCATGATGCGCGCCATCCTGGCTGAGCGTCATTTCAACGTCACGGCCATGCGCTACTTCGCGTCCGCCCATTCGGCTGGATCGGTGCTGCCGTGGGGTAGCCAGCTGATCGCAGTCGAGGATATGGCGACGGCCGACTTCAGTGGTTTGGACGGGGCGCTCTTCTCGTGCGGCGCCAAAGCATCGTTGGAGTACGCGCCGCAGGTGGCGGCAACCGGTGCTGTCGTCGTCGACAACTCCTCGGCCTGGCGCATGGATGACGACGTGCCGCTTGTGGTCAGCGAAGTGAATCCCAGCGACGCGCTCACCGCTCCCAAAGGCATCATCGCCAACCCCAACTGCACGACGATGGCCGCCATGCCCGTCCTCAAGCCACTACATGATGCCGCCCAGCTGACACGACTGGTCGTCGCCACGTATCAAGCTTGCTCCGGTTCTGGACGTGGCGGAGTTTCTGCCCTGGCCAGACAAGTCGCCAACATAGCCGATCCCGCCGAGTTAGCCTTCGACGGCAGCGAAGGACTCGCCATCGACCCTGCTCCGTACGTCAAGCCAATCGCCTACAACGTTTTGCCGCTGGCCGGCAACCTGCTGGACGATGGCAGCGGTGAGACCAGCGAGGAGCGAAAACTGCGCGACGAGAGCCGCAAGATCCTGCACATCCCCGACCTGCTCGTAGCCGGGACCTGTGTCAGAGTGCCCGTCTTCACCGGGCACTCGTTAGTCGTGCACGCCGAGTTCGCCAACCCCTTGAGCCCCGAGGAAGCCCGGCGCCTGCTTGGTGACGCCCCCGGTGTTTGCTTGATGGACGTCCCGACACCGTTGGATGCCACTGGCCAGGATCCGGCCTACGTGGGACGCATCCGCACGGATTTATCGGCACCCGCTGGTCACGGGCTGGTGTTCTTCGTCTCGAACGACAACCTACGCAAGGGTGCGGCACTTAACGCCGTCCAGATCTTAGAATTGCTGGTCTGACGCCCTTACGACGGGGTGCCGTGGTACCAATTGGACGGAAAAACCAGATTCATCGGGAAGCGCAACAAGATGCTGGCATCGCTCACATACTTTCCCATGGAATCCGTGGTGATCCACTTGGGCCAATAGCCGTGCATGTTCAAGGGCAGAAGCCAGGTGTCGACCTTCCACCACTGTGTGCTCGTCACCTTGAACATGGCCCATTGATGCGTCCACTTGTTGGCATTGACGTGCTTCGTCTTGATGCCCAACGCCTGCGCCAACAAAATACTCGCACTTGTCGATCCTGAACACGCGGACACACCCAAGGCAAAATCGGAATAGGCCTCGTTGCCGAAGTTCTTCTTATACCAAGCATTCGACTGAAAACCCTGCTTCGAAACAAGTGTGACCATGTAGATGATCAGAGTCTGATCACGCTTACTTGTCGTATGTAACTTGATCAACTTGGCCAGCCGCTTGGCCTCCGCCTTGGCGGCCGCAGTTCGTTGGCTCTTCGACATCTTCTTGATCTTGAACGAAAACGTCTTACTGCCGGTGAACCTGCCCTTGCCAATCAACGTGAACGTGCCCTTGCCGACCTTGCGGTTCGCGCCCAGTTTGATCGTGTAATCGTCGGGGCTCATGTACTTGCCGCCATAGCGGAAGGTCGCCGAATACGGGTATTGCTGATAGCCGTTATATGCCAACGTCTTCATATAACTAGCCGTCACCTTCGACATCGGGATTTTGGCAACAGGTGTCACAGGCCCATCATCCGAAGACGCCACCGGAGTGATCGGCGGCGTGGTCCCACCGCCGACCTGATTCATGGCAAAACCGTTGGGCCCGTCAGGCAGATAATAAAGTTCTACGTCAGCAACGATGGGATGATCCACCATGTCCTGAGCGATGGTCAGCGTGGACAAGGAACTGGAGTTCGTCATATACAAAAGGTACGGATTCCATGGTGACGCTGGTTGATCTATGTAACCACCCGAATGCGGCACAGGTTGGTCGTCAGTATTACGCCAGCTGATTGACCAGGAATACCATTGCCACCTGGAATCGGGGATAGGGTTGTCTGTCTTGACATTCACCTGTAGCTTCTTGCCGACAGTTGGCTGCCCACCACCGACAACCGTGAGCCACACTGACGCGATACTGGTAGGTTCGTACGCTTGTGCCGGGACTGGCGCCGCAATCAGCGCACCACCCACGAGTGCGCTGGAAACAGCCAGCCCGATCAAGCGCCTTTGCCATTGGATTGCCATGATATCCCCTTATGAATAACTATTTGTAGGCTAATAATCCCCTGAAAATTGTATGCATCCTGTGTGCCACTATCAAGTCTCAATGGGCAGTTAGTCACCGTCGTCAACAAGCGGTACATTAAACATTGCTATCCGCGACATACCCCAAACGTCGCGCCGAGCATTCAGGCAATCAGTTTCACATTGGGAGGGTCTCATGCCGGATCTTTCAGCGATCACAGGCGACATCGCAATCATCGGTGTCGGCAATATGGGCGGGGCCATATTGTCTGGGCTGACGCAAGCTGGATTGATGCCGCAGCGCATCCGGGTAGCCGGGCACAGCCGCACGAACGCGGTGGCCAAACAGTACGGGGTGATACCGGCCCGGGATCCCGCGCAGGCTGCTCTGGGGGCGTCAGTCATCATTGTCGCCGTGAAACCGCCCAAAGTACCAGAGGTAGTGGCGCAGATGGCACCCCAAATGAGTCCAGGCTCGCTGCTCGTTTCGGTAGCTGCGGGGATCGACATCTCAGACATCGAATCGCGCGCAATCACAGCCCAGAATCCGACGCCGGCTGTTGTCAGAGCTATCCCAAACACGCCGGCCAAGCTCCGCCAGGGCGTCACGGCATTGGCGCGCGGGTCATACGTCAGCGATGGCCAGATGGTAGTCGCTCAGGCTGTGTTTGGCGCCATCGGTGCGGTCATCACCGTTGACGAATCGCAGCTGACTGCAGTCAGCGCGGTGTCTGGTTGTGGCCCGGCGTACTTGTTCCTAGTGGCAGAGGCCATGACCGAGGCCGGGGTCCGGCTCGGCCTGCCACGTGCTGCCGCCGCGAGACTAGTGACGCAAACCTTCGTCGGCTCATCTGCCTTGATGGCCACCGGCGAGTCACCCACCGAATTGCGCGCGCAGGTGACGTCTCCCGGGGGGACGACGGCCGCCGCAATTTTCGAGTTGGAAGACCGTGGCGTGCGAGCCGCCTTCAGTGCTGCCATGAAGGCAACAGTCGATCGTTCGCACGAACTCGGGTAGCCCCTGACCACATAACGATTTCGCGCACCTGCCCTGGCCCACTAGAATTGTCGCGGATAGGTACGTATTGAAAGGATCACTGTGGGTTCAGTCATCAAGAAGCGCCGCAAGCGCATGGCGAAGAAGAAGCACCGCAAGCTGCTGAAGAAGACGCGCATCCAGCGTCGTCGCGCTGGTCGATGACCGCTTGACCATAGATCCGGCAGGTCCGCTGTGAGTTGCCGGCTACGGTGAGCCATATGTGATCGCACCTTCCGCTGACTTACCGGAATGGAGTACAAATCGATGAGTGGGCTGACGTCCACAGTCATGGTGACTGATGATTCTTTCAGTTTTGAAGATCTCAGCCCGTTGCCTTCCCCCCGCTATGACCAGGGCCGAGTGATCTATGTTGGCGTGCCTTTCGGCAATGCTGATTTGTTGACCCTGGCTGGATTGCGCGCATTGGGTGAGGCTGACGTCGTCGTTATGGACAGCCCGACACTTGCCCCATTGCTGGATCGCCAAGACCTGGCTTTGCCGGAGCACCGGGTTATGACTGTGGACGACCATGACACCACGGAAGCCCGTGCTGCTCTCGTCACCAGAGAGGCTGGTTTGGGACGCACTGTCGTGCGCCTGGTCATCGGAGATCCTCTGACCGAGGCGGACGCGGGACGCGAAGCCCAATTGGTGGCAGATGTCGGCACGCCGATCGACATCGTGCCAGCGGTGGCATCATTGACGGCCGTGCCCACCCTTGTCGGCTTGGATGTGACTGATTATGCGCCGACGTACCGGCGGTTCAACCCCGGTGACGTCCTGCCGGAAACCGACTCGTTGATAGTCGGTACCACAGTGGGCGATCTCCCATCGCTATATCAGGCTGCCATAGACTCCGCACACGCGGTGATGGAGCCGATAGTTGTCACCTTCGAGCTGGGCACCAACCGGCAGCGCAGCCGAACGGCCCGTCTCAAGGACCTGACCACTCGTGCCCTGGTCCAAGGCAAGATGCCGACAGCATTCGTCACCGTCGTCATGGGAGCACTGGCGCGGCGCAATGAGAGCCTGGACACCTATGAGACGAAACCGTTGTTCGGCTGGAATGTGCTGGTACCTCGTACAGCCAAGGCCACCGACGAGATCGACCGGCAGTTGCGACGCTACGGGGCAAGCAGCTATGCCGTCCCCACCATCACTGTGGAACTGCCACGCAACCCCCTGGCCATGGACAAAGCCATACACGGGTTGGTGGACGGTCGCTACCGCTGGATCGTCTTCACCAGTGGCAATGCTGTGCGCGCCGTTCTGGAAAAGCTGGAAGAATACGGGCTCGACGCCCGAGCCTTCTCCGGCCTTCACATCGCTGCCATGTCACAGATGACTGCGGGGGTGCTCAGCGAGTGGGGAATCATCGCCGACCTGGTGCCTCAGGTGGAGACCTGCGCCGGCTTGGTGACGGAGTTCCCAGCCTTTGAGCAGGATTTCGACATCATCAACCGAGTCTTCCTGCCACGGGCTGACGTGGCTTTGGACATCATCGTTGAAGGTGTGGCCCGTCTCGGCTGGGAGGCCGAGGAGGTGACGGCCTACCGTGCCGTCCGGGCAGCACCCCCGCCGGTTGAAACCCGCGACGCTATCAAGACCGGGTTGTTCGACGCCGTGGTGTTCACCTCCAGTTCGACCGTCCGCAACCTGGTGGGCATCGCCGGTAAACCGCCCCGCCAAACGGTGATTGCGGCCATCGGGCCGGCCACCGCCGCCACGTGCGAGGAGCAAGGGTTGGCCGTTGACGTCCTCGCCGACCAACCAGAACCACGCGCCCTGGTGGACGCCCTGGCGGAGTTCGCCAGAAAGCGCCGGACCGATCTGCTGGATCGGGGACGAGACGTCATCCGTCCAAGCGAGAGCCGTCGCCACCGTACCGGGCCAACTGAACACTGATCGAACGTCCCCATGGTAGATTTCTCCGATCTGGCAGATGCCCAACTAGCCGTAGATGACCCTACGACCAACAGTGCGGACCTGGCGAAAATTGCCTACGCCCAGCCCAGTTTGCGTGAGGCGGTGGCCTCGCATCCCAACGTTTACCCTGAGTTGCTCAGTTGGCTAAGCACTTACGGTGACGACCAGACACGTCTAGCCGCTGCCGAGCAGATCTCAACACCACAGGGATCAGCACCCGATCGCCCGGACCGGATGAAGCTGTGGATACTGGTGGCAATTGGCGTGGCCATTGTTGTGGTTGTTGCACTTCTTGTCGCATTCATGCTAGCCAGACCGTCAACACCCACCACAGTCGTCATCACTAACACCGTCACGGTGGATGCTTCCTCCGCGAATCAGCCGGTATCCAGCGTCACGACTCCACCACCCACCACACAGCAAGCCCCCGCCGAGAATCCGCAGCTTGCCAAAGACCCACCGGTCCTGGGCACCATGCAGGATCTTTCACTTCCGGCGGTGCCCCAGTTGTCGTTGAAATCGATCAAAGCGAACACGGGTGGCGACTCCAGCATCAAAAACATACAGAAGCTAGCCGATCACGTCGCGTCCGGCAGCGTCAGCAAAATCGTTTCTGCTTGCTGGACGCAACCGGTGGCCGATATCCGGACTGTGTATGGATCGAAGACCATGCGTGGGGCCATATTGCAAGCACTTCAGCAAACACCGCTGGAAGCCCAAGGCGGGGTCGTCTGGCAAGGACAGTACGTGACGCTGACCGCATTGTGGGAGGAAGCGAACAGCAACTATCCGTGCCCGACAATCACCTGGTCGGACAACCAGCCGGGCTTGGGCGACTTCACCCCGGCCATGGCGCAGTGGCGCATCACCCGCATACTCGGTGTTCACGACGGGCGCCCGGTGCACAGTGGCGACGGCAAGAACTACTGGTTGTTGTGCAACGCCGACTGCGGAATGCTGTGGGCGCCGCATGACCCGGATCCCAATGCGATCCCCGGCAAGGGCTCTGTGCCGATCATGAAAGCCACCACAGCTGATTGGGATCGCCTGCGCGACCTGTCGAACGCCCAGATTGTAGTGGAACACCTGGCCAACGACTACTACCGGGTGCGGGCAGCAGACGGGACAACAGATGCTTTGGCCTATTTCACTGGTGGCTACAACGACTATTGGATACCGTATCTGCTGGGTGAGATCGACTGACTCGCTGCCTCGACCACAGTGTTTGTCGAGCTCATCAACAAGTACTCCGCTGCGTGTCTGTCAGG
>Ga0123357_10000901_pt1 | contig 30316 bp, 24 predicted proteins | sample TergutEmb28metaG_FD_89873 | JGI IMG/M metagenome (GOLD analysis project Ga0123357, IMG submission 89873) | Embiratermes neotenicus P4 segment gut microbial communities from Petit-Saut dam, French Guiana - Emb289 P4 | ecosystem: Host-associated > Arthropoda: Insects > Digestive system > Gut ...
CCCTTTCGTCCCCGACGAGACGGCTACGCTCGATCAAACCTGCTTCGAGGTGGCGCACATCCAACTTACGGCGCTGGCCCGGCGTCTGGAGTCGATCGGCCCCAACGCCAAGGTCGTCATCGGTATCTCTGGTGGGCTGGACAGCACCAATGCCCTGCTGGCAGCGGCCGGGGCAATGTACCGTCTGGGGCGTCCGATGACCGATATTTTGGCGTTCACAATGCCCGGGTTCGCCACGTCCGAGGGGACGAAGTCGAACGCTTGGAGGTTGATGAAGGCGGTGGGCGTCACAGCTGAGGAGATCGACATCCGCCCGGCCGCCCGTCAGATGATGAAGGATCTCGGCCACCCGGAAGACCAGTACGACGTCACATTCGAAAACATCCAGGCGGGCCTGCGGGCCGACTATCTGTTCCGCGCCGCCAACCAACGGGGCGGGCTGGTGCTTGGCACCGGCGACCTCAGCGAAGCGGCGCTGGGCTGGTGCACCTACGGCGTGGGCGACCACATCAGCCACTACAACGTCAACGCCGGGCTTCCCAAGACGCTGATGCAATACGTCATCCGCTGGTACATCGACCAGCACATGATTCCCGACGCGGACGATGTGTTGCGCGACATCTTGGCGCAGGAGATCAGCCCCGAGTTGGTGCCCGCGAAGGACGGCGAGCTGCAGTCGACTCAGTCGGCCGTCGGCCCGTACCCGCTGAACGACTTCTTCCTGGCCCACATGCTGGCGGGCGAATCGCCCAGCCGCATCGCCTACCTGGCCTGGCAGGCTTGGCGGGACGCCGACGCTGGGGCTTGGCCGCCGGGCACCCCGGACGACCAGCGCGTCGCCTACGATCTGGCGACAATCAAGGCATGGCTGGGCAAGTTCTACCAGCGATTCTTTGCCAGTCAGTTCAAGCGCTCGGCCAGCGTCGACGGGCCACAGGTGCTGCCAATCTCGCTGAGCCCGCGCGGCGGGTGGGCCATGCCATCGGATGCCAAGCCGGACGCGTGGCTGGCCGAGGTGGCCAACGTCCCTGACTCGATTTGAACGGCCAGACATGGATTTACGGAAGCTGCGGAAAAGCTACGAGCGCGGCGAGTTGGACGAAGCCGGCTTGCCCGGTACACCATACGCCGTCTTTGAGCGCTGGATGGACGACGCCATCGCCAGCGGCGCACCCGAGCCGACAGCCATGACGGTGGCGACGGTGGGGGCGGACGGTCGCCCGTCCACCCGCGTCGTCCTGCTGAAAAGCGCCGACCCATCGGGCCTGGTGTTCTACACGAATTACTTGAGTCGCAAGGCCCACGAAATCGCCGAACACCCGTGGGTGGCGGCGCAGTTTCACTGGGTCGAGGCCGAGCGCGTCGTCCGCATCGAGGGACGCGTCGAGAAGGTGACGCCCCAAGAGTCGGACGAGTATTTTGCCCAGCGTCCGCTGGATTCGCGCATCGGGGCCTGGGCGTCGCCGCAGTCAGAGGTCATCGCCAACCGCGCCGTCCTCGTCGCCAACGCCGCCAAGGCAGCCGCCACCATGGGCCTCAACCCGCCGCGCCCGGACCATTGGGGTGGCTACCGGATCGTCCCGGACGTCTGGGAGTTCTGGCAAGGCAGGGTCTCGCGCCTACACGACCGCGTCCGCTACCGCCTCGTCGGCGAGACTTGGGTCAAAGAGCGTCTGGCGCCATAAAGGCGCCCTAACGCTGCCAGCCAGCGTCGAAGCGTTGCTTCAGCCGGATCAGTCCAACACCGATCAAGAAACACAACACCGCCAAACCGACGATGACTAGCAGGTACACGCCAACATTCGGGTAGCTGTGGGGGTTGATGAAGTTGTACGGGTAGGCAGCCATGCCGGTGTTGGTGAAGGTCGTGACGGCGCCGACGATGTTGGCCAGCACGACGTAGAAGATCAGGTAGCCCTCCCAAGCCAGCACGGTGCGCCAAGTGGGCCGCCCGCCCAGCGGGTACAGCAGGAAGATCGCGACGATCAGCATCGGCGAGATGACGTGCTCGTACAGCGCCCCGCCGGTGGGCACCGGTTCGAATTGGCCCGAGTAGAACGGGCTCAATATGGCCACCACTACGACGAACACCACGATCATGTAAATCGCCAGCCCCAGCACCACCTGCGTCGTCACCAGACGTCGGGCCTTGGCGGCAAGCGCCCCGTCGCCCAGGCTGGCGACGGCGAAGACGATCAGCCACAACCACACCAACAGGTTCGATTGCGTCGTGAAGTAGTAGAAGAACTGCCAGTTCTGCGGGGCATTGACGGCGTGGTTGACGGCATACTCCGAGAACCCCTCGGCCAACACCAGGAACAGGTAGACGGCATAAAGGGCGGCAATGACGCCGAAAACCATGCGGAAGCGACGGCCGGCCAATTCAGGTGTGGCTAATGCGGTATTCACGCTTCGAGGCTAGTCGCGCGGGGCACCTTCAGAGTGGACCGACGGCCACAACATTGCCGTCCTCACATTGTGCGAAACGGCCTAAAACCGCTAGAGGTCCAGCACCCAGAGGTTTCGCGTTTGGGACAGCATCGCCAGGTGTGTTGGCGTCGCGACGAAGTCCGACGCCTGGGTCAGTTGTTCGGGCATCACTGCCAGCGTCTGCTTCGCGCCGGTCTGGTTGTCGTAGGCGAACACCGAATCAGCGCCCACGTAGACCTTGCCGTTGCCGACGGTGCTGCCCGGGATGGGGCTGGTGACGGGCACGGGGTAACGTGCAAGTTCCTGCCCAGTGCTCGCGTCGAGCAAGACGAGGTCCTGTTCGTGGTCGGACGGGGAGTACGTGGTGCTCCCATAGATGTTTCCCGACAGCCCGATCACGGTATTCCACTGGAACAGGTTGTCCTGCGTCCATAATTGCTGCCCGGACGCCCACGAGTAGGCGGTGACGGTGTTGGCGTCGTCCGCGTGGTTGACGGTAGCGATGAAAACAGGTGACGGCGGGTCGGCGTCGACGATATCGGCCGGCACGGCGGGGGAGATTGGCCGATCTGTGGTGGCGTCCCACGGTTGGGCGGTGCCCGGCCCGGTGCGCCGTAACTGATCAGGCGACGTCATGCGAAGTAGACGATCCGGTGTCTGGCCGTAATAGTAGACGGGGCCGGCGGGTGAGGCTCCGGCGTCGGCGCCGAAGGGGGCAGGTTTGCCGGTTTCAATGTCGACGACGCCTCGCGCCGTGTTCACCCACTTCCCGGCCATGACGTACGAGGACGTGCCGACGAAATCGGCGGCCGGCGTCCACATGTTGGGCGCCGTCCACAGGCAGGTGCCCGGCGCCGTCATCGTCCGAACGCAAATCGTGCCATCAGATTCGTTGCCCGTCAGCACCAGGCCGTTGCCCGCCCAATACAAAGTCTCCCAGACGACGGGCGGCGTTTGTGGTGCTGTTGGTTCGGTGAAGGTCGAGCTCGGGGGGTTGCCGTCGCTGAACGTTCCACCCGGGTTGACAGTGACCGTTGTGCTCTCGGGCGTCGGTGGTGTCGAATCGCCCGGCTGTGGGGGACGCGGCGTCATCGGGGCGTTGCCGATGACGGCGCCAGTGCGGGGGTCGTACACGGTGAGGTTGCGATCTATCATGACGACCAGGCCGGTGGCGTCGCCGAGGACCGGCGGCGCCCAGTCGCCATCAATGGTCCATGCCGCGTTGGGTCCACTCAGGTCGACGCCCGTCAACCTCTGATCACTGCTGATGACCACCGTCTCACCGATGGTCAGGAAAATGCTGTAGGTGCTAGGCAGATTCAGCGGCCCGCGCCATTGCCCAGACGACTGGCCCGCAGTGGTGGCAGGCGGGTTGGCAGGAGTCATCCCATTCGGTTGGGTGACGCCGCAGGCACTCAGGCACGCGAAAGCGGCCAAAGCCACTCCGACCGCCAGTGGACGGCGCGATCGCGGTTTGGCTGGTGAGCGCGACATTGACTATCTCCTGGTGGGACCGATCCTGAACACCAGCCTAAACGTTCAGGTTCGCAAGCCACAAGGATGAATAATGGTCAGCGATACCGCTGCGTCCGGCACCCCTGTGCCTGGCGTCACTTTGACGGTCGGCGTCGGTTAGCGTGGGCCGGCGAAGCCTTGCTGCTGCGAGTTGTTGTACAGGCCCCAGAACGGCAAAGTCGTGGCCGAAATGTCCAACGCGCCAGACCCTTGGACCCACGACAGGTAGCCATCAGGCAGGGCGGCCACAGGGTGTCCGGGTAGGTAGAGGGTGAAAATCCGGCCGTCCGCAACCCCATAGGGGGTGCCAACTACGTACATGGTGCCGTCTTTGAAGCTTTGGTCATTGGGCGTTCCCTGCTGCGCAAGGTCTACCAAAACCAGCGAGTATTCATACTGGTTGATCTGTGAAATCACCCGGAAGTGGCCTGAGAAATCGCACACCGTCTCGGTTCCGTTGGGGTATCCCGGCCCGGTGGCACCCATGTCGGTGTCATGCATGTGGCCCGTGAAAGAGCCGTCCGGCGCGATGGTCAGGGTTGTCTCCCAGGCGCCCACCCCGCTGGCGAAGACGAAGTCCCCATTGATCTGGCCGAAAATCGAAGGCGCTGACGAAGTGGTGTGTGTCGGTGCGCTGGAGGTCGGAGGGCCGGACGTCGGCGGACCGGACACAGGGGTGCATCCCGAAAACGTCAGCAGCGCCACCGCAGATGCTCCGATCGTCAAGAACAAGCGACGACGTCTATTGGTCCCTTTGGCTGATAGCTCCATGGGGTCTATCCTGCCGCATTTCAAAAGCCGCTACCACCAACTGGAAGGCGAGTCAAGGCCTGGATGCATTGCCAACCCTAGATCGCCAAGACGATTTTGCCCATGTTGTCGCCGCCGTCGAGCAAAGCGTAGGCATCGACGGCATGGCGGATATCGAAGCGGGTGATGTGGCTCGGCTTGACCGCGCCGGAGGCGATCATGGGCCACACCCGTTCGTGGATCCCGGCGCAGATCGCCGCCTTTTCGGCCAGCGGACGTCCGCGCAGCCCGGTGGCTGTCACCGTCGCCTGACGCGCTTGCAGCGCGCCGAGGTCCAGCGTGCCGCGGCTGCCCTGCTGGCGTCCGATCACGCACAGCCGTCCGCCCCGGGCCAGCAGTTCGACGTTGTGCTCAAGGTAGGGGCCGCCGATGACGTCGATGATGACGTCCACGCCTTTGCCGTCCGTGGCCGCGGCGACGCCCTCCCACCAGTCGCCGTGGTAGTCGATGGCCGCGTCGGCCCCCAGGCTGCGACAGTATTCCAGCTTGTCCGCCCGTCCGGCCGTGACGATGACGCGGCACCCCAGCGCCTTGCCGTACTGGATGACGAAACTGCCGATGCCGCCTGCCCCGCCATGCATCAGCACCGTCTCGCCAGGGGTCAGGTGCACGAGATCCAGGTTCGACACCGCCGTGGCCGTTGCCTCCATGAGTGTGGCGCCGTCAACGACATCGATGCCGTCCGGCAGCGGCAAGCACTGCCCGGCGGGCACGACGACCTGCTCGGCGTAGCCGCCGCCCGCCAGCAGTGCGACAACGGTGTCGCCGACCCGGGGCCAGGTGACGTCATCTGCTGCGGCATTGACGACGCCGCTGCACTCGAGGCCCAGAATGTCTGAAGCCCCGGGCGGTGGCGGGTAATGTCCCTCGCGTTGGTTGACGTCGGCATGGTTGACGCCTGCGGCGGTGACGGTTAGACGTACCTCGCCGGCGCCGGGGACGGGGGTCGGCACCTCTTGCCATTGCAGCACTTCCGGGCCGCCGAATCTTGTGACTATGAGCGCATACATGCTTCCATGGTGCCACAAGCCCGCCGTCGATGGCGTTGATTGTCGCTAGACGGTGACCGCGCCGTCGTCTGGCCCGGGCCCCGTGGGTGGTGTGACCGGGGCGGACAACCCCGCGCGGGTGGCGTCCAACGTCTTGGTGGCGAAGTTGTATAGCGCGGAGATGCCGAAGCAGATCACGCCGCCGCCGATGAAAGCGATCACACGCATCAGGGTGTCGGCGTTGGCGATGTCGAACGTCACCAGTTTCAGTACACACACAATTGTGGCAACAAGGCCGAACAAGCGCAGCGGCTTGACCCATGACCAAAAGCCCAAGGCGATCAACGCCAAGGCGATGCCCATGCAGATGAGGCTGAGCGGATAGGCCGGGCTGAAGGGGCCGTTGGCGGCCACGATCAGGTCAAGCACGATAGCGGTGACGGCGAAAGCCGTCGCATATTCGGCAGCGTCGTTCACCGGCGCACCACTTCCAGTACGCGCCATGGCGTGGGCGCCGGCAACAATTCGGATGCGCTCAACCAAGATGACAAGCGACACCACGCATGCGATCACCATCAGCGCCCTCGCAGACACTGACGTCGGCCCGGCGTTGACCGCCAGTACCGCGGCGAAACCACTGATCAAAGTGAACAGCGTGAACTCGCTGAACCGATAGGCCAGCAGGGGCTTGTCTTGGCGGACGAAGTGAATGACGCCCAGGGCCACCGCGCTGACGGCCGCGAACCACGCGAAGGCCAGACGGGAATCGTCGAGCTGGGTGAACAGTATTCGCGCCAGCGATGCCTCGGCATAGAGATACATGACGAGTTGCCAGCCACGGAAGTCGCCGCCCACCAGCCATTTGAGCCCGATTCCACCGCGTGCCCACAACGCGACGCCCAGCAGCGCCGCGAGGTAGACGAGCGACCACACCACATTCAGGTCGCTCATCAAACCAAAACCCCAGCCCAGCATCATCACGCCATCGAGGGCTACCAGCCCCAGGCCGGTCACAATCAGCACCTGGTTGGGCAACCCCAGTCGGGTGGCTGCCACCAGCACCAGGCCCGGCAGTATCAGCCACAGCAGGTCGGGTATGGCCGTTTGGCCGAGAGTGCTCAGCGTCCTCATGTGAACCATCTGCATCACCACCCCGAAACCAACCAACATCAAGACCGTGACAGTGTGCACGACCTGCGAGTACCGAAGACGTTTGCGCAGCAACGACAAACCGATGGTCAAGCCGTAGACGACGATCAAGACGGTCAGGGTCGAGTTGCGCACCGAATCGTAGTCCTTGCACCACCGGTCGCAGATGTCTGTGATCGGCGTGGCGTGAGCCGTCAACTCGGACACGAGCTCGCCCAGGTCGAGCGTCAACAGTGCCAGCCAGGCGCCGGTGGTCAGCGCCTGCAGTAGGCCCTGCGCGACAGGCGTCTTCAGGCGCAGCGTCGAGGTGAAAAGCAAATAGGTCAAGAAGCTGCCAGCCACGAATTGCACAAGGAAGGCGGCCACGATCAGCGCCGTCGGCAAGCCGGTGGCAAAGGCGGTGCCGTTCCCACCGAAGCGGGCCCACATCATGGCGCTACTGAAGACGATCAAACCCAAGGTGGCGTACAGACCGAAGCGGTGCGTCGCCCGGAAACCCCAGATGTTGCCGCCGACGATCACAGCGGCGGACAAGAACTGGTAGATCAGCAGCAAAACCAGACGGTTGTCGTCTAGGCCTATGTAGCCGACGCACACCGACGTCACCATGCCGACATGGGCGAGTACAGCCACTAACAGGGAATTGGCGCGATGGGCCAGCCACATGGCGGCGGCCGTCCAAACCAGCAGCAGGGTAAGTGCCACAATGTCGCCCAAGGCATGGAAGTACAAATACGTCACCATGATGGAGATGAAGAATGCGCCAATGCCAGTGCCCAGCACGGCTTTGGTGAAGTTGTTCGCCGATCTGGCGTTCAGCCAGTAGCCGACGCCGGTGAGCGCGGCACTCAATGCGAACATCAAGGTGATCTTGACTGGGTTGGTCAGGTGCGGCACCACCAGGATTCCCAGGAATACCAAACCCACGAACACCAGCGCGGACGCCACTATGCCGACGATGTTGCGGCCAAGCAGGTTTTCCATCGACATAGACGGTCTGGCGGCACTCCGCGCAGCCGGGGACGGTACAGCCGGCGACGGCGCGAAGGTTTGCGGCACCGACAGCCAGGGGCGATACACCGGGGCGTCCGCCGGCATCGCCGGTGGCGCGTTGAACTGGTTGGTCACTGGCATCGCCGCTGGCGCCTGGATGGTCGATGCCTTCGGTGGCGCCTGGACAACAGTTGGGGGCGTCGCCACCGGCGCTGTCATCACCGGTTGGTTGGGCACGGGCTGCGCCGGCGCGGCGCGGGAATACATGGCTATCCAGTCGACCGAGCGCCCCACGGCTTGGACGGAGCGGCTCAGGCGGGTGATATCCGACCGCGTCCCCATCGCCATCACAAGCAAGACGATGTTGATGATGGCAATTACCAGAACCAAAGCAATGACGGTGGTCATGACGTTTCTCCTTGATCGAAGGTGGGTAGAAGTTCGTCGATGTCGAAAGCCGACGCCAGGCGGGCTCCGGTGGTGTCCAGCAGGCGGTAATGCTGCGAGACTATGTTCTGTTCGATGGTGTAAATGGAGTTGCGGGCGACAACCTGCCACCAGCGGCTACCCGGATGGGCCTCCGGGCTGTCGTCACTGGGCGCGGCCAAGTCTGGCGTTGTGGCCGGGGCTTCGGGTGTGGGAAGGTCGACGGCCCGGTGCTCGGGCGTCAGCCCGTCTTCAGTCAGCATCGGCCACAGCATCGCCAATGGCGTCGGGCCGAAGACGGATGTCAGCACCTGACCGCCGCCGAACAGGCAGACCAGCGCGACGCCGCCCGTCCAGCCAAGACTGCGGCGTCCCTTTTCAATGTCTACCAGAGTCTTTTTGGAGATACCGATGGCTGTGGCCATCGCGTCCTGGGTGAGGCCGAACTCGGCACGGACCAACCTCAACTCGGCGTCGCACGCCGTGATGAAAGTCTCTCGATGCCAACTCACAAAGTGTAATTTTACACTATTTGTGTCAGGTTGCAACTCGCCAGTTCGGCAGTCAGTTCAGCGTCAGCTCCGGGTACAGCGGGTGCCCGGCCAGCAGTTCTTCGGCCTCGTGGTGGACGCGGTCGGCGACTTTGGCGTCGATGACGTACTTGGCTTTGGACGCTGACCCGTCGGGGGCTGTCGTCGGGTGAGTGGCTTGCATCGCTTCGACGATCAGCGCCGCGACCTTGTCGAAGTCGGCCTCGTCCAGGCCACGGGTCGTCAGGGCCGGGGTGCCGATGCGGATGCCCGACGTGTACCAGGCGCCGTTGGGGTCGCGGGGCACGGAGTTGCGGTTGGTGACGATGCCGGCGTCCAGCAGGGCGTTTTCGGCCTGACGTCCGGTCAGCCCGAAGCTTTGTGCGACGTCCAGCAGGCACAGGTGGTTGTCGGTGCCGTCGGTGACCAGCTTGACGCCACGCGTCATCAACCCGGTCGCCAACGACTTGGCATTGGCGGCGACGCGTCCGGCATAGTCGGCGAAGGACGGCTGACGCGCCTCGGCCAGGGCGACGGCCTTGGCGGCCATGACGTGGCCCAGCGGCCCGCCCAGCACCATCGGGCAACCCCGGTCGACGGCGTCCGCATACTCGGACGTGCACATCACCAGGCCGCCGCGCGGCCCGCGCAGCGACTTGTGCGTCGTCGTGGTGACGACGTGGCTGAAGGGCACCGGGTTATCGTCGCCGGTGAACACCTTGCCGGCCACCAGGCCGGCGAAGTGGGCCATGTCGGACATCAGTGTGGCACCCACCGAGTCGGCGATCTCGCGCATGCGGGCGAAGTTCACCCGGCGCGGGTAGGCCGAATAACCGGCCACCAGGATCAGCGGCTTGAACTCCTTGACCTGGGCGGCCAGGGCGTCGTAGTCGATCAGGCCGGTGGCGGGGTCCGTGCCATAGGAGTGTTGGATGAACATCTTGCCCGAGATGTTGTGACGGAAGCCGTGCGTCAGGTGCCCACCGGCGTCCAGCGCCATGCCCATCACTTTCTGGTTGCCCAGCGCGATTCGCAGGGCGTTCCAGTCGTCCTCCTCCAGGTCGTTGACGGTCTTGGCGCCCATCTCTTCCAGGGACGGCATCTCGATGCGCTGGCTGAGAATCGCCCAGTAGGCGACGAGGTTGGCGTCGATGCCCGAGTGCGGCTGGGCGTAGGCGTGGTCGGCGCCGAACAGCTCGCGGGCGTGCTCGGCGGCCACAGCCTCGACGGTGTCGACGTTGCGGCAACCGGCATAGAAGCGGTGTCCGATGGTGCCCTCGGCATACTTGTCGGACAGCCAGGTGCCCATCGTTAGCAGCGTGGTCAGCGAGGCATAGTTCTCCGACGCGATCAGCTTCAGCGATTCGCGCTGGTCGGAAAGTTCCTGACGGATGGCCGCCCCAACCCGGGGCTCGGCGGCGTCAACAAGGGAAAGGATGGCTTGGTAAGCAGTGGTCTCAAGGTTCACCCGTCCAGTCTAGTGGTGTCGCCCGTCGTGCCGAGCCATGTCCACGTCACTGGATCAACGCCAAGACGTCGGTGTCCCAGTCCGGCACCTGGGTGAAGAAGCCGGCCAGTTGCTCGGCCAGCGGCATGATGTCGTCGGGCAGGCGTCCCTCGACCAGCGCGACTGGCCATAGCGGCCCGGCTTGGGCGGCGTGGGCGGCGGGCATCCACCCGACGTGCAACTTGTTGGCCGGGTGCAACGGCAAATGCGGGTCGCGGGCGATGATCGTCTCCAGGCAGAATTGGCTGCTTAAACCGCCAGTGACAAGGTGAAAATCGATCGCACCAAGCTGCGTATCGGTCAGTTCAAGCTTCAGTCGCCCCGCCGAGCGTACTTCGCACCAGTGTCGCACGATCGTCCAGGCCGGGTACAACCGGTCGGGTGCGATGGCCTTTCCTTCGACGAGGCTTTCGACGTCGGCCGCACTTGGCAGGGGTATTTCGACGACGGGCTCGATGGGGTGCCGGAACAGTGGCCCCACTTTGCCGATCAGGTGTTTGACGGCTGGCTGGACGACGACGTCCCCAGCCTGCGCCGTCAGCTCCGCAGCCAACTCGGGTGGGGCCGAGAAAAACCCCTGCACATCGTCCAACGCGATGGCGTACAGCCATAAGGTCTTCGTCAACTCGCTCATCGTCACCTCCGGTGGTCACTGGCGTATGAACCAGGCTACCCCGAATCGGTGGGAATCGGTCAGGCGATCGTCATCATCAAGCAGCAGACCAAGAACATAAGGGCTGTCACAATGATGAACGCCGGGCTCGCCCAGCCGACACGAAATGGGCTGGGTGGGGCCCCCTCCAGTGCCGGTTGAAGCGGCAAGACCAGCGGTGCGGGTGCCGGGCGAACTGGCGCCCCTTCAGCCAGCACCGGTTTGATCCGACCGCGATGCAGCACCAGGAAGGCCACCGCGCCGACCGTCGCTACCACCATGATGGCCGGGGCGACCCAGCCCGGCACCCACGACAACCCCACCAGCATGGCGAAGCCGTTGTTGAGGGCATGCAACGCAAACGACCATTTGAGCGAGAACCGGTAAGCCACAAACCCCAGGATCAACCCCATTGGTACGGCGAAAACGCCCTGGTACAGGTTCATGTGCCACAGTCCGAACAGCACCGCTTGCGTGACGATGGCGAAGTTGACGCCGTAGGGCACCAGGTGACGCAGGATGGCGCCGCGGAAGATCAACTCCTCGAAGAATGGCAGCAAGAAGGTGGCGGCCAGCATGCCCCACACGGAACCCAGGACGGGGTCGAGCATGGTGCTTTGAACCTTGGATGGATCGTAGCCCGTCAGTCCGATCAGGGAATTGAGCAGGCTGAGGACGAGTTGGACGGCGAAGACCAGTGCCACCGCAGCACCCAGTTGACCCCAACGGCGTCCCACCGGGCGCGTGGTTGCGATGTCGGTGGTCAGCAGTTTCTTGCCGCGCAGGCCGAAGAAGCAGCAGATGCCGAGCGCCTCGCCCACGATCGACCCGATCAAGGTAGCCGGGCCGAGCGCCTGTTGAAACGCGGGGTCGTTCATGATGGTCTGCATGTCGCCAGCCCCGCCAGCCATGTGCTGGCGGATTACGTCCATCACGGCGGGGTTCGCAAACGCCAAGGCGATGCCGAGCACACCTCCCAAGACTTGCATCACGATCACGCAGGCGGCAAACAGCAGAACGGTCCGGGTGATGGCGCTGCCAACCCCCACCGGCTTGGGGGTCGGTGCGGTCGGCGCGTAGTCGGGCGCGGGGTAGCCGGTTGGTGGCGGAAACTGCGAGATTTGGGCGGGTGGCACTTGCGCCATCGGTTGCTGGGGCAAAGGGGTGTGGATGTCGGACACTTCGTCTCCCGTCGGTTCAGAGTCGCTCAATTGCCCAGTCCAAGCACGCGATCAGGGCGTCGACGTCAGCCGGGTCGACGGCGGCGTAGCAGCCGACGCGGATCTGGTTGGGCCCGGCGCTGCGGTAGGGCTCGATGTCCACGATGCCGTTGGCCCGCATCACCGACGTCAAGGCCTTGGCGTCCACCGTCTCGTCGAACTGCAAGGTGACGACGACGGGGGAGCGCTGGGCCGGGTCGGCGACGAAGGGACGGACGAATGGCTTGGCCTCAGCCCAGGCGTAGAGGGCGCCGGAGCTGGCCTGCGTGCGGGCCTCCGAGAAACCCATGCCGCCGTTTTCCAGCAGCCACGTCAACTGGTGGTCGAACAGCGCCAAGGTGGCTAGCGCCGGGGTATTCAACGTCTGATGTAAGGCAGAGTTCTCTGCGGCGACGCTCAGATTCAACATCGGCGGCACCCAGCGTTGCTCCGTCAAACGGGCCGATCTTTCCAGCGCCGCTGGCGAGCAGAAGGCCACCCACAGCCCGCCGTCAGAAGCGAAGTTCTTCTGCGGCGCGAAATAGTAGGCATCGGTTTGGCCGATGTCGGCGTCCATGCCACCGGCGGAACTGGTGGCGTCGATCAGCATCAGCGCACCGTCGGCCACCTCGGGCCCCGACAGTCTCCGCACTGGCGCGCAAACTCCCGTCGACGTCTCGTTTTGCGGCCAGGCGTAGACGTCCACGCCTTCGGCGGGCACCATCGTCGCTGCTTGTCCGAAGGGGGCGTCGTAGCTGACGGGCTCGTCCAGGAACGGCGCGGCGGCCACCGCCTCCACGAACTTGCGTCCGAACTCGCCCCAGGCGCCGTGAGCCGAGCGGTGCTCGATCAGGCAGCTGACCGCGATGTCCCAAAACAGGTTCGAGCCCCCGTTGCCCAACACCACCTGGTAGCCGTCCGGCAGACGGTACAGCGTCGCCAGATTGTCCTGGATGCGGGCTACCAGCGACTTGACCGGTGCCTGCCGGTGCGACGTCCCCATGACGGACCCGGGGGCCGCCAGCGCCGCCAATGCCTCGGCGGTCACCCGCGACGGCCCGGAGCCGAACCGTCCGTCGCGCGGCTTCAAATGATCAGGAATTACCAATTCGCCCATAGGTAAGATTCTCGCACGTTCCGGCCGTGCCGGGGTGGGTGTCCACGGACGAAGTGAGGTGAGAGGCTCGCCGGGCTCAGATCAGGCTCCCGGTCGGCGTCATCGATGCGACCACCGCATCTTGATTACCGCTCGCGACGGGGAAGTCGCCGTCGGACGATGACGTACTACCGGCTGCGACGATGTTGCCGTTGGCTGCCACCACGACAGACTTGAACCAGTCGTCATCGCTGCCGCCGAAGCACTTGAGCCAATTTTGGCTGCCGGACTCACTCAACGACACCACGAAGGCGTCCGAACCACCGTGGTTGCCGACGAAGGAGCCGTCGGTCGACGAGGTGCTGCCGGCGGCGATGATGGTGCCATCGCCGGTGATGGCCAGTGACTCGATGTCGTCATTGCCGTCGCCCCCGACTACCGTGGCCCAGTTGAGCGTGCCGTCTGCAGTGACCGACACCACGACGCCGTCTTCGTTGCCGTTCGCGGCGGGGAAGGTACCGTCCGGTGAGTCCGAGAAGCCGGCGGCGATGATGGTGCCATCCGGCTCGGCCGCGACGGCATAGAAGGTCTGAGTGGAGCTGCCGCCGAACGTCTTGTCCCAAGCCAACGTCCCATCGGTTCGCAGCGAGGCCAACACCGCGTCCTGGGTATCGTTCGTCATCGGAAAATCGCCTGTGGTGGATCGAGTCAGACCGCCGACAGCCATCGTCCCATCGGCTGCCATGGCCATCCCGACGAAATAGTCGTTCCCTTCGCCGCCGTAAGACTTGATCCAATTGAGATCACCCTTCATCGTGACGGATGCCGCGATGCCGTCCAGGTTATCGGCACTGGCGTGGAAACCGCCGTCTGGCGATGCGGTGACGCCGACCGCGAAAATTCCGCCCGACCCGACTGCCACGGCGTTGAACCAGTCATCGCCACTGCCGCCGTAGGCTTTCGCCCATTCGGGTGTGCCGTCGGCGGTGAATGTCGCGAGAATGGCGTCGAGGCCTCCGCCGGACGAGCGAATGGCACCGCTCGTCGAGTCGGTGTATCCGGCCACCACGATAGTGCCGTCTCGGGCAACGGCAACTGTTCCGAGTTCCATGACCGAGTTGCCGTCGCCGTAGGTGTGGGACCAAGCCAGCGTGCCGTTTGGGTTGTACTTGACGAGTCCGCTCTCGGTTTCATCGGTCAGCGACTGGCAGTCGTCTTGCGACCCGGTGCAGCCGACGACGACGACACCGCCGTCCGGGGTAATCGCCGACCCCGAGAACGACGCCATGTTGCCAGAACCCCAATTGGCCGACCAAGGCGCTTTTGGCGAAGCCGGACCGAACATGCCCGCGCCGCCCGGTTTGAAGACGAAAACCACAAGTGCGGCAATGATCGCCAACACCACCAAAATGATGATCGCTATCAATCCAGCGTTGTTGCGACGGCGCGGTGCTGGCTGGTTGATCGAGTTGCCCATGGGGTAGGCCTGGTAAGGCGCTTGATAAGCCACGGGCTGGGGCTGCGGTCGGTAGACCACGGGCTGGGGTTGCTGACGCAGCCAACCGATCAACGCCGGATAGGCATTCGGATGGCCGGCCACGGCGGCTCGCAGGCCCGGGTGGTATTGGGCGATGATACCCAAATCCGCGGCCGAGGTCTGCGGGTTTTGGACCGCAGCGGCAGCAGTCGCGAAATCGGCGAGATCTCCCATGGTCTGTTTAGGCGCGACCCACCAACCGGCCGGACACCGCAGTGATGAAGGCGTCCAGCGAGACGGGCAGATCCTCGAGGTTCCAGGTGGGGGGTGCCGAATACCAGCCAAGGTCATCCGGGTCGGGCACGTCGGGGTCGTCGTCGGCGTCGGCCAAGGCCTGCAGCCAGCGGTCGCGGCCGCCCAAGACGACGGCGTACGGCAGCACCTTCGAGATCTCCGTGTACGCGGCGTCCTTGGGAATCTGGCTGACGGGCTGGGTCTGCAGCGACATAGACAAGGCGTGCAGTCCATGCACCAGATCGACGCCCGACTGCGTGCGTCGCGGCATGGTCTGGCCCAGCGCCAGGAACCCGATCGCCAGCGCCACGAGCGCCAAGCCGAGCAACCCGAAGTGGGTGAACATGACCAGCACCACCAAGGCGACCAGCGAGGCACCCAACAGGGCCCAACCGGCCCGGTCGAAGGCGTGGCGCACCTGGTCCGGTCGGTGCGAGAACCAGCCGCGGTCGACAACCTCCTGGTACAGATCGTCTTGTACCTGGGCGATGACTTTCTCGACTGGCTGGCCGATCTTCGAAACGACGGCGGCAGGCCCGTCGGCCGGGGCGATGGCGTCCACCAGCGTCTTTTCGAAGGGACGCATCTCGTCGTCCGATTCCAGGCGTTTGAAGGTCCAGTCAGCGGGGGAAATCGGCTTTTCCGGGGCCAGCTCAACGATCTGCAAATGGCCGCGGACAGCCAAGTCGATCAGCGTGGCGGTGATGTCCACCGGGTCGACGCGCTCGTCCACGACGGTGCCCACATGTCCGGGACGGATGTGACCGGCGATATCGAATTCGACGGTGCCCTTGCCGGACGGCACAAAGCTGGCCACGACGGTTGGGTTCTTCGACGTGGTGATGTCGCGGCCCAGCCCGCGCCACACCAGCCACAGCGCACCCGCTCCCAGTATCAGCACCAGCAGTGCGGTGACCAGCGGCCCGGTGGCGGTCGAGAAAGCGCGGTCGAGGGTCCAGTGCGCCCTGACGTCCTGGTTGATGGCGATCATTGTCGTTGGCGTAGTGAAGCCCAGAACCACCTGTGAGCCGGCGGCGATCTGGGTATCTTGGAATGTCGGGTTCCACGACTCGTGCGTGCCACCGCTCCACATCTGGCAAGGCCCCAGGCCGGTCGGCGAGCCCGACTGGCAGTCGACGCTCAGAATCGAGCCGACCGCACCGACTGCGGGTAGGCCGATGGTGCCGCTGGCGGCGGTGACGGGCATCGTCAACCCCTGGAGGACGGGCCATTTGACCGAGGTGATGGAGACGCCCTCGCCGGTGACGCCGCCGCTGGTGGCTGCACCGGTGACGGTGTAACCGATGGTCAAGGGCGTGCTGCCGAGCTGGGACGTGTCGACGGTGATTGTCTCGATGTTGCCGGACGTCGTGACGGTGGGCTTGAGGTCGGCACCGTCGGCGCCGGTCGCCGTGACGTCCGAGATGGCGAACTGGAAGTAGGCGTAGTCGGCGCCGTCACTGGTCAGTGTCAGCTTCTGGACGAACTGAGCTGGCGCCGTGTCGCCGGTGAAGGCGATCTTCGTGGTGAGCTGAAGCGAACCGTCTTGGGCAACCTGCCCGCTGACGGTGTAAGTGTCAATGCTGCCGTCGGCCCAGGCGCTGGGCACCGACGCGGTGATCCCTGCCCCAATCGCCAGTGCGGCTACCGCAATTGCGGTCATTCTTGTGCGCCAACTGGACATGCCAGTCTCCTCTCGGTGCCGGACATTCAGGTACTGTGACACAGCCTAATGCACTAGTTCATAAATAGCTCGTTGGTAGATCCCATCGATCATCGCTTGACTCACAAGGAAGACTGATATCCTTACCACATGAGTTTCCAGGGACCGCCGACTCGGCAGAATCCGTGGGGAGCGCCGACCAATCCGTGGGGCAGTGGTGCCGTTCCACAACGCGCCATGATGCCTGCTGGGGTCGGCTACCCAGCACCACAACCCGGCTTTCCGGCACAGGCCGGCTACCGGGGCCCGCAACCCGGCTATTCGGCGCTACAACCCGCGTCGACGAAACCGGCTGGGTCGTCCACCATTATCCTTCGGGCGGTGCTGGTGGTTGTCGCCGTCGTCTTCTGCTTGATCATCATTGACAAAGTGATGTCTGGCACCACGACCACCACGACGACGACCAACCCGCCGGTCACCATCACGACGACAGTTCCGGTGCCACCCCCGACCACGCAGACCACCCCGCCTACCCCGCCGCCCACTCAGCCCACGGAACCGCCGCAGGGCGGCTATCAGAATGCTGACTACACGGTGCCCGACCCCGACCTGAACCCGCCTGATCTGCCGATGCCCACCACTTATGACGAAGCGATGACCTGGATGACCAGCAACGATTTCTACAACCAGCCCATCCCCGTGCCCGTCGAGTGCCAAATACCGTCCATTGACCCGTCCAGGGCATCGAACTCTCAATTGCAGACGTACCTGAACGATGCGGTCGCCTGCCTGATGCGCGTCTGGGGCCCCCAGCTTCAGGCCGCCGGTTTCAACGCGGCCCGTCCGTCGGTGACGCTCTACACCGGCCAGGCGCAGTCACCGTGCGGCAAGATGCCACGACAGAACGCGTCGTACTGCATGGCCGACCAGCAGGTGTATTACGCGACGGATCTGCCGGACCTGTTCCCCGCCCAGGCCACGGACCCGCTGGTGCCGGTGAGTGTCGTCGCCCACGAGTTCGGCCACGCCATTCAGGGGCAATCAGGCATTTTGAATTCGGAAATCGGCTGGGAGCAGGCGTTCTCCGATAATGGCGACGACGCCAGCGCCAACGATATGTCGCGCCGCGCCGAGCAGCAGGCCGATTGTTTCGCTGGGGCATTCCTGCAGGCCGTTTCGAAGTCGGTCGGGGTCGACCCCAACGAACAAACCGGGCTGGATCAAGTGTTCTACTTGATTGGCGACGATGTGTTGTCTGGCGACCCGACTTACGATGGCAACCACGGTCAGGGCGCCCACCGGGTGGCCTGGTTCGAGACTGGCTTGAGCGCCTCGTCGGCCCGTGATTGCAACACTTTCGATCCTTCTGTGACCTACGACCAGGTGCGGTGAACCATTCCCGGGCTAACCCTCGGGGCCGTGCAACACTTGGGTGCCGAAGGGTTGGCTGCCGATCAGTTGCGGCACCGTCACAAGGGTCAGGCCGCGGGCGCGCAGCCCGTCGACGATCTCCGGAATGGCTTGGGACGTGCCCGGGTAAATGTCGTGCATCAAGATGATGGAGCCGGGCTTGGCGTTGTCCACGACCCGCTGGACGATCACCGGGGCGCCGGGGTCGCGCCAGTCTTCAGGGTCGACGTTCCAGCGCACATCGACTAAGCCGAAGTTCTGTTCGGCCTGGGTCAGCGCCGGGCTGCCGTAACCGAAGGGAGGACGCAGCAAAGTCGGCGTCGACCCCCCGGCCGCCGCGATCAGATCGTTGGTCTGCTGGATTTCGGCGTTGATGGAATCCAGCGTCATGGCAGCGAGGCTGTGGTGGCTGAAGCCGTGCGTGCCGACGACGTGACCCGCCTGGACGATGTCTGCCATCGCCTGCGGGTGTTGTCGGATCATCACGCCGAGTACGAAAAACGTCGCCGTGACGTGGCGTGATGCCAACGCGGCCAACAGATCGCCGGTCTGGGCGGACGGGCCGTCGTCGAACGTCAAGGCAACGCAGGCGGCTTTGCTGCAGTCAATGGGGTCGGCTGGGGCCGGCTTGCGCGGCGTGAATCGGGGCGCCACCATGGGGTTCGACGTGGGGCCGGGGATGACCGCCCGGGCCGCAGAGGCGTCTGTGGTGGTCGGACGGCTCGGCGCACCGAAGCCGACGCTGGCGGCGGTCACCGCCACCAGGACTGCCAGAGAGCCCAGACCGATCAGTACCTCGGCAGCCTTGGTGGGCGCAGGCTTCGCTGCTTGCATGATCACGTCATAGACGTTACTGCTGGTTTCGGGCCAGTACAAGCATTAATGGACACGCGCGCACCGATGCCGAATCATGGCGTAATATCGGCCCGTGAGCTTACCCTCCACGCCCGAACAAGCCGACGCCAAGCGGTGGAAGGCGCTTGCCGTCTGCCTGGGAGGCTCCTTCATCACCATGCTCGACGTATCGATCGTCAACGTGGCATTGCCCAGCATGCAGAAGGCCCTGCACGCCGGCTCGGCCCAATTGCAGTTGATCGTCGCCGGCTACACCCTGGCCATCGCGCTGCTGGTCGTCCCGGCCGGACGCATCGGGGACGCCAAGGGCCGCCGATTGATGTTCATCATCGGTGTCGCTGGGTTCGGTGTCATGAGTCTGCTGGCCGGTCTGGCCCACTCCGACACCTACCTGTCCGTCGTTCGTCTGCTGCAGGGCGCTTTCGGCGGTATCTTGAGCCCGCAGACCTCTGGCCTGATTCAGCAGATGTTCCGAGGCAAAGAGCGCGGCAAGGCATTCGGCCTGATGGGGGCCATGATAGGCGTGGCGACGGCGTTGGGGCCGGTCGTCGGCGGTGCCCTCGTCACGCTGGCCGGCCCGTCCGAAGGCTGGCGGTGGGTGTTCTTCATCAACGTGCCGATTGTGCTTGTCGTCGTGCCGTTGGCGTACCGTCTGCTACCGCCGCGGGTGGCGTCCGATGCGCCGTCGCATCTGGACGTGCCGGGTGTCGCGCTGATCGGTTTGGCGGCGGCGGTGGGCATGGTGCCGTTCATCGGGACGGGTGAGCAGGGCGAGCCGTCCCTGGGGCCGTGGCGCTGGTGGATGATCGCGGTGGCCATACTGATACTGGGGCTCTTCCTGCTGTGGGAGCGGCGCTATCAAACCAAGTTCCGGGCGGCCGTGCTCGACCCGTCCCTTATCAGAAACGTCGGGTATCGGTTCGGGGTCATGGTCGGTGTGGCCTATTTCGGCGGCTTCAATTCCGTCTTTCTGATTATCACCATGGTGCTGCAACGGGGGCTGGGGTACTCCGCGCTGATGGCTGGGCTGGTTTCGGCGCCGTTCGCCATCGGTTCCGGTGCGGCGGCTCCGGTGGCCGGGCGGATGGTCGGGCGGTTCGGGCGCAGCTGGATGATCGGCGGCCTAGTGCTCATGCTGGCCGGGCTCGCCGCCATGAACATGGTGTTGCGCTGGACGCCCGTGAACCACGTCGGCTGGGCTATGGCCATCGCCGGGTTCTTCACCGGCCTGGGGTCCGGTTCGGTCATTTCGCCGAACCAGACGTTGACTTTGGCGTCCGTGCCGCCCCGCATCGGCGGCGTGGCAAGCGGCGTGGTGCAGGTGAGCCAGCGCGTCGCGACGGCCGTCGGCATGAGCATCGTGCTGTCTGGCTTCTTCGCCAACTATGCGCCACTGGGGGCCCGGGGGGCTGCCGCCAAGACGCTTATCGCATCCATGGCGATGATAGGTGTGGCACTGGTGGTGGCCATCATCGACTGGTACCGGCGCCGCCACCATACGGAGGTTTTGGGCTAAAATCCCGTCAGTGTCAGTGGAAGTAAGGAATGGTCAGCCAGAGGCCGAAAAGCACGATCAAGCCGACGATGCCGAACAGTACATAGGCCCCAACCACCGTCATGCCCGGCGCTTGCCCGGCCTGTTGGCGTAGGTGCCCGGCGTCCAGCAGTTTCGCGGCCGTGGCTACAAGACCCACCACCACGACGGTGGCGAGCAAGGTGACACCCGCCACCATCCCTAGTGAGGACCAGTTGATCATGACGTCCCCTGCTCACTGTGGTGCAGCCCACGACGGTGCCGGTGCGGCTTGTGCGGTGCCGTGATGACGGCGGGGCGCAACCCTTTGGTTTCGGCGGCGATGGGCAGGCTGCGTGACATGGTAACCGCCGAGGCGCTTGCGCTGAATGTCGTGGTCGCCGATGATGCGGCGGCTATCGGCGTGATGCTGGGTGCGCTGTCTGGGCCAGGCATCGCGACGATGCGGATCGCGTCGTCGGTGCCCCGGGCCTTCTTTCCGGGCAGCACATTGACCTCGTGGGAATCGTTGACGTTGCCGGCGTCCACCTTGTGATGGTGCGAGAGCCTCAAGATCAGCAGCGCGGCGGCAATCAACAGGCCGAGCATCAGGAAGAAGCCCCACAGTCCGCGCGTGGCGACCAGCGAGGCCAGCCCGCCCACCACGGCGGCGGCCGGCAGAGTCAGCAGCCAGGCGACCAACATGCGACTGGCGATGTTCCAGTTGACCTTCACGCGGCGCCCGACGCCGGAGCCCAGGATGGCACCCGAGCAGACGTGCGTCGTCGACAGGGCGAAGCCCAGATGGGCGGAAGCCAAAATGGCGGCCGTGGCGGCTGTTTCGGAAGCGAAGCCCTGCGGCGCTTCGACCTCGACGATGCCTTTGCCCATCGTCCGCATGATGCGCCAGCCGCCGGAATACGTGCCCAGCGCCATGGCGGTTCCCGCCAGCAGGATCACCCAGATGTAGGGACGGGTGCCGCTGGTCTGGTAGCCAGCGGTGACGAGCACCAGCGTGATCAGCCCCATGGTCTTCTGCCCGTCGGACGTGCCGTGGGCCAGTGCCACCATAGAGGCCGACACTCGCTGTCCTATCTTGAAGGTGTTGGCCGAATGGTGGGCGGTGTGATCGGTGATGCGGTACGCCGCGCGGGTGGCGATGGCGCTGGCGATACCGGCGACGAGTGGCGCCAGCAGCGCCGGCAGCAGAACCTTCGACACGATGGTTGGAAGGCTAATGCCTTCCATGCCGGCCGACACGACCACGGCGCCGATCAAACCACCGAACATGGCGTGCGATGACGAGGACGGCAAGCCGAAAAGCCAGGTGACGAGGTTCCAAATGATGGCGCCGCACAGCCCGGCGAACACCACTTGGGGCGTCACCAATGCGTCGTTGACGATGCCGGAGGAGATTGTCTTGGCCACCTCTGTGGCCATCAGAGCGCCGGCCAGGTTCAACACGGCAGCCACGGCAACGGCTACCTTGGGTTTGAAGGCCCCGGTGGCAACGGATGTCGCCATGGCATTGGCCGAATCGTGGAAGCCGTTGGTGAAGTCGAATACCACAGCCGTCAAGATGACGATAATAACCAATGTCAATGTCATCGGCGAACCTTCGTTTGGCAGGCAGTCAGTGTGATCATGCGTCCTTCAATTCCACGACTCAACACGGCCAACGATATCCAATTCGGGCGCTACTGCAAGTAAGTGGCGCGCCAACGCGACACCAGATCTGCGTCACATCGCCAGTTTTGCCCCCACCGGCCATCCACTGCGTTAATAAAATGCTTCTGACAAGGTGAAACGTTTTGCCTGTGAGTTTTTCAAAATGTGCTCAAATCATGAGAATCCAGGTAAACGCCAGTTGAACGGGGGGTGACGCCGAGGCTACGCTCAACAATCACAGTGTTGGCACAGCGGTCACTTAGGTCATGAGTGACCAGTCGTGCCAGACTGATTGTATGAGCACAGCATCGTCCGAAGTACTGACCCGGCCGGACGGGTCGCCGATTCGTGTATTGGCTGTCGATGACGAGCCCAGCTTGACGGAACTGCTGAGCATCGCGCTTCGCTACGAGGGTTGGCAGGTGACGACGGCGGCGTCAGGCGCGAATGCTGTGCGGGCGGCCAACCAGGTTCAGCCCGATGCCATCATCCTGGACATCATGTTGCCCGACTTCGACGGGCTCGAGGTCATGCGGCGCATCCGCACAACGCAGCCGAACGTCCCCGTCATCTTCTTGACGGCCAAAGACGGGCTGCCCGACCGCATCAACGGGCTGACGGCAGGCGGCGACGATTATGTCACCAAGCCCTTTTCGTTGGAAGAACTGATCGCCCGACTGCGGTCGCTGCTGCGGCGTTCCGGCATGGCATCGAGTTTCCGTGAGTCGGTGCTGAGCGTCGGCGACCTCAGCCTGAATGAAGACTCGCACGAAGTGTCCCGCGGCGGCGAGTACATCAACCTGACTGCGACGGAGTTCGAACTGCTACGGTTCATGATGCGCAACCCGAACCGGGTGCTCAGCAAGGCCCAGATCCTCGACCGGGTGTGGCACTACGATTTCGGCGGGCAAGCCAATGTCGTCGAGCTTTACATCAGCTATCTGCGAAAGAAGATCGACGTCGGGCGTGAGCCCATGATCCACACACTGCGGGGCGCCGGCTATCTGCTGCGGGCTGCGTCGTCCGTCAAACCCAAAGGCGCGCGCGTCGAGACGCCCGCATGAGCGCACCGGGCGCCCCAAACCAGTTTGCGCCGGCGAACGGGGCCACGTGGGTGCAGTGGCCGTCGCCAACTCCTCTGCCGTGGCCGCCGGAGGTGCCCGGCGCCCGTCCGTGGCGGGGTAGCCTGGCTGCGGCGTTGATCCGTCGGGTGGCTTTATTGGTGGCGGTGACGGCCATCGTTCTAGACATTGCGGCGGTGGTGGTGGCGCGCCAGGTGTGGCTGAACGGACTGGATTCCGACGTCCAGGCAGCCGCCCATAACCCGCCGGCGAGCGCGCCATCGAACCAGGCCGGGCCATATACGCGCGGGATCGACCTCATGGTCATTCGCAACTCGGTGATGTGGGCCGTGGCCTTCAGTCCCAATCAGGTGGCCACTTTGACCCAGGAGCAGGTCAACTCACTGCTTTCCGTCAGGCCGGACGGCAGGGTGCATTCCGTCTACGTGGAAGAGCTGGGGTCCTATCGGGTGATCTCGCAGGTCTCACCAGCCGGGCAGCGGGTGGTCGGGGTGTCGATGCGCAGCGTGCAAGCTGCCGTCAGCAGCCTCGTCATCTTGGAGCTTTTCTTGACAGTGGGCGCCGTGGTTGCCGCCGCCGTGATCGCCGCTGCCGTCGTGAGGCGCACTCTACGACCGCTGACGAGCCTGGCCGGTACGGCCAGCCGCGTCGCTGCCATGCGCCTCGATCAAGGCGAGGTGCAGTTGGGGCGGCTGAGCGGCCCCGCCATTGACCCCGCCTCCGAGGTCGGACGGGTGGGCCTGGCCTTCAACCACATGCTCGACAACGTCGAGGACGCGCTGGTGGCCCGTCATCGCAGCGAGGCCAAGGTGCGTGCTTTCGTCGCAGACGCCAGCCACGAGTTGCGCAACCCGCTGGCAGCGATCCGCGGCTACGCCGAACTGATGAGCCGCGACCAAGACCTGCCGGAGCAGACGGCGGTGGCCGTCAACCGTATTAATGTCGAATCGCGCCGCATGAGCAGGCTGGTCGAGGAAATGCTGATGCTGGCCCGGCTGGACGAGGGCACCCCGGTGACGTCCCGCCCCGTCGACATGGGTGAGTTGGTGGTCAATGCCGTTTTTGATGCCTCCGTCGCCGGCCCCGACCACCATTGGAAGTTCGACGTGCCAGACGAGCCGCTGACGGTCATGGGCGACGAGAACCAGCTTCACGAGGTGGTGGCCAATCTGTTGGGCAACGCCCGCAAACACACCCCGGCCGACACGCACATTTTGGCGAGCGTCAAACATGTAGGCCAGCAGGTGGTGGTGTCGGTGGCCGACGACGGCCCCGGTGTGCCAGAGGAGCTTCGACGCCACATCTTTGAACGGTTCGTCCGTGCCGATCAGGCCAGAACCCATGACGATGAGGGCTCAACCGGCCTTGGGCTGTCGATCGTCGCCGCAGTGGTCGAGGCGCATGGCGGTGCGGTGGCGTGCGAATCTGTCCCCGGTGCGACCAAGTTCACGGTTAGTCTGCCCGAGGCTCCGGCTGAGAAAGCCTAAGGCTCGTGTCATCCGGCTAGTCGCAGAGCTTGGGAGTCGGGCTCCAGCCGGCCCCGAGCGCACCAACCGACGCGGGTCGAGAGCAGACGAGCTCGCCCGTATGCCGAGACCAAGGAAGGTTTCGAGGAGCGAAGCGACGAACGACGCCGTACTCGACGCGCGGTCTGGGTGGGTGGTTACGATTGCGGGCGTCTCCGCCGTCGCCAGCTCAAACCGGCTTCCACCCGCCATACCGCCGCTCCTTCGCTTCGCTTGGACCGCTGCCGTCTGCTTTGTGAGATGTGCGTCGACGCAAAATCCCGCCCTCACGCCCTCGGCGTCGAATACCACCAGCCGGGAGAGCACCTAGACTGGACAAGATGAGCGCCCAATCGACCATCATCATTCCTGTTGGGGGAATGACGTGCGCGTCGTGTGTGCGGCGGGTCGAAAAGGCGATATCGAAGGTTGACGGCGTGGCGGTCGCCAGTGTCAACTTGGCATCCGAGAAAGCGTCGGTCGCGTTTGACCCTGGTGTGACCGGCCTGGACGCCATCAAGGGGGCCATCGCCGGGGCGGGTTATGAGGCGCTGGAACCGGCAGCCGATGAGGACGCCCGGAAGTCGTCGGCGCTGATTGCCCAGTGGCGCCGTTTTGTCATCGCGGCGGTGGCGACCGTGCCGTTGCTGTACCTCGCGATGGGTCATATGGCCGGGGCTCCGCTGGGGGTTTTCGACCCGTCCCGGCATCCGCTGGTGTTTGCACTTGCGCAACTGGTGTTGGTGGCGGTGCCGGTGTGGGTCGGGCGGGGGTTCTATACGCGCGGGCTGAGGGCGGTGCGTGACCTCAGCCCGACGATGGATACCCTGGTGGCACTCGGCACCGGGGCGGCGCTGATCTACTCGCTGGTGGGGACGGTGCGAATCATCGCCGGTGACGTCGCGGGGGTTGGCAACCTCTATTTCGAGACGGCCGGCGTCATCGTCACGCTGGTTTTCCTGGGCAAGACACTGGAGGCGACGTCCAAGGCGCACACCGGTGACGCCGTCAAGAAACTCATGGCCCTGGCACCGGCGACGGCGACGGTGCGGCGGGGCGGCGTCGAGATGGACGTGCCCGCAGCAGACGTCATCGTCGGCGACGAGGTGGTCGTCAAACCGGGCGGGCGTCTGCCCGCCGACGGGGTTGTGCTGGAGGGTTCGTCGTCGGTCGACGAGTCGATGCTGACGGGCGAGCCGGTGCCCGTGTTGAAGGGCCCGGGGGCGCAGGTGTCGGCCGCGACCATCAACACCACTGGGCGGTTGAGTCTGCGGGTGACGGCAGTGGGGGACGACACGGCGCTAGGCCAGATAGTCCGGCTGGTCGAGCAGGCGCAGGGCTCCAAGGCGCCGATCGCGGCGCTGGCCGACGTGGTGGCGTCCTACTTCGTACCCGTCGTGGTGGCGATTGCGTTGCTGGCGGGGGCGGGCTGGCTGCTCGGGACGCGCGACCTGGGCTTGGGTTTGACGGTGTTCATCTCCGTCTTGGTGATCGCCTGCCCGTGTGCATTGGGGCTGGCGACGCCGACGGCCATCATGGTCGGTACCGGCAAGGGTGCCGAATTGGGCGTTCTATATAAGTCCGGCCAGGCGTTGGAACAGTTGCACGAGGTCGACACGGTCGTCCTCGACAAGACTGGCACCATCACTCAGGGCGCGCCAACTGTGGTGAATGTGCTTGTCACTACCTCGATGACGGACAATGAGGTGGTGCGGCTGGCGGCCGGCGTTGAGCAAGCGTCGGAACATCCGGTGGCGTCGGCGGTGGTCGCTGAGGCTGAACGCCGGGGGCTGGCAGTGCCGCCGGTGAGCGACTTTGAGGCCACGCCCGGGCAGGGCGTCACCGGCCTGGTGGACGGACATCGCGTCGAGGTCGGCAAGCCATCGGGAGATGCTCCGGTGGGCGGTGGCAACCATCTTCCGTCGGTCGCCACCCGGGTGGGCGTCACCGTCGACGGCACTACTGCGGGCGAGATCCTTCTGGCAGACGAACTCAAGGCCACCAGTCAGTCTGGTGTGGCGGCGTTGAAAGCTTTGGGGCTGCGCGTCGAAATGCTGACCGGCGACCAACCGGCCCCAGCGCAGGCGGTCGGTTCGCAAGTCGGCATTGGCGAGGCGGATATCCATGCCGGGGTGTTGCCCGGCGACAAGGCTTCCGTGGTCGCTGGTTTGCAGGCATCGGGGCATCGGGTGGCGATGGTTGGCGACGGCATCAATGACGCTCCAGCCCTGGCCGGTGCGCATGTCGGCGTCGCTATCGGGGCGGGCACCGATGTGGCGATCGACTCGGCGGGCGTGGTGCTGATGCGCTCGGACGTCGGCGATGTGGCGACGGCTATCCGGCTATCGGGTGCAACGGTCCGCAACATTAGGCAGAATCTGGTGTGGGCGTTCGGTTACAACGTCGTCGGTATCCCACTGGCGGCCGGGGTGTTGCAAATCGTCGGCGGCCCGCTGCTCAATCCGATGTACGCGGCGGCGGCCATGAGCCTGAGCTCAGTGTCGGTGCTGCTGAACGCCCTGCGTCTGAAGCGCTTCAAATAGTCAGCTAGCTGGCTTGTTCGCCGGGATGCGTCGATCGGGTACTGATGGCTTTTTGTCACCGCTGGCCGGGTGCTTCGGTGTGACGACCGCCTGCGGCGACGTGTTGTCTGTTAAGTGTTGTCTCACATTTTGGACCGGGTTATTGGGGGTTGATTTCGGGGTGCTAGCATGGTAAGCGGTTCATTCGTTTCCCCTTGTGGAGCGGCCCTCGACGGTGAGACACCCTCGCCGGCGAGTTGTCTTGTCAGGGAGAAGAAGGGAGTATGTTTCATGGCTGTGATGTCAGCTGAGGACGGCGCGATCCTCAAGGGTGCCGAGGCGACCCGCCAGGCCCGCGAGGAGTTGGCCCGGCGTATCCAGATCGTTGGTTCCCATGTGGAGCAGTTGGGGCCTAAGTTCCGTGGTAGCGCGGCGGCGGCGTTCACGCGGTTGATGGCGGATTGGCAGGCCGAGTCGGGCAAGGTGAGCGGGGCGTTGCAGGGGTTCGAGGATTCGTTGCGGAAACACCAGTCCCATTTGGACACCGGCGAGGATGAGCAGTCGGCGGCGTTCGCCCGGGTGGCGTCCCGGTTGGGGGGTGAGTGATCATGGCTATCGTGGTTGACCACAACGCCATGGGCATGGCGTCCGACGACCTGTCGGGGGACGCGAAGTTTTTGCAGGACGCTTTGGATGATTTGGATTCGCAGGTGAAAGTGTTGGCGGCTAATTGGGAAGGCGACGCGCGGCAGGCGTATTTGGTGGCGAAATCCCAGTGGAGCGAGGCGATGGGCCAGATCCGGGTGACTTTGGGCCAGATTTCGGTTCAGTTGGCCCAAACGGATCAGGCGTTCGCCGATATCGACCGCCAGGGCGCGGCCATGTGGGGCTGACTCTCCGCTACCGTGTGAAACACACTTGCGCAAGTGTTTTTGTGTGTTTGAACGAGTGATTGGAACATCATGAGTCATATCGATGATTTGGGTGAGATTGCCGGACTGCCGGGTTTGGCCGGTTTCGACCAGGACGAGGTTGTTTCTTTCTATCCGCCGATATTCGAACGGCTGGGTGTGGCTTCTTCCAAGCTGGCCGCCTATATTGCCGATCCCGGGTTCGGCGGTGCCGCCGGGGACGCGGCGGCGGGTTGGGCGACCGCGGTGCAACAGTCGGTCCAAGGGGTTTTTCGCGCGGTGGAGGATTGTTTGGGCAGGCACGGTGAGGCGCGGGCGGTGATGCGGGAGGCCGCCAGTCATCTGCCGGAGTTGGAAGCCATCATGGCGGACGCTGCCCGTCTGGCTCTTTCCCGTAAACCGGGCGCGATCCAGCAAGCGATCGCGATGGCGTCAGGGGCGGATTCCCAAGCCGCCCAATACATCGACGCCATGAACCAAGCCCTCCTCGACCTCGCCGCACACCTTAGATCTGGCGAGCGCGGTGATGACCAGCCCGAGGATGGCACGGTTTACCGGTCGCCGTCGGGCGATGGTTCGTCTGGCGGTTCGGGTTCGGGAGGGTCCGGTGGTGGGTTGCCCGATTACGGGCCGATAAAGGAGTGGGATCCGCCACAACCTCCACCGCCGGGCCCGCCGCCGGGCCCGCCGTACCATCCGTTGCATCCGATACCGCCTGGGCCCCCATGGGGGCCGGTGATCATCCCGCCATGGCCACCGGTGCCGCCTCCGCCGCCCCCGCCGGTGCCGGACCCGGATGTGTTGAAGGATTGGATGGCCCAACATGGTATGGGTGTGGCGGCCGGGGCCGGGTTGGCCGGCGCGGCGGCTGTCGCCGCGGCGGTGGCTTACGGGTCCGGCGGGGTCGCCTCGCTGGCCGGTCTGCGCGGCTTGTCCGGTGTCGCGCCGGCCGGCGGTGTGGTTTCACCCGGTATGGCCGCGCCGATGGGCGGGGCCGGTGGCGGGCAAACCGGCGGGAAACGCAAACGGCGTGACTATTTCGCCCAGCATTTGGACAATCCCGCCGATGTCCCGCCTGATCCGGGTTGGGGTGCCAGGGCCGGCAGCGTGGCGGACTTGCCGCCGGTCCCGGACGTCGACGACGAGGAATGGTGACATCGATGGGGCAACGCCGGGCGAAGCGTTTGATCGCCGTGTTGGCGGCGGCTGGGTTGACGTGTGTGGGTTTGGCCGCCGGTGTGGTGCCGGCTTTCGCGGCCCCGATCACCACCCAGCCCTATTTGGACACGGTGGGGATCACCCAGTTGCGTGCCCAAGGCTTGGACGGCACCGGGGTGAAGATCGCCCTGATCGACGGGCCGGTCGACACGTCGGTGCCCGAACTGCAAGGTGTGACCGTGGTCAAGAAAGCTTTCTGCGACGTCGACTATGTCCCCTCCAGTGTCGCCCACGCCACGGAGATCGCTTCGATATTGGCCTCCCCCGGTTACGGTTGGGCACCCGAAGCCACCATCCTCAACTACGCGGTACCGACAACCAACGATCTCCCCGCCGGCGAAACAATAGGTTCCGCATGGCCGGACTGTACGGGGCAGTCATACAGCATCGGGTATCAGGTCGAGCAGGCGTTGAACGACGGCGCCGACGTGATCAGCATTTCCAATGGGGATTCCCTTCCTGATTCGTCTACGACGTTTCCGCTTGTCCGGGCGGCCCTCAAGGGGGTGCCGGTGGTCATGTCGGTCGGCAACGACGCCAAACCGTCTATCGATGTCACGGCCAACGCGAACACGGTCGTGGCGGTGGGCGCGATAGACCAGAGCGGCCAGCGGGCGTCCTATTCGAACTGGGGTCCCGGGTTGAGTGTCATGGCCTACGGCGGTCCGGTGACGGGCCGTGACCCCGATAGTTCGGGCGCGCTGACGGTCATCGCCCCTGACACGCGGGGCACCTCGTTTTCAACTCCGATGGTGGCGGGTGCTTTGGCGTTGGCGAAACAGAAATGGCCCGACGCGAGCGGTAACCAGTTGGTGCGGGTCATGTTCGACACGATCGACGGTGTCGCCGACCACCAGTCGAACCAAACCCTGGACATGGGGTTCGGCGTGCTCAACGCCCCC
>Ga0123357_10000902_pt1 | contig 30307 bp, 27 predicted proteins | sample TergutEmb28metaG_FD_89873 | JGI IMG/M metagenome (GOLD analysis project Ga0123357, IMG submission 89873) | Embiratermes neotenicus P4 segment gut microbial communities from Petit-Saut dam, French Guiana - Emb289 P4 | ecosystem: Host-associated > Arthropoda: Insects > Digestive system > Gut ...
ACCTCAATTGCCGCTTTCAACGGACTGTATAAAACCAATCCGGTTTTGAGCGTCATCATGATGTTCGCTGTATTTTCATTAGGAGGTATTCCTCCTTTTGCCGGATTCTTCAGTAAGTTTCTTATTTTCATGGCGGCAGCCTCAGAAGGTGAATATTTATTAGTGTTTATTGCCCTTTTGAATACCGTAGTATCGTTGTTTTACTATTTGCTGATAGTGAAAGCAATGTTTATCAAAGAAAGAGAACCGGAAGCAGTCGAACGTTTTTCAATGGATAACTACAACAAGTTAAGTATGCTCGTCTGTACATTGGGTATTTTGGCTGTTGGTATTTTGAGCTATTTTTATCAAAGTATCGGAGGGTTAACTTTTGGAATTTAGCTTCTTTTCTAATAAATAATTGTTAAAATTGAAGAAGAATAATGTCTTTAGCAGTTGATTTGTTAAGTTTATATTAAAAATGAGCACATTCGGCTATTTTTTCGCTCGATTTAAATATAATTCATTATATTTGCACGGTTGAATGGGAAATCCAATTAGCATAAAGGACAGAACATATTACAAACAAATAAATAACAAAAATAAATTTCTAACTTAAACGAACACAAAAAAAATTTATGGAAACAAAAACACAAACAGGAGGAACAAACAAGAGAGTTGGTAAAAAATCTCGGGGAATCTCTGCAGGTATCGTTATTTTATTTTGCTTTATTGTAGCAATATTGATTTACTTCTTTGTCTTCGGGCAGCCAAGTAACTTTGTGAATAATGATACGCACAATCACCCGTTACCGGGGAAAATTTTAGGAACCATTTATAAAGGTGGTTTGACGGTCATTATGATTATTACTCTTTTGTTGACTGTTCTTGTTTTGAGTATAGAGCGCTATTTTGCTCTTGGAAAAGCTAAAGGAACCGGCAATTTGATTAATTTTGTTTATGATGTAAAAGCCGATTTGAAAAAAAGCAACATTACCGGAGCTGAAGCGCTTTGTGCAAAACAAAAAGGATCCGTAGCCGCTATTGTAGATGCAGGATTGAAAAAGTACAAGGAAATGGAAACGGCTACTAACTTAACGAAAGAAGCAAAGATCGAAGAAATCAAAGCAGAACTTGAAGAAGCGACTGCCCTCGAGTTACCTTCTATGCAGGAAAATCTTCCGGTGATTGCAACGATTTCTACTTTAGGTACGCTGTTCGGATTGTTCGGAACTGTGTTGGGTATGATTCGTTCGTTCAGCGCTTTGGCTGCTGCCGGATCTACCGACTCGGTTGCTCTTTCCGCAGGTATTTCCGAAGCCCTTGTTAATACGGCATTTGGTATCGCAACCGGAGCATTGGCTATTATTGCTTACGGTTTCTTTACCGGCAAAATTGACAATATGACTTATGCGATCGACGAAATGGGTTTCGCTTTGACTCAAACCTACGCCGAAACACACGATAAATAATTGAAATTATGGCAAAAGCAAAAGTAAAGAAGCAGAGTACGTTCATCGACATGACGGCGATGAGTGATGTGACCGTGCTTTTACTTACCTTTTTCATGTTAACTTCTACTTTTGTTCAGGATGAACCGGTCAAGGTACAAACTCCGGCTTCAGTTTCCGATAAAAAGATTCCGGAAAATAATCTGATGACCATCCTGGTTGATTCGAAAGGTAAAATTTTTATGAGTTTTACTAACGAAGGAGACAAAATAGCAACGTTAACCTCGATGGGTGATGTTTACGGGATTGAATTTACGCCGAAGCAACAGGCTGCTTTCAAAAAATTGGATTCGTTCGGAGTCCCAATTCGTTCTATGAAGAATTTTTTGGATTTGCCTTCCGATCAGCAGGAGAAATACTTGAAAGATTTGGAAAATCAGCGGGTAGGAATTCCGACTGATTCCCTGGTGGTCTCGGATGCAAGAGGAGAAATTTCAAGGGATAATGAGTTCAAGCGATGGGTATCTTATGCAACAACGAATAATTCGGATCTACAAATTGCTATCAAAGCCGATAAAACAACGAATTATCCGGTCGTCAAAAAAGTGATTGATGATCTGAGCAGTATGCGTAAATATCGTTTTCTGATGATTACAAGTTTGAAAACTGCGTCAAATTCTTAAAAAATTACAAAAATGGCTGAAGTACAAGTAAAAGAACAAGGTGGAGATAAAAAAAATAAACAGAAAAAACAGCATTTGCGTGTTGATTTCACCCCTATGGTGGATATGAATATGTTGCTGATAACTTTCTTTATGTTTTGTACTACTCTTCTTAAGCCTCAAACAATGAATCTCAATATGCCCTCTAAGGAAAAGCCCGAAAAAGAGAATGTAGCTCGGAATTCAACGGCTATTACGCTTCTTTTGGGTGAAAATGATGAACTTTATTATTATTTGGGAATGATCGATTCTACGGGAACATCCTACAACGACCCGAATTTTCTCGTGGCTACCGACTACTCTCCAGAGGGATTGCGCAAACTTTTGTTGGATAAAAACAAAGGTACATACGAGTTGATTCAGGATTTGAAAGAAAAGCAGAAAAAGCTTGAAATCACTGAAGTTCAACTTAATGAAGAAACGAAGAAAATTCAGGACGATGCAATGAAAGTAACCAAAATTGCTCCTACGGTTATGATTAAAGCGACTGAAAAATCGACGTACAAAAATTTGGTGGATGCATTAGATGAGATGTTAGTTTGTAATATCGGCGCTTATGCTATTGTTGATTTAGATAAAGGCGATCGTTTTTTGCTCTATAAAAAAACAAATAATATAGACTATCTTAACGATGAACAGCGAGCTCAAGCTACTGCTCCTCCTACTGCTAAAAAGTAATTATTTATTAACCGAATGAAAAATTAATGATTATGGCAAAAGATTTTGATTTAAATTCGCAGAAGTGGTTAGCCCTTGTTTTTGAAGGAAAAAACATGGAATATGGCGCTTATGTACACAGGGAAGAATCTTCCGACCGTCATTTGAAAGCGATGGTTGTAATTACCATTGTTGCAGTGTGTTTGATTTTTTTACCGGGACTTGTCAAATGGGTAATACCTGCTCAGAAAGATAACAGTCAAAATGTTGAAGTGAACTTGACAGACCTTGTAAACAAAGACGTGCCTCCGGAAAATCAAGTAAAGGAAATTGTCGTTCCTCCTCCTCCCGAGTTGAAAGCAACAGTGGCTTTTACGCCTCCTGTAATTAAAAAAGACGAGGAAATCAAAGACGAGGAGTTGATGAAAACCCAGCAGGAACTAACGGAAACCAAAGCGGATATTTCTGTAGCTACGGTTGAAGGAGTTCAGGGTGGAACGGTTGATATTGCTGATTTACAGGAACACAAAGTAGTGGTTGAAGATACAAAACCTCAGATTTTTAACCATGTGGAAGTCATGCCGTCATTTCCGGGTGGAGATGCCGCAATGATGAAATGGCTGAATGATAATATAGTCTATCCGACTATTGCTGCCGAACAGGGAATCAGTGGTCGTGTAGTTTTGCGTTTCGTTGTAAAACCGGATGGCTCGATTGATGAAGTTCAAGTAGTTAAAAGCTTGGATCCGAGTTGTGATAAGGAAGCGCAGCGCGCAGTGAAAAAGATGCCGAAATGGATTCCCGGAAAACAGAATGGAAATCCGGTGTACGTGTATTATTCATTACCCGTGCTGTTTAGATTGCAAAATACGTAAAACGGAAAATTCAGAACAAAATTAAAAGAGATAATAGTTATTTCCTATCGACTACTGTTATGAATTAACTCGGCTGAATTATCCGTAAAATGGATGGATGTGTTGGATGAAATGAAGTAAGTAGTGATTTATTAATTTAATAACTGAATGATCATGTTAGGAGATTTTTTAAATTCGGATAGGTGGTTATCTCTTGTTTTTGAAGGACGAAACAAGGAGTATGGCGCTTATGTAAATCGGGAGGAATCTTCCGATCGACATTTAAAAGCGATGATTATAATCACTGTTATTGCACTGGGTCTGATTTTCTTGCCGAGAATAATCAAATCGGTTATACCGGTTACGGAAACTCGAAGTATTGGTCAGAGTGTTGTAGTCGAACCGACTATAATCAAGACAAAAAACATTACCGAAGTACAACCGGTTGTTAAAGTTGCATTACCGCTTTCAATAAAGCGTTCAATTACTTTTACGCCTCCTGTAATTACAGACGATGCAAAAGTCAGGAACGACGACTTGGTGAAAGCTCAGATTGAGTTAACAGAAACTAATGCGGCTATCTCAAATGTGACGGTTGAAGGAACTGAAGGAGGTGTTAACGTTGTTACTGCAGAGGAAATTACTGGAGCCGGAGATTTAGAAGGCACAGTTGTTTCTAAGCCTTTACTTACCGCCGAGCAAATGCCGCGATTTCCGGGTGGCGACGCCGCACTGATGAAATGGTTGAAGGATAATATAAATTATCCGGTTCCTGCGATGGAGCTAAACATTCAAGGTCGAGTCGTTTTACGGTTTGTTGTAAATCAGGATGGCTCCATTGGGAATGTTGAAATCCTGAAAGGCTTTGATCCGAGTTGTGATAAGGAAGCTATGCGAGTAGTAAAAAAGATGCCGAGTTGGATTCCCGGAAAACAGAATGGGAATCCGGTAGCTGTATATTACTCATTGCCTGTGGTGTTTAGATTACAAAATTATTAAAATTAAGTTTTAGCTGATTCTTAATTTAAAGAAGCGTTATAAGAATATGGATTTTGAAAAAAAAGGAAAATACAATGGAATAAAATTGATGTCGTTCTTATGGGAATCTGTAATGGCTATTATATTTATGGTTGTGTGTATTATTCTATTATTATTCCCTTCCTATTTTCAGAACAACCCCCTTATTAAGGGCGAATTAAGGATCGGTTTAGGAATTGTGTTTGGGCTTTATGGACTGGCAAAGGTATATAGAGCCTATATAAAACTAAAAGAGCGATCGGATTAAAAATGGAATGGAGCTTAATTGACAGATCTTTAAACTACGGAAGGCATCATATTAAAAATTTCTTGCTTGACGCTGTTCCTTACATCTCTGTCTTGGATTTAGGTGCGGGAAAGGGCGACGATCTGATGATAGCAAGAAGTATAACGCCTGAGGCTAAACTTTATGCCTTAGAATTTTATGCGCCTAATGTTGAGAAGCTTACAAATATGGGAGTTGAAGTGTTTAGCTTCGATATTGAAAGAAATGTCTTTCCATTTGCCGACGGAAGTTTGGATATTGTTATACTTAACAATGTTTTTGAACATGTTAAAGAAGTCTTTTGGATTTTGCATGAAATAACCCGCGTGTTGAAAGTTGGAGGACACCTTATCATTGGCGTCCCCAATTTGGCTGCCCTGCATAACAGGATACTGTTGCTTTTCGGGAAACAACCGTCTTCTTTGAAAAACAGTTCGGCGCACGTAAGAGGTTATACGAAAAAAGACATGATATCCATGCTGGATACAGGCTTTGAAAATGGAGGAAAAGGGTATAAGTTGCGTAATTTTAAAGGAAGTAATTTTTATCCTTTTCCCCCATCATTTGCCAAGCCTTTAGCAAATCTGATGCCTGCTTTGAGCACGTGTATTTTCTTTAATTTTGAAAAAATTAAACCGTATGGCAGAGGATATCTGGATTACCCTGTACAACAATCGTTAGAAACAAATTTCTTTTTGGGAAATGCTAATACCAATTAAACCAATGAAAAGATTTTTACTTATCAGTATTGTTTTCTTACTTATTTTACCTTTTTCATGTAAGAAAAAACCGAAAGATAAATGGGTCGATACCCTGACTACAGGAATCATCAATATTGCATGCGATGAAGATTTTAAATATTTGATGGACGCTGAAATAGATGCCTTTCAAGCGCATAGTAATTATCAGGCGATCATCAATCCCATTTACTCCAATGAAAATGAAGCAATTCGCCTGTTGTTGGGAGATTCGGTGCGGTTGGCTCTGACTACCCGCGATTTGACTGCGAGGGAACAAAAGGAAGCTACGGATAAACAAATGTTTGTCAGGAAGTTCCTGATAGCGTTCGACGGAATTGCGCTTATTGCCAACAAAGCGAATCCCGATTCGCTCATAAGCCTTCCAACTATTAAAAAAATTCTTACGGGAGAAATCACGGAATGGGCACAAATCAATCCACGTTCGACTTTGGGTCCCATTCGAGTAATTTTTGATAATAACAAATCCGGCATTCTGCGATATGTAGTGGATTCGATAACAAAAACCGAACAGTTGTCTTCCCAACTGTATGCGTTGAACAATCCCGACGAACTGATTGGAAAAGTCGGTGAGTTGCCCAATGCCATCGGCATCGTAGGGTTCAATCTGTTAGGTGATGAAAATCGTTTGAAAAATTTGGGTTTACAAAATAAATTCCGGATAATGTGGATTGGTAACGACGAAAATGTAACGTTACAAAATACCTACCTTCCGTATTCCGGCGACATAAAAAATGAAGATTATCCGCTATGGCGCGATGTGTATGTGCTGCTGTCCGATCCGAGATCAGGACTGTCGTCCGGCTTTAGCGTTTTTCTCGCTCACGAAGTGGGGCAATTAGTGATATTAAAATCCGGTTTATTACCGGCAGTATCCGATCCGCAAAATCGATCCGTTAACAGGGTGGATGCCTATCCTGACGAAAATAATGAAAAAACAAAATGATAAATAAAATGAAAATGAATAGAAAAAAAGTGCTTATCTTATCCGGTGTTTTCTTTTTTGCTGCAACTTGTATGTTTGCCGGCAGTAACGATAAAGGAATTGAATATTACAGGGCTGAGCTCTATGGAGCTGCGAAAATCTTCTTTTTAGCGCAAACGAATCAGTCTGCGGCTGATCAAGCCGAAAATTATTATTATTTGGGAGAGACGTATTATAAGCTTGCTCAAGAAGATTCTGCTTCTTATTATTTCCAGAAATCGATGAGCGCTCTTCCCGACTACCCTTTCGGATACATTGGGGCGGGCAAATTGGAATTGAAAAAAGGAAATGCTAAAGCAGCCGACGATTTACTGAAAAGAGCGAATAGTCTTGCCAAAAAAGATCCTTCAGTTCAAACGGCTATTGCAGAGGTCTATACGAACATAGGCGATTACACAAACGCACAATTAGCTTTGGAGAAGGCACGCAAAATTAACAGTAAATACTCCGGTATTTATTTAGTGGAAGGCGATATGTTAATGAAACAGGGGAAAACAGGCGACGCTTGCGCCCGTTATGATAATGCCATTCTTTTTAATAATACCGACAAAGTATCTTATCTGAAGTTAGCACAAGTCTATAAAGATATTAATACAGCCATGTCTTTACAATATTTGGATAAATTGGTTGCGCTGGATCCGGATTATATTCCGGCTTACGCAGTATATGGCGATATTTACAGGGAAGAAGGAAAATATGTCGATGCTTTGAATGCCTATGAAAAATTTATTGCCATACAGGGAGTTCCTTTGTTACAGGAAGAACGGTATGCGCAATTGTTATTTTTTACCGAACAGTATCCGAAAGCGTTGGAACAAATTAAATATGTATTGTCGAAAGATCCGAATAATTTGGTTATGAAGCGCTTATTGGCATATAATAATTACCGGCTCGGAAATTATGGTGAAGGATATAAGCTAATGGTCGAGTTCTTAAAAGAAATGCCGAAAGAGCGACATATCTATCAGGATTATATGTATTTAGGTCAATTAGCATTGAAAGAAAAACAACCGAATGAAGCGCTGAATGCTTTTCAAAAAGCCATTGATATGGATTCTACAAAAACGGATATTTACAAGCAGACAGCTTCTGCTGCTTCAAATGCAGGTTTGTATCCGGAAGCTATTGGTTATTACGAAAAATGTTTGGCTTTGGATCCTTCGGCAGATGCGAGTGATTATTATAATTACGGACGGGCTTGTATGTCTGCCGCTGCCTATTATATTGATCCCGCAAATGAAGCTTCTGTTACAACTCCCGATGCTGTGGCTGCATACGAAGCGGCTTTCAAGGGTTATGTGCAAAAAGGCGATGCCGCTTTTGCCGAAGTGGCAAAACGAAAACCTGATGTACCTTATGGATATATGGGACGCGCCAATATTAATTCTTTGCTGGATAAGTACGATGGAGATAAAACCGGAAAAGTAGTAGGATATGCAAAGCCTTTGTTTGAAGCAGCGCTTCCGGTTTTGTTGAATAATAATGCCGACGGGGCAAGAAATAGTGATATTCTTACTGCTTATCGTTATTTGGTTTCGTATTATTATACCATAGATGATATACCGAATGTTATTGATTACAGCAAAAAGATTTTGGACGTAAATCCGAATGACGATACGGCAAAGAAGACGTTAACAGCGCTGAAAGTCAAGTATTAATAATAACTGCCGCCTCCTGTATTTCGCCTTTAATCGGAGGGTTCTGTTTTGCAAGGCGAATGCTGATTTTTGAAATATTCGTATATTTCTGTCTGATTTTTTGAACAATTCTTCCGGCAATATGTTCTAACAGTTGAGAGGGGATTGACATTTCTTCTTTGACTAAGTTGAAAATATCGGCATAGTTTATGGTATCTTCCAAATTATCCGATTGTATGGCTTTACTTAAGTCGAGGAATAATTTCAAATCAACACGGTAGGTATTTCCTACGATTCGTTCTTGTTTCATGACTCCGTGATAGGCATGAAAAAGCATTTTTTTCAATTCGATACATTCCATAATTAATCTATTTTTTATCCAAAAGTAGTTTATAATTTGATTTCTAACAAATAATATGTACATTTGTCACTGAAAATGGGAATATTTATGAAAAATAAAGAAACTTTACCTTCGGGAATCGCCCATAACGCCTTATCTGCGGGTACTTATATTAAAGGAGATATCAAAGCGGAAGAAGATTTTCGCATAGATGGGAAATTGGACGGAAATATTGAATGTACAGGAAAAGTAATAATCGGTCAGCAAGCTGAAATTACAGGAAATATTCAATGCCAAAACACAGATTTAATGGGAATTGTGGTCGGAAATCTGATGATTTACGAAGCCGCCAGTCTAAAATCCACCGTTCGATTTACAGGCGAAATTGTTGCCAAATATATTGAAATTGAGCTGGGAGCTACTTTTAACGGTACGTGTAAAATGATCAATTAATTTTTGTTATCGTTGGGTTTGATTAATTAACCGGATTATTTTTTCATTTAAATTATCGGCATTCAATAAGATTTCCAAACTGAGGTGCATGCGATATCTCCAATAATGACGGGGATTTGCAGGTATGTTTATTCGCTCGCTATCCTCATCTTTTCTACGAATATCTTCGTCCATTGAAAGCCAATCCTGTATCGGAATAATAGCCAATAAAGAATTGGCATGGAGGTGATTGGAAATAATTTGCTCACAAATATCCGGCAGGCAATCTTGCGGTGCGTTTCCTTCCCGCATTAATACGCCATTATAATAGCGTTGCGTTTTTTCCGGATTTTCTTTCCATTCCATTCTAAGGGTAGGCATGTCGTGCGTGGAAGTCGTACAAACCGAAAGATAAGGCAATTGCGATAAATCGGCAAACTCCCGATTGTTTTCTTTAGGCATTCGTTCGATTTCGAGACTGAGGATCTGAAGTTCATGCATGACTTCCGGGACACAGGGAGGAATCATTCCCAAATCTTCGCCGCATACCAGCATATCGGTACAGGATATGAGCGGAGTCAACTTTTTTAAACCCTGTTCTTTCCAAAATTCGTTGTGACGCTGATAAAAATAATTCAGATACAAATAATCGAAAGCATTCCGGTTGGCAGTATCCAATTCTCTGTACATATAAGAACAATAAGCGGATATACGCGGATGAAAATGATTTGCCGACTGTTTATCTTCAATAAACAAAACTTCGTTGCAAATGGCAAAAAGACCGGCTTGAATAGTACGGCTTTTGTTGTCTTCTTTTCCGGAAAAATGCGCTTGAATTTTTAGCTGTGTATCAACCGGTTCTGCTAATGCAAAATGACGGGAAGAAGTTTGGTTTAAATAGACTTGAGTTACTTCTTCGGTATATTCTCCAAATAATTCGGGCAGAAATTGCGTGTTGATGTGCGCATTTGTATATTGTTCCAATTGAAAATCGAATCCGGCGTCTTTTATTTCTTCTTCACTGAAAGGCAAAGCAGGGCTAAACCAACCCAACAGTCCCTGAACCGAATTTTCAGGTATTTCCCATATCCGGAAGAATCCGAGAATATGGTCGATTCGGAAAGCGTCGAAATAATCCGCCATTTTTTGGAAACGTTTTCTCCACCAATGATAATGGTCGGCTTCCATCTGTTCCCAATTGTAAGTCGGGAATCCCCAATTTTGTCCGGTAGCTGAAAAATCGTCGGGAGGAGCGCCGGTTTGGTAGCGGTTGTTGAAAAATTGCGGGTCTGTCCATGCTTCGATGCTCGTTTTACTGATGCCAATCGGAATATCGCCTTTAAGGACAATTCCTTTGGAGTAGGCGTATCCTTTGACTTCAGTCAACTGTTTATGCAAATGAAACTGCAAATAATAATACAAGGCTATTTCTGGATAATGTTTTTTATTTGGCTGACAAAACTTTTCAATTGCATCTTTGTCGTACCGGTTGTATTCTCCCCATAAAAGAAAATTACAGGTATGATAGTTTTCCCTCAAATGCGAATAGGCGGCGTAAGGAATCAGCCATTCTTTATTTTTCTCAAAGAAAGAAAGATATTCGGCGGATTGCAGGGTTTTGTTTCCTTCCTGAGCAAATATTTCCCTGAAAAACAGCCATTTATATTTTTCTACTTCCTCGTAATCCAACGCTTCCAAGGCATTCAACTCAACTTGTTTATTCTCAAAAAACAGTTTTCGCTCTGTAGAATTTAATTCACCCATTGCTTTCAAATTCAAGTAAAGTGGGTGCAAAGCGTAAATAGAAATTGCATTGTAGGGATAAGAATCTGTCCATGTATGCGTTTGGGTTGTATCATTGATTGGCAGGATTTGAAGAATTTTTTGCGAAGTAAGCTTCAACCAGTCGATACATTTTTTCAAATCTCCAAAATCTCCAATGCCAAAGCTGGTTTCCGAACGGAGAGAAAAAACCGGAATAACAGCGCCGGCGCATTTCCATTCGATTGAATTTTTACGAAACTGTAAACCTGAAACAATGCCGGTTTCATGCCCGTTCACTAACGATTCGTTCAAAACTCTATTCTCACCTTCTTCCCATTCAATCAACGATTTACTTTCGTTATCAATAATGCAGAACTTATATTCGATGGGGTAGGAGAGCGCTGTTACATCTAATTCGATCGACCATTCTGGAAAATCCACGCATGACATAATCAAAGCTTTATCCGTTTCCCAATTTCCTAACTCCTGTTGATTGCCGGTTATTGCTACACTTTGATTGCGTTCGACATCAGATGCTAAAACCTTAATACATAATTTTTTTTTAGAATTAACAATGCGTTCGGTTTTATCGCATGGATGAGCAAACCAGCTTTTGTAAAAAGCCGAAGAATAAAAAACCGTATTTTGCGGACGATTTTGCCAATAATCAATAAACACATAGTTTTGTCCGGTATCTGTAATTCGTTGCTTGTGATTCCGTTGCCATTCTTCAAACAGGAGTTGACTGTTGGAACGGAGAAAATACCGGTATTCAAAATCGACCGGTTTTTCCGGCAAATCCAATTCAAGCGACCAGTTTCCATTTCCCGTGTAATTCATTTCTTTCGCCAAAGCCGTATCCCATGAACCCAATTCAGGTAATGAGCCTGTGATACAGATGGTTTGTCCCCACACGGCGTGGAAATTGATAAATAAACGAATCTTCAAGGAAATCTATTTGATGGTAAATAATTATGAGACAAATATACGATATTTCCTGGAAAGAGGGAGACAGATTCGGTATTTCAGTAAAATTATTGATGATTTTCAAATTTCTTTTACATTTTCTTTCGGAATATGGTACGTTTTTGTTTAGTTTGTATTAATTTTGTAGCGCAAATTTTATAATACTGTAACAATAAATTTGGGAAAAGCAATGGTTTCTTTTAAAGTATTTTCGGGAACAAAATCCCGTTATTTGGCAGAAAAAATATGTAATAGTTTGGGGTGTCCGTTGGGAAAAATGAAAATTCAGCGCTTTGCAGACGGCGAATTTTCAGTTGCTTACGAAGAATCCATACGGGGGGATTATGTTTTCTTAATTCAATCGACATTCCCCAATTCCGATAATTTGATGGAATTATTATTGATGATTGACGCTGCAAAACGGGCTTCGGCTAAATCCATTATCGCCGTCATTCCTTATTTCGGCTGGGCGCGTCAAGACAGGAAAGACAATCCGCGCGTGGCTATCGGAGCTAAGTTAGTTGCGGACATACTTCGTGTGGCAGGAATCAACCGGTTAATAACTATGGATTTACATGCCGATCAAATTCAGGGATTTTTTGATGTTCCTGTTGATCACCTGTACGGCTCAGCAGTTTTTATTGAGGAAATCAAAAGTCGAAATTTACCGAATTTAGTGATTGCTACGCCTGACGTTGGAGGTACGAAGCGGGCGAATACTTATGCCAAATACTTGAAAGCTCCAATGGTTATCTGTTATAAAATTCGTCAAAAAGCCAATGAAATTTCGGAAATGAAAATTATCGGAGACGTTAAAGGAATGAATGTGATTCTAGTTGATGACATTGTGGATACGGCGGGTACGATAACTAAAGCCGCCGAATTGATGAAAGAGGAAGGAGCCGCTTCGGTTCGCGCCATAGCCTCTCATGCCGTCATGTCCGATCCTGCTTCTTTGTGCGTCGATCAGTCTTTTTTGTCGGAAATCATTTTCACCGATAGCATTCCGTATTCCAAGAAATGTGAAAAAGTGAAAATTGTTTCGATTGCCAATATTTTTGCAACTGCCATATCGCGGGTTTGTAACAACGAGTCAATCAGTTCATTGTATATCCTCTGAAAATATACAATCAAGCTCCCTTTCGGACAAGCGGAGCCGATTCAACGGTTACGTTCGACGGATCCAAATCCAGAATTTGGGTATCGGAAGTGGCAAATCGTTTGATAATACCGTAAAGCAACAAAGTGGCTTTCTTAAAGAAAGGTAAGAGCAGACTGTTGCGCATGATACGTTCCACAACAACAAACCGGAAATCGCCCCGTATGTGATTATCACGCAACGAAGGATAACGGCTTAACAAATCCACCGCTCCCTCTTTTTCCATTTTTTCTGTAATCTTTCGCAAATAATCGTCCACATGAAATCCTAACTTAAAACCCGAAGTAATATCAATACGGAAAATTTTTTCTTTGACAAAAGTAGTTATTTCATAATCAAACTCATGCGGCTCATCGCTCCGGCGTAAATAAACAAACCAGTAAGTATCCGCTCTTTTCGGTTGGCGGTTGATGAGCGAAAAAATGATTTTACTTTCAATATCGGTTTTATATTTTGCCCGGGTAACATAAACTAAATGAGTGGCATATTTGGGAATTTGAGTGTCCTGACTTAACTGGTCAAGTATGGGAATTACCGGAGCAATTTTTTCGTAGGTTACGCACCGGTTTTTAATACGGTGACCATTAAACCAGATATACATAATGCAAAACAGGAAACCGGCAATCAGAATAGTGATAAAACCGCCATGCGAAAATTTTACGCTGTTTGCTATCAAGAATCCACTTTCTATAAACAGAAAACATAAAGTAATAGGAATCGAGCGCCACAATTTCACCTTTTTTACCCGCATGTATAAAAACAAAAGAAGCGTAGTCATCAGCATGGTGATGGAAATCGAAAGTCCGTAGGCAGCCTCCATGTTGGTAGAAGATTTGAATATGTAGATGATCATTACGCAGAGAATCATCAACACATAATTGATGCCCGGAATAAACATCTGACCTTTTAATTCGGTCGGGTATTTGATTTTGATATTAGGCCACAGACCTAACGAAACAGCTTCGGTGATGACCGTGAACGATCCGCTGATTAACGCCTGACTTGCGATGATGGCGGCAAAAGTTGCCATAATCACGCCCGGCAAGGAAAACCATGAAGGAATAATTTCAAAGAAAGGATTTATATCGGGAATAATTTTGTCGGGATGGGTGATTGCCCAAGCTCCCTGTCCTAAATAATTCAGAATCAAAGTAGCTTTTACAAAAACCCAGGAAACTTGAATATTATGTAATCCGCAGTGTCCCAAGTCGGAATATAGCGCTTCAGCTCCTGTTGTGCAGAGAAAAATGGCTCCCAGAATAACCATTATCTGTGGCGACGATTTTAGAAACAGGATAGCGTTGATGGGATTAAAGGCTTTTGCAATCGGTAAATAATCTATAAAATTACTCAATCCGAAAGCTCCCAGCATGATGAACCATCCCAGCATAATTGTTCCGAAATAACGCCCCAGCGAAGCCGTTCCAAAAGACTGTAAAGCAAACAACACCAGAACAACCCCGATAGCTACGCCGACAATCGGAGTAAAAGAATAAACATTATGCAGCCCTTCGACAGCAGAAACAACGGTAATAGAAGGAGTAATCACTCCGTCGGCAAGCAGGGTTGCGGCGCCGATAGCTGCAATAATATACGCCCAATAGTATTTTTTGCGGATAAGCGCAAACAGCGAGAGAATTCCGCCTTCACCCTTGTTATCGGCTCGAAGCGTAATCAGCACATATTTGATAGAAGTTTGCAGAGTCAATGTCCAAATCACGCAAGAAACTGCTCCGATGATTAAGTCGGGATGATTGTGAGGGAGAGCATTCAAAACGGCTTTCATCACATAGAGAGGAGATGTCCCAATATCGCCGTAAACAATTCCGATAGCGATAATAATCCCCATTGCTCTGAAAGTAGGAGCATACAAATGGGTGTTTGAACGATCGTTTTTCATTAATAAATAACTGAAATCAGGCGCAAAAGTAGTATTATTTTATTAATTTGGTATAAAAAATATTTTTTCTATTCTAAAGTTGCTAAATTTTTTGGAGACTTGCCTCTTTTCTGCAAGCCTTCCTGTCGATTTTCCCTGTTGGCGTGAGCGGAATCGCATCGGTTTTCAATATATATTTCGGTCGTTGATAAGACGGTAAAACGGTATTGACCTTTTCTTTGGAAATCGTTTGATCTTGAGCTACCAGCAACACAACCGCTTCCCCGAATTTCGGATCTGGGACGGAAGTTATAGCGAAACTTCCGGGAATAACGGAACGAAGCTTTTCTTCAACTTCTTCCGCCTGTATCTTGACGCCGCCGCTATTGATGATATTGTCCGTGCGTCCGAGAATACGGAATCGTCCATCGGGAAGCAATTCGGCAACATCGTTGGTATAAATAATTTCATCTGCAACTTGAAACGCTTCAATAATTAACGTATTATTCGAAGAAAGCGAAAGTTTTACCGATGGGAAAGGCGTATAATAATCCGATGCCTCTGCTCCGCTCAAACGGCGGAGTGCAATATGCGAAAGCGTTTCCGTCATGCCATAAGTTGAATAAACCGTATTCGGAAACGTTTTCAGCGTCCGGCTGAGTTCCATGTCAATCGCCCCGCCCCCGATGATGAGATTCTCAATTTGTATCAACCGCTCTTTTTCTTCTGCGACTTGAAGCGAATTATATACCTGCATCGGCGTCATGGCAGCGAAACGCAAGGGCGTGTCCACGTCCGACAACGGATTGCCCGACGGACTGCGGACAATCAAATCAAGTCCGAAAGTCAGTGCGCGGACGACCATCATTTGTCCGGAAATATACTGCAATGGAAGGCATAACAGTGACTTATCTCCTTTGTTCAGTTTCAGGAATGAACAAGTCAAACGAGCGCTCCGAACCATCTTCTCTTTGCTGACAGCAATGGATTTAGGCGTTCCCGTAGAACCCGAAGTTTGAACAGTCATCACAGGCGATTCGTTGAACCATTCAGATAGAAACGGTTGTAATACTTTATTTTGGTTCATACCACAAACAATCTTTTCGGACGAAAAGAGGTAAATTAATGTTGTCGGTAAAAAGTTGACCGGTTCCCAGTCCTTGGGGCAGAGGATTGTTGAATGTAGCGCATCGTTGTGCGATAGCATTCAGTCCAATATTGGACTCCAGCGCCGAAGTTATCCACCAGCCGATACCGAGTTTTCCGGCTTCTTCAGTCCATTCGTCGCAGCCGCAAAAACCGCCATGCAACGACGGTTTGAGGATTATATACCGGGGACGTATGGCAGTTAACAGCTTCCGCTTTTCTTCTAAAGAATGAACACCGATTAATTCTTCGTCCAATGCAACCGGCAATGATGTTTGGGCGATTAATTGCGCCATCGCCTCCCATTGACCGGCGCGAATCGGCTGTTCAATGGAATGAATATCCAGCTCAGCCAACCGGTTTAATTTGTCCGCCGCATCGTCCGGAGAGAAAGCGCCGTTGGCATCTACGCGAAGTTCAAGCTCTTTTACGGAGAAATGACTGCGAATAAAACGGAGCAATGCCAATTCTTCTTCAAAACCGATAGCGCCGATTTTCAGTTTGATACACCGGAATCCTGAGGATAATTTGGTTTCTATTTGTTTCAGCATATTATCATAATCGCTAATCCAGATAAGACCGTTGATTGGGATACCGATTTCTCCTCGTGAAAAAGGAGTATCCCATAAGGCGAAACTTCCGGCTTCAAAATGGCGGACAGCAGTTTCCAGCCCAAATAAAATCGAAGGGTAGGGGCGCAAGCGTTCGGTATCCAATCGACCTTCCTGTTCCAGACGGCGGCAAGCGTCGGCGAGGATTTGTTCGTAATCCGGCAAAGCGTCGCAACTTAAATCGGGTAGGGGAGCGCATTCTCCGATTCCCAAGCGTTCGGGCTGCTCGGCGGATTGTATTTTTACATACCAGACATCGCGAACGGAATATGCGCCGCGTGACGTTCTCGCCGGCTGTTTGAAATGCAGTTGACGCTTATCAAATGAGCATCGAAAATGGAATAGCATCGAATTGATTAAGGACATTTTTTATTAAGGAAATTTAGGATACTGTTTAAAATCCGGCTTTCGTTTCTCCAAAAAAGCCTGTTTCCCTTCCTGCGCTTCGTCCGTCAGATAATACAACAGGGTTGCATCGCCTGCAAGTTCCTGAATACCGGCTTGTCCGTCCAATTCGGCGTTTAATCCCGCTTTAATCATTCGGAGCGCCAGCGGACTGAGCAGCATCATTTCTTCCGCCCATTGAACATATTCGTTTTCCAACTGTTCCAAAGGGACGACTTTATTGACCAATCCCATTGCAAGCGCTTCCTGTGCATCGTATTGTCGGCAGAGAAACCATATTTCCCGCGCTTTCTTTTGTCCGACGATTCGGGCTAAATAAGAAGAGCCGAATCCTGCATCGAAGCTGCCAACACGCGGACCGGTCTGTCCGAAGCGGGCATTGTCGGACGCAATCGTTAAATCGCAAACGACATGCAACACATGTCCGCCGCCGATGGCATATCCGTTGACTGCCGCAATAACCGGTTTTGGAAGGGAGCGGATTTGTTTCTGAACATCTAAAACGCTTAACCGCGGCACGCCGTCTTTCCCGATATAACCACCTCTTCCTTTAACATTTTGGTCGCCTCCGGAACAAAAAGCTTTATCACCCGCTCCGGTAATCACAACTACGCAAATTTCGGCGTCTTCACGGCAGATACGTAGGGCGTCGCTCATTTCGCCGGTAGTAGTAGGCGTAAAAGCATTGCGGTAGCGCTCGCGGTTAATCGTAATGCGGGCAATCCCATTGTAATAGTCAAACAAAATATCTTCGTATTCACGAATCGTTTTCCAATCTCTTGACATGATGTATAATTAAAAATAAAATTTTATAGTGATGCAAACATACAAAAAAATTGTATTTTTGCACGCATATAATGTAAATTTTCTATGAAGATGAACAAATTTATTTTACAGTTTTTATTTTTATTTCTCGGAACGCTCTATTGTTTCGGACGAGAAGGGCAAACTTCTTCCACCGTACAAACAGCAGATTCAATTGCCGATAACGAAAGATTTGGGGTAGTTACAATTTCTGTTGCCGATGCAAGAATGGGGACTGATTTCAATACGGAAATGGGAACTCAATTTCTTCTGGGTATGCCTGTTAAAGTATTACAACATCAAGGCTGGTGGCAGGTAGAAGGCGCTGAAGGCTATGCTGCATGGATAGAACCGCGCGCTTTTGTCAGAATGAATAAAGAAACTTTTAACCGGTGGACAACCGCAAAAAAGGTGATTTTCACCGATGATTACGGTTTTGCTTACGAAACGCCGGACGAATATCAGCAACGTGTTTCTGATCTGGTATTCGGAAACCTCCTCAAATGGGAAGGCGAAAGCGGAAGATTTTTTCAGGTTTCCTACCCCGACGGACGTAAGGCGTATGTACTTAAAACGCAGGCTGCATTGTTCGACCAATGGAAATCTGCTTGCCGGCTAACGGAAGAAAGTATTGTCCGGACTGCTCTTGCATTAAAAGGAATTCCATACGTATGGGGTGGAACTTCCGAAAAAGGAATGGATTGCAGCGGTTTTTCCAAAACCGTATTCTTGAAGAACGGAGTCATTTTGCTGCGCAATGCCTCTCAGCAAGCCCGAACCGGAATACCGGTAGATATAAGCAAAGGATACGATAATCTCCGCCCCGGCGATTTGATGTTTTTCGGGAAAAAAGCGATAGCCGGTATGAGCGAAAAAATTCGTCACGTTGCTATTTACATTGGGAATAAGGAATTTATCCAAGCTTCAGGCTACGTAAGAATCAGCAGTCTGGAGCCGGACAAACCGAATTATGATTCTTTAAATACCCGTGAATTTGTTCGCGCTTCGCGAATTATCGGCGCAGTGGGAACTGATGGAATTTGGGACATCAATGATAATCCTTTGTATCGGGTTCAAAAATAATTGAATAACAGAATAATTAAATAAAAATATATACAAAAGATTCCATGAAACGACGTCATTTTTTAAAAACAACAGCATTAACGGCTTTGACTATCCCTTTACCGCTTGGTCTTACGGCACAAGTAAAACCTGTAAATAAATTGCCGGCAGCAAGCAAGACGATGAAGTTGACTTTTCGTCCCTACGATTTACAGTTGAAGCATGTATTCACCATTTCTAATTTCTCCCGCTCAACGACTCCTGTCGTTTTGACCGAAGTGGAATATGATGGAATCACCGGATATGGAGAAGCTTCGCTGCCGCCTTATCTGGGAGAAACGCAAGCTTCCGTTCAGGATTTTCTCAAAAAAGTGAATCTGGGACAATTTTCAAGTCCGTTTGAATTGGAAGATATTCTTGGGTATATCGACAGGATTGCCGAAAATAACTGCGCCGCCAAAGCTTCGGTTGATATTGCCCTGCACGATTTAGTTGGCAAAATCATGGGACAACCCTGGCATAAAATCTGGGGATTAGACAAGTCGAAAGCGCCTTCAACTACTTTTACCATTGGAATTGATACGCCGGAAGTAGTCAGGCAAAAAACGCAGGAAGCTGCCGGTTCTTTCAATATTTTGAAAGTCAAATTAGGCGGCGCAGACGATAAAGAAATGATTGAAGCTATCCGGTCGGTAACCGACAAACCGATTGCGGTAGATGCTAATCAAGGCTGGGCGGACAAACATTATGCCTTAGATATGATTTACTGGTTGAAAAACAAAGGAATTGTCATGATTGAACAACCCACGCCGAAACATGACCTCGACGATGCGGCATGGCTCACCGAACGCAGCCCGTTGCCTGTTTTCGCCGATGAATCGTGTCAGCGCTTGACGGATATCCTCCGTTTGAAAGACGTTTTTTCAGGCATAAATATTAAATTAATGAAATGCACCGGTATGCGCGAAGCTTGGAAAATGCTGACTGTCGCTCGCTCTATAAACATGCAGATTATGATTGGATGTATGACGGAAACCTCTTGTGCAGTTTCAGCGGCTTCGCAGCTTTCTCCGGCAGCCGACCGTGCAGATTTAGATGGTAATTTATTAATAACTAATGACATATATAAAGGGGCAGCGGTTATAAACGGCAAACTCGTGTTGTCGGATTTACCGGGGATTGGGATCCAAAAATTAGCATGAAAGATAACAGGTTAAATAATCCTGATTTTCATAATTTTCAACTTTCAGCTTTCAACTTCTTCCCATATTCAGGATCAATTTTCAACAGTAAAACGGCAATAGCAGGGATTATACTGCAAATCATTATCCAGATAAAGAAGTGATGGTAGCCTAACAATTCCTGCAGCCAGCCTGCAAACATGCCCGGTATCATCATTCCAAGCGCCATAAAGCCGGTGCAGATAGCGTAATGAGCAGTTTTATGCTCGCCGTCGGAATAATACATCAGATACAGCATGTAAGCTGTAAAACCGAATCCATAACCGAGTTGTTCAAAAAACACGCAACTGTTAATAATCAACAGGTTGCAGGGTTGGACAAATGCCATATAGACATATACTATTGAAGGCAATAACAAACTCAGCGTCATGGGCCAAAGCCATTTTTTCAGACCTCCTCGCGATGCTGCAATTCCTCCAATTATTCCACCCAGAGTAAGCCCAAGTATCCCAATAGTACCATAAACAAAACCTATTTGTCCCGTAGTAAGTCCTAATCCGCCAATATCCTTTTGGTCAAGTAAGAAAGGATTAATCAACTTGACTAATTGCGCTTCTGAGAAACGGAAAGTAAGCATAAAAAAGATAGCGGCAATCGCATGAGGTTTTTTGAAGAACAACCGAAATGTTACCCAAAAATTTTTCCATATTGTTTTTGCTTTGACACTTGCCTGCAAAATATCCGAATCCGGTTTAGGCAGTTTAATTTTATGGTATATACCAAATAAAATAAACAAACCTGCCATGACAAAAAACGTAATAGACCATGCAAACGGAATATTTCCCGATAATCCTTTATATTCGGCTTTTGTTGAACCGGTTAATTTCGAGTCTGCTTGAAAAATCATGTAAGCCGATTTATTCCAGTTATTTTCATTGAAAATCAGACGATCGCCATAAATCAAAGAAATACTTTTATCTCCATTGTTCAAATAAGTATTTAGCACCATTTCCTTTCCGGCTTCCGGCTTTTTAGATAAATGAATCGCCAAAACGCCAATATTTCCAACTCCATCTGATGTGACAATTTCTTTTTTCTCGCCAAAATTGTTTTTTATCCAATTGCCTAAAGGCTTAGAAACATGCTCTGACCAAAATTTTGAAAAAAAGTTAGCCGTTTTCTCCTCTTTTTCTTCTTCTTTCAAAACGAATTCGTTTTTTTCATTCAGTCCTTTTATTTCATCTATAAAGGCTTTTAATGTATCTTTATTAATCTTTTGAGTTCCAATATTAAGAACATCCTTATCAGTAAGAAACATTATATTTCCTGTATTTTCGACTAAATTATGCGTCTGAGGAATAATTAATGCGTTTTGTGCATAATTAGGCGTAACTTCTATTTGTATTTTAAGCGGTTCGGCGCCGGAAGCAGTTTCAAGAAAACCGGCTAAAATGATGAGTACGCCTTGCCCCATAATAGTAGCAATCCTGTAGAAAGTGCTTCTGATGCCTACATACATGGCTTGTTGGTTGGTATCAAGCGCCAGCATGTAAAATCCGTCGGCTGCAATATCGTGCGTAGCGGAACTAAATGCCAGTAGCATGAAAAAAGCAAGTGTCGATTGAAGGTAAAACGGTAGCGGAATAGTAAAAGCAATGCCTCCAAATCCAGCTCCGATAAACAATTGCATAATAAAAATCCACCAACGTTTGGTTTTAAACATATCAACAAACGGGCTCCACAATGGCTTGATAACCCATGGCACGTAGAGTAAGCTGGTATATAATGTAATATCGGTGTTGGAAATTCCCAACCGTTTATACAGAGTCCCTGAAATCGACATTACGGCTACAAAAGGCAGTCCTTCAGCCAAATATAGGGAAGGAATCCAAGCCCAGGGCGATACGCTTTTATTTTTTTTGTTCATTGCCTGTTTTTTATTTTTCTCGCTTGTAACTCAATAGTACGGATACAATCTTTATAATGATTATGCGCATTCATCTTGTTTACATCCAGCGAAGCGTCGGAATTATCATCCCAGCGGCGACATAAATAAAGCGGTTCATAAATGCGACCTATCCGGTAGTTTCGGGAAATAGCCAAACCGACTGCGTAATCCTCTCCATAACTTGTGTTTGGGATTTTTATTTCCCGCAATACCGGTGTGCAGAAAGCGCGAGGTGCTCCCAATCCGTTGATACGAAGTGCATTATTTCTTCCGTTATCCGGCGTCCATTCACGATGGTCGATGATTCCGGGCGGAATTTCTTCCAATTTGAAATTTACCATTTTATATGTTCCGACTATCATTGCGCAATTTTGTTCGTAAAAAGCGTCAACAACCGTCTGAACAACATTGTTATCAATATACAAATCGTCGCTGTCAAGCTGTATCGCAAATTTTCCGCATTGCGGGTGCATGACGGCTTCATTCCAGCAACCGCCGATGCCTAAATCATTCCTGTCGGGAATAACGTGAATCAGCCGTTTGTCGTCCGATGCAATTTTCTCAAGTATTGCGGTGGTTTTATCCGTTGAATGATTGTCAACAACAATCAGATTAAACGGGAAATCCGTTTTTTGCATCAATACCGAACGTACAGCGTCTTCAATGGTTTTTTCACGGTTGCGTACCGGAATTACTACTGTCGCCTCGACCGGAAATTGTTCTGCGGAAAATTCAATCGGCGTAAATTCGGGTTTCAGCCATGCGCCAACATCTTTCAAATGGCGGGTACAGGCTTGCTCCATCTCGATTTGCACTTGCCGGTTCTTCGGGTCAACGTAATCAAAAATCTTTTCTCCCGATTTACGAAAATCTGTTTCCTGTTCCGTATAAAGAAATTCCGGCAGATGAAATAAAGGTTTACGTTTTGAAACTTTTAACCGCAAATCATATAAAGCTGCAAATTGATAATCAATATCCATCTCGTTTACAGCCTCTTTCAGTGTAGAAGAGCGATAAAGCGCCAACGGGCCGAAATCAAAATCGTCCCGCAAACTCCCTTCCTGATAATCAATGGCAGGATAGGGCTGTAACAATCCTTCTTTCATTTTATAACGGTCGGCATATACCATTCCGGCGTCGGTATCGGCGATTACGTGCAGCATCCGCTCTATGGCATAAGCGCCCAATTGCAGCGGCAACGAGTTAATATACAGTAGGATATAAGGCGTATCAATCTGGGAAACAATCGTTTTCCATGTTTGAGTCTGATGCAGGGAACCCACAGGTAAAACTTGGCAACCATTGGGCAATTCTACATTATTATCTTTGCTTCTATATGATAATAAGCAAGTCAGCTGTTTTTTTTTGAATAAATCCGTCATCACTAAAATATTTATATCGCTTCAAAGGTAAAAAGAAATTTTTTATATACCAAAAAATTTGTCATACATCTTATGTTAATACTTTTTATATTTGTGGATTATTATTTTTAGAATTAGTTGTAAAATTCATGATTAATTAGTACTTTTGCGCTGTAAAACAGTTTTTTTATAAAAATATTTTTAGTTAAGAGGTAATAAAAACTTGTATTACAAATTTCATTTGATAATGATAAATAACAAAAATATGGTAAGTATTACAGAATCCCCATCGAAGTTTCAACATTTGGATAGAATGTCGGTGCATGAAATTCTAACCGGTATTAATCAAGAAGATGCAAAGGTTCATTTGTCTATTGAAAAGGTGATTCCTCAAATTGAAGCGCTTGTTGACCGAATATTGGAGCGAATGCCTTCAGGCGGAAGGGTTTTCTATTTGGGCGCCGGCACAAGCGGTCGTTTGGGAGTGCTGGACGCTTCTGAAATACCGCCTACTTTTGGGGTTTCTCAGGGTATTATCATCGGCATGATTGCCGGCGGCGACACTGCTTTGCGAAATGCGGTAGAGGCGGCGGAAGATAATCCCGATAAAGCTTGGGACGAGCTGCAGGCTTACGGGATTAACACTTTGGATACGGTTATTGGTATTGCCGCTTCGGGAACTACTCCGTATGTCATCGGAGGCGTGCAAAAGGCGAGGGAAAACGGTTTGCTGACAGGCTGCATTACGTGTAATCCCAATTCTCCGCTCGCTCAGGTTTCGGAATATCCGATTGAAGCGGTGGTTGGTCCTGAATTTGTTACCGGCAGCACCCGTTTGAAAGCCGGAACAGCGCAGAAACTGATTTTGAATATGCTTTCCACTACGCTGATGATTAAAATGGGACGTGTGAAAGGCAACAAGATGGTGAATATGCAGTTGACTAACAAGAAATTAGTTGAACGCGGCACTCGTATGATTGTCGATGAACTTCAGGTTTCCCGCGAAAAAGCACGGGAACTGCTTCTTCATTATGGCTCGGTAAAGAAAGCGTTAGACGCTTTTAAATAAATTCAGCCTTAACCCCGGTCTTTTTCTTTTGCTAACAGCGTTCTAAAATGCTTGTCATACACTTCATGGTTTCGCCGGAGTAGCGCCAACATTTCATCATGCGCATCTTTGTCGTTTTGCGTGCGAATGGCAGTGTATATTTTTTTCTGACTTTCCAGCGTATATTCTTTTTCTCCGTCGATATTGGCGTACAAAAAATTTCGCATACGGGGCAACAGCGAAAAAATAGGCTCCATACTTACGATAATCATTGGATTTCCGGTAGCTTTAGCAATATTGGTATGGAAACTGTTAATCATATCGGCTTCTAATTGCGTATTGTCGGGATTGCATTTTTCCAAGTCGGTGATATTGTTATGCAGCGTTTTCAAATCTTCCTGCGTCCGGTTTCTTGCTGCAAGCAGAGCGATTTGCGGTTCAAACAGCTCCCGCATTTCAATCATTTGCGCAATGAGGTTGGAATCAAATTTCAAATCGTAATACAGATTGAGCGATTTAATTGCATCTTCGATATCGATCTCGGAAACATACATTCCGCTTCCTTTTTTAATTTCAACCAAACCACGGGCATTTAATCGCCTCAAAGCTTCCCGCAAAGCGGTGCGGCTAACAGCAAACGATGCGCATAATTCCCTCTCGGAAGGGAGTTTATTTCCCGGAACCAATTTCCGTTGCTGAATTGCTTCTTCTATTCTTCTCTCTATTTTTTGACTCAATGTTTGAGTCGTGCCTATTTTAGAAAAGATATCGTTCATGATTCTCGATTAAGATGCAAAGATACATATATTTTAGTGAATCGACAATGTTTGCAACGATTTTGCAGGCATAGTAAATTCTGTCGTACAACCATTCAAGCGAATTTTTGGCGTGGCGTCTTTGTTGGACGTATTAGGGCTTAACAGCGAAAAATTGTATGCTGAGTATATCTTTTATAATTTTATTGGAATTCCGTTATAAAAATCCAGAATTTTTGTCCGGAAAATGTAATCATATTTTGCCTGAATTTCTTGCGATTGACTTTGTATGTATTTGCTTCGGGCATCATTAAATTCAAAAACAGTCGATTTGCCTGTTTCATATCGTTCTTTCGCATAATTAAACGATTCGGAGGTTGATTTTATTGCTTCCTGCGCCGCTTTATATTTCTCTTGTGATGAAACAGCGTTCAGATAGGCGGTTTCAATTTCTTTATACAACGATTTCTTGGCATTTTCCAATATTAATTGCTGGTTTTCAATATTGAAACGGGCGTTTTTTACCTGATTTCTAACAGAAAAACGGTTGAATATCGGGATACTCAGATTTAATCCGATTGATTCTCCCATATTGTTTTTGAATTGACTTGAAAATGAATTATTAGTCATTAAAACAAGTTCACCTGTGGGGGTGGCAGTGTAATGCTTGCCATACAAATAATAATAAGAACTGCCAATATTCATATTTAAACTTAATGTTGGATAATAGCTTGATTTAGCAATGGCTAATGATTTTTCAGCGCTTTGCACCTGCAGTTCCTGCGCTTTGATTTCAGGCTTGATTTGTACGGCATTATCAAAAACGGTTTTCGGTGGTTGAACGCTGCCGGCATATTCTGCTATCCCGGCGCCAACCGAAGGAGCAATGATGTCGAAATTTTCATTCTCTTGCAGTTCAAGGTTTTGCGTCAAATCCAGCATTGCTGTGCGAAGATTGGTTTGCGCTTGAACAACAGAAACTTTATCGTTAGCCGCTTGTGCCTGAATGTCATACAATTGCGACAAGGGAACTTTTCCGGCGTCCACCAAAGTGCGGGTACGTTCGATTTGGGCTTGGCTTAAATCCAACTGTTCCTGATTTATTTTCAGAAGTTCCTTATTAAACAATACTTGCAAAAACAGTGAAGCTACATTCAGCGCCAAATCATTTTTTGCTTTTTCCAAATTTTGTACGGAGGTTTCCAAATCCAGTTTACTTTTGGCAATTTCATTGGGAATCCTGAATCCGGTAAAAAGAGGAGTCGAACTACTAACAGAAAACGCAGTCGTAGATTGAATTAGAGTAGTAGTTTGTTGGGTTTTATTTTGATATGTGCCGTTTTCTAATTCAACTCGTCCAAAACCCCAATTGGGTATTACGCCGGCATTTAAATTTGGCAACCGGCTCATCTTGGCTGTATTTACATTCACTTCGGCAACATTCTTCTGAATGACCAATTGCTTGATTGTAATATTATGATCAATGGCATATTGTATGCAATCTTCCAAATTCCACGGTTTGTCTTGCGCTGAAAGCAGAGAAGAAGCGCAAAGGAAAAGGACGGCGAGCAAACTTTTTATTTGTTTTGTTTTCATCGTTTTATCATTTATTTTTTTGTTCATCATTTTTCTTTTTATCATCGAGGGCATTTCCACGTATTTTATCCTGAGCGGTTAAGCCTTCTTTCACTTCAACCTTGATCCCATCTGAAAGTCCGATTTTGATAAGGTGTTTGTCAAATTTCTGAGCCGGTTTTTCCTGTTTCACCATGTAAACATACGCCGAATCGTTGGAAAAATCGATCGAGCTTTCCGGAATGGTCAGGACGTCTGTTGCCCTGCTCTTGACAATTTCGGCATTGGCGCTGTATCCGGCGCGAATAAAAACCGAATCGGGAACTTTGATTGCCGCTTTGATTTCAAACAATACCGCTCCGTTTTGTTCCTGCCCTTTCGGGGAAATATATTCGAGCGTTGCATCAAATTTCTGGCTGTTAATTGCTCCGACAGTCAAGGATATAGGAACGCCTTCCTTTATTTTTCCGACTTCCGTTTCATCTATATTTCCTCTGAAAATCAGGTTGTTCATATTTGCTACGGAAGCGATGGTTGTTCCATCATTGAATGTATTGGCTTGAATAACAGAGTTTCCCGCTTTAATTGGAACATCTAATATCATTCCGGTGATGGTTGAACGGATTTGGGTGTTGCTTAACTTGGCATATTTTTTTGAAACTCCTTCGCGCACAATGTCTAAAGCGTCTTTAGCATTGTTTTTTTCTTCGATGGCTTTGTTGTAATCGGCTTGCGATGCATCGAACTCTTCTTTAGCGATGACGCCTTTTTTGTAAAGCGCCGATTGGCGGGCATATACCGTTTCTATCTGTTCCAGATTGATTTCCGCTACCCTGACGCGGGATTCTGCTGAGTTGAGTTGACCCATTTCGGGTATTACTTTCACGGTGGCAATCACATCGCCTTCATGAATCATCTGACCGGCTTCTTTGTAAACTTCCGAAACGATGCCGGATATTTGCGGTTTAATCAGGATTTCGTCGCGAGGTTCTATTTTACCGGTAGCGACTGTTTTATTTTCAATCGTACCGACAGTGGGCGATACTATTTCATATACCGTAACTTTAGGATGCGATTTGCTCCAAAGGAATACAAAGGTAGCAAGAACAATAATTCCCAATAAGACAAACAAGATAATTTTACCTACATTTTTCATATATTTTTATTTTAATTTTTTACCACTCACTAATCACTCTTCCTGAATCGCATCAATTGCCTTGATTTGCATCGCTCGCGCCGCAGGAATTAAACCGGCAATCAATCCGAAAAATAACAGGGTGATTGTTGATAAAACAGCGGTTGTAAACGAAACCATCGGATTGGAGATAAACACATTTTCTGCATTTTGCAGCCAAAGCGTATCTGCCAGATACAAAACCAAGACCCCGAAACACAATCCCAGAATACCGGCAATTGCCGTTAGCACTAAGCTTTCCCACATGATTTGCCCGATGATTGTTCGGGGTTTTGCTCCCAAAGCCCTTCGGATACCGATTTCTTTTGTCCGTTCTTTAACGGTGACTAACATGATGTTGCTTACGCCGATAATTCCGGCTAAAAGTGTTCCGGAACCAACTATTATAATAACAATGCCAATTCCTAAAAACAGGTATTTGAACATATTAAACACGTTTTCCAGATTGAAGCTCCAAACTGCCTGCTCATCGGTGGGAGCAATGTGATTGTTGGCTTTTAGAATTTCTTTCATTTTCGCTTCCATTTTACTTACGGGCACGTCGGGTTTAGCGGTTGCCATAATTACGTGGATGACGTCGCCCTGATTAATCACTTTTTGTAAAGTTTTGAATGGAAGAAAGACAGATTCTGCCGACTGTCCGCCGATACTCAATTCCGATACTCCCGAAACTACGCCGACTACCTGAAAATAAATGCCCCATATCCTGATATATTTACCGATTGGGTCTTCTTTCGTTGGAAACAGTTCTTCATATACTTTGGTTCCGATTACGCATATTTTCCGTTCGTCCAGATTATCTATCTCATTAATAAATCTGCCATGCTCAATATTTTGTCTCTCAATTTTGGTATAGTTGGCATAAACGCCTTTTATTTGAGATGTACTGTAATTATCGTTATATACAATATTATTTGTACTGCTTCCTCCAAAAAGCATGGGCGAGAGGCAATCCAACTCTGGCACCGATTGCTGGAGAATATCCACATCTCTATTGTGTAGATTCCAGTTGCGTCCTTTCTGAAATCCTTGATATGGCTGGCTGGTAGTTGACGATCCCATTAGACAGGAGTTGGTTGCAAAACCCTCCACCCTGTCCATCATGCCGTGTTGCAGTCCCGTTCCGGCGCCCAGCATAATCATCAGCATAAAAATTCCCCAAAATACGCCGAATCCGGTGAGCAGACTCCGAACTTTATTTCGGGTGATGGTTACCCATATTTCCTGAAAACGATCCAAATCAAACATACTGTTTTCTTTTTAATTTTCCCTCATGGCTTCGACAGCGGATATTCTAACAGCTTTCAATGCAGGATAATAACCGGCAACAATTCCTGAAACGATTAATATGCACATTGCTCCAATGGCAACGCCAACATCAACGGTCGGATTTTTAAATACATGCGACAGTTGAGACGCTTCTGCGTTTTCCAAAAAGGAATTGACTAATTCTCCAAGTCCAACGCCCAGAAACATACCGATATAACCGAATACCGACGTGATAAAAGCCGATTCCATCAAGATGCTCCCAAGAATGGAAGATGGTTTTGCTCCCAGCGCTTTACGAATACCAAATTCCCTTGTGCGTTCCCTGACGGTGATTAACATTATGTTGCTGATGCTGATTACGCCGGCGATTAATGTCCCCGATCCGATAATCCAGATAAATATTGAAATTCCGTTAAAAATACCCATGGTTCGCAAGTATCCCTCCACTCTTGCCCACATTCCGATTGCCCGTTGATCTTCGGGATCAAAAACATGCAGGGCTGCAAGTTTTACTCTCAGCCGTTTCTGAAACGCATCATTTTTGTCTATTGTATTTAACCCTTTAACCGTAAAATAAATATTTTCCATACCCCAGCCTCCGCTATACAGTGTTTGCGCTGTAGTAAACGGAACAAAAGCTGCCGCATCATCTCTTTCATCATCAGTTGCATAAATTCCGATAACCATATATCCGATTCCTCCTGCCAGAAATTGCTTTCCTATCGGAACGGAATCCTGAAACAAAACTTTTTGAAGACGGGCATTAATGACTGCTACTTTCCGGGATTCTCTCATATCCGCTTCATTGATAAAGCGTCCTTTGCTGATTTTAAACCCGTTTATTTTTAATAACGCGGGAGATACGCCCATAAACTGGCAATTGGTATTATATGTATTGTAATTAACCGGAAGAATATTATCTATCTCACCGGAAATATATTCCGCTTCCGGTATTTGATCCCGTATTAAGTCTAAATCGTTTTGATCCAGATTGATTTTTCGCTGATCAGGAAAACCTTGATAGGGTTTGGACGTTCTCCATCCCCAGATGTTGATGCTAT
>Ga0123357_10000903_pt1 | contig 30232 bp, 10 predicted proteins | sample TergutEmb28metaG_FD_89873 | JGI IMG/M metagenome (GOLD analysis project Ga0123357, IMG submission 89873) | Embiratermes neotenicus P4 segment gut microbial communities from Petit-Saut dam, French Guiana - Emb289 P4 | ecosystem: Host-associated > Arthropoda: Insects > Digestive system > Gut ...
CCTATGAAGATGGAACCGATAGTGAGTTCCGAAACGTCGGCAATTAGAACTCAGACGCCGGGGAATTACCCAAAAAGGAATAATTTACATTTAGAACACGGCGAAAGCTTAAGAACAAGGTTTAAAATCCCGTAAGCCTTATCTACTTTATATAATGTGGTCAGTCCAAATACTTTTTGAACAAACTTCGTAGTATGGCCGGACTGATATTCCGTTACACAGCGTTACAGCCTGGATTATCAGAGTGTTGTTAGGTCTGAAACAAATATTAACTAAAAATTTTAATTAATTAATATTTGTGAATGAAATATTTTAGTTCTTATAATTAATTATGAAATTCGCCAAAAATTAATTACCCCTCACATAATTAGTGTGATATAATAAGGCAGTAAATTATGGGCGAAAAGCAAAACAAAATGATAAATATAATTTGAAAGCTTAATGGGTTCATTTTAGCTGTAGGTCGGCCTATTTGTGGGATAATATAAATCATAAATTTATGATTCGGGTTACGTAATGAAGGCAATAAACATCAGAAGTTCTTTAAGAGTTGGAATTTATTGTTTAGATTGGAAACTAGAGGAGTTTGAGAATATCATGTGAGATGACGCCTAACGACCACTATAGTGGTCGTACCGCACCACTAACCTCTAAACGTTTCAATTTATATATTTATTCAAGAAATATAGGTACTGAATATTTTAAACACAGTATATACTCTCCGTTTTGTTTTATCTCTTCAAAATGCAGTTTGTTTCATAATTCTAACGTATTTGGTTCCTGTTTTATTCACATTTTATATACAGGGTGTGCTAAAATTAAAAAAAAATAATTCGGGGGCCAAAGGGTTAATGGCTTCAGTTCATTCCTCTGGTTGTAACCGTGACTTTCAAAATATCGTCTGTATCGTCCACAAAACTCATTTCCGTAGACAATATCATTTCGAAGAAAACGGCTTTCTTATAAAGTCCATGGAAAGGTGCTAACGTCTTTGTTACAACGCGACTCAAAAATATTGTCACTTTTAAGTTATAACGTCACGTTACTTAATATCCTGGCAATGACAAGCATATTACTTTTTATTCAAAAGACGAATTTGTTAACTGAATACAACAATCGAGAGATTTAACTTATAATTCGTATTTGAAAGCTTCGATTACATATCTCCTTCCAGAAGGCTTTGTTTCCCTAAATAGCTTTGTTTTATTTACCATGACGCAGCAACAACAGTGGGCCATGAGCTCCTCTTTATTGAGGATCCATTATCATACTCAGAACCAATACATTTGATAGGAATCCTCTGGACGAGTGATCTGTCCGACGGAAAGAAATCTACCTAACAAACCCAAGACTCCCAAAAGAAAATTATTCACACTCCTGGTGGGATTCGAGACCGCTTTCCCGTTACGCGAACGACCGCAGACCCAAAACTTAGAATGAAAAACCACTGGGATCGGCATTGGCTTTTTTTTGAAGAACACATATAATGGGTACAACTAATTACGCACTTTCCTCCAAATAGTATTATGTTCAAATATCGTTAGGAGAGAGGTGTTCTGAAATATAGTACACACAATTATAGTGATTCAATGAAACAAATGAATTGCTTATAAGAAATGTAACATGTGCCTTTTATGTATTTTGGCCCTTCTTGCTTCAGGATGCTACATCGTCGTTCCTTTTTCTCTACACTTTTGAAAAGGAAATGTTTACGTCTATTTCATAAATAAAATCTATTTATTCAACCGATTATTTCTGACAGCCTGTGTACAAGTAAAGGTTACATTTTCGGAAGAAACGATTAAAAATATATTTATATATGCTGACAGCAACAGAAATATATTTAAATTTTATTCGAGTAAAAGGTCTTTTATCGTTTAGGTGAAATAACTTAAGTTATCGAATTACGTCTTTGAATGTGCTACGCATTACTTGCTTAGGACAATAATTTGAGGTGAAAAGTTAATTGTCTATAAGAAGGAACTGTGTCACAGTAGCCCTACCCAATAACAGTCACATAACAGTTTAGTGGTCTTCACGTAATACACAACACAATGCAGTATAAATGTACAATTGGCGGTGTTTCTGTTCAGCGGTACGCTGTTGTGCACTGTGATATTGACAGGTAAGGAGGAAGTTTAATGGTAAATTATTATACTCTTATTCGCATCTATTTGGCCATATACGTAACAAGGAAATGACATGGATTCGCCCTTCTTATATCCAGTTATATTTGGTGAATATTTTAAAAGAAAGACCCTGGGCCTGACAATTAACAGTGTTTATTGACACTACAGATAAAATAATTAAAGCGGTAATGAATATAGTACACTTCTGCCAGAATTTCAAGAATTACTCTCAATAAATAAGTCTGTTCTCGTGCATCCAGCTCTTTGTGCTCATAACCCTGACACCGAACTAGTTCCAAGTTCACTTTGCCGTCGAACACTCGCTCGCTGCTTCTCCGCTGCACCACACGCTCTGTCGCTTGTGAGCACATGAATCCGTCGCTATCAGCGCGCACTCTCGCCGTGAGCTAGCTCCCTCGCCTTTCACTGGACGCACAATGTCTCGGCGGGGAAAGATTTCATCAGCATCCCCTCGCTGTCTCGTCGTGGGAAGACAACGGCCATCCGCTGCTCGCTCGCCTGGTCTCCGTGAGGAGACTGCCCGTGGGTTAACTGAAACGTGCGTAGACTGCCCGTGGGTAGACTCACTGTGCACCTTCGAACGCTGGTCTTATTATATAGCGTTTCCTTACGTTTCGATTTTTCGAATCTGTCGCAGTTACTCTTCTGGAAACGTCAGGTACACTACAATGTTCTCTCTCCTTCTCGCACGGGATAAGTCTAGTGGTCTCTCGAAGGCACTGGCATGGCGGAAGCTGTGACGTCAGACGCTTCACAGGTTGCATACTTGCGGCTTCACGGTAAAATATTATAAAGGGTTATGTTGTGCATATTCTGGTAAAATTCATCTACATTTCGGAGATTTTAGCTGCCTCTTTTATGATGGCAGATACTGATCACCTTCCACCAAAACATACGGCGTCTCATTGCAAGAGGTCACAGTCTTCACACACACACACACACACACATACACAAACACACACACACACACACACACAAAACTATTTAAACTGCAAGTATCAATAAGGATCAAGACCAGTGTATAGTAAGTTCATATACACAAATTCCCAACATTTTAAATGACAATTTTCTTCGTGAGTCTTACAAATTTACGACTCTCCTATCCAAATCACGTGATTAACAGCTACTGTGTAAGCATATGGAAACTTGCTACTGGCGTCTCTACCTGTCAGCAGAAACACTCCGATCTACGCGCACACTATTTCTCACCCCGTCATGGATTATAGCGTAAGCTTGGACTGACTAACGTTACCTGCACTTGAAAGTGTAGGGTTTATGAAATTTATCCTGATATACCAGTCTTGAAATTCTTTGCTGTTAGACGGAAAGTCTAAGGAGAGTTTTGACTTGTTGTCTGATGAATTCAGGTAGCGTCAGCCGGACAAGCATGCTATTTTACTGAACCATTCCACTTCAGGTTCCTTTCAGGGATCAGGGCCTTTTGGAAACACGCACTTCCCTTGTACTATTCTGTGTACCTTTTGTTCATCTCTGAACCGTGGCACAAGGGGACTTGTTTTTTAGATTTTTTTGTCATCCATTCTGAAAGCCTGTTCACGTAATTGTTGGAATTTATTTGGGTGTGCTGAAGATTCAAATTAATACTGCATTGAGATTAATTTTCTTAGAAGTGATTAGGCTGACCCAACAGGATGAAATTTTGTACCATCAGATTCTTTACAAAATTAAAACAAACAAAAATTACTTTCAATAATGCAATAGAAAACTGCACATGTATACAACAAACTGCTCATTTATATTAAAAAAACTGCACATTTATATTACAAACTGCAGATTTATATAACAAAATTACATCCTATAAGATGTCCTACAAGCCCAAAAGTGGAGTAAAGCTAAAAATCTTCTCTTTCTCTAATCTCCTCGATGGATAAGATTGGGTGATTAACACCAAACACTGGCCGATTTAACCCCGGGAAAGGGATCCCTTTACATTTTTACAGAAGGCTGGGCGGGCACCAGTTCTGGTCGGTTGGGTACGGAAAGTCTCATCTCAACCAAGTTTCGATACTATAATCGTCCACTATATATGTTTACAAATATACAGTGTACTTTAAGATTGTACGTGCACAGGAATAAAAATAATGAGGTTAATTTAGGAGCAATTTCACAGCGAATTAAACAATTGATTTGAATTACATAACATTATATTAAACTATTAAAAATTAGTAAGTTTTAAGAAAGAACGGAATTTTTTAAATATTTTTAGTTTTATTTTTATTTTGAGTTAAGTGTATCTATTTAATGCAGTATGTCACAATAATCTATTCACAGTATGCGACTGAAAAACTAACATATAATTCTGCATGACATATAATTAAAACTGTATAAACAATGACCTAGGAGGCAGTTGCAAGAAGACACAAATAGTGGACAGTAATATCAATTTTAATTTCTCGCTAATGTTTATATATCAAGTTTATTGTTTTATTTAGGCTGGTTAACGTGTCGGTCTGCAGTATGGAAGATCACTTGAGCACATTATATTATTGAATTTGGGATGTATGGGAAGATCAATTATTACCTCCGTCTTATAGCTTAGTATTTTTTTGCAAAATTATCAGCTTGCTGTAATTTCGATTTTAACAGCGCATCTCCGAAGATGTAACATTGTACTGAGGGTAGAAGTCTTGTAAACCCTTGAACATTTTTGCTATATAAAACCAGATTACTCAAACCCATATCATGGTGGTTCTGTGGCCATGCACATTAAAAGGGCTTGTAAATTTCGCCGTGCTACATTAAACAATAAGTGATTAAAATAACAATACACGTACTTTGATTAAACAGAACTCAATTTAATAAAGTTAACCATTCTTACTACATGATTCGATTCATGAGGAATATTCATCAGGAAATTCATACATAATATCCGAAACATCAGTTTGTCATTTTTTAGCCTTCAGTGATGGAAGTGTTTAGAAAAGTTCCTTATGTACTGCATGATGAAGAATTCTTGGGAATCGGAACATGTAGCAGTGTACAGTGCCATTTGTTGAATTGTGTTTGAAGGGTTTTATTGCTACTTTAATTGAGCCCTGTTACAGATTGGGATGACTCATAAAAAGTAAACGTACAGTTATCAGTGTTAATGTTTTACCATTGGTTGCCTATTTTGAATATGATTTGGCATACATAAGTACATGTAACTGTAATTAAAAATGAATTCCAAAAACCAAAATCCTTCTTTGATTTCCTACAATAAATGAAGGATAAAAGTTTTATTATCTCTTCTCATGTAAAGTTACTAACAATTACATCTATCAAGTAAATAATTTAAATAAAAACTAATATTGAAAAGAATAATTCTGAATAATTATTACGTTGCTACCCTTAAGAAATTTCATTCACTCTGTTAACTTACATCTCGCGAAAACGAGAATCTCTTTACGTCATGACCTGCAAACCTGCGATAAGTTCGGCGCGCGTAACAGGGCCAGCAGAGTGCCACATTCACTCAGAGGCAACGGAAGTGCTGCTACTACTGCTATTATTATTCATTTCCAATCTTCCGGAGAGTGATGTCCTAAAAAACTTCCAGATGTAATTTACGTTTCAAAAGAAGCGGCAGAGCTTCTACCAGGCACTATGGAGGCATAGAGAACTGGCGGAGCTTCTGACGACAAGCGATACCGAACTAAGCGGCGTAAACACAACGCGGTACTCAACCTGAGTGCAGGTAAATGTGTTCAAACTATTGTCTGTAAACTTCGATTAGTATCAATCTTGTAATTTTGAATTAGGATTAAGTCACAAAAATATAGAAGTGGTAAATAACTTAACAAAGTCACATTGAGTTAAGTTACATCAAGTTACAATTTAAAAAAGGCGATGGAAGAAATACTTAACCAAACGTCAATGAACTATAGCTATTACGCGGAGGTGCTGTTAAGTCCTTAGCCCGACTTACTTCCTCATGTCGTAGAACGGAATTGGTAGTGTCGTTGGAAAGAGGAGTCTGTTCGTGTGCCAAATTGCAAGTCGTTTCTTATTACATAGGCTGAATAGAAGCATGTCAGGCAACGCGAGCGATTTCAACAGCATAGAAAAGCGATCTGTCAACATTTTTTTTTCCTGCAATTCAAGGCGTCGAAGGAAATTCATGCCATTCTAAAAGAAATATTAGGGGAACATGCATCATCGCATGCCACCGTCAAAAAATGGATGACCCCGTTTAAACGTGGTGATTCTTCCACCTGTGTTGCACCTCGTACTGAACGACACAAAACAGTGACCACCCTGGAGATTATTGAACAAATTCGCGAGCTAATCTTAGAAGACGGCCGAATTTTAACTAAATCAATAGCAGAGCAACTGGGCATCTCACGTGAGCGGGTTGGGTCCATCATTCATGAAGTTTTGGACATGCGGAAGCTCCCCGCGAAGTGGGTTCCGAAATATCTAAACGCCGATCAAAAACGTCAAAGGTGCCAGTCGTAAGACCAACATTTGGAATTTTGAAAGGAAAACGCCGTGGTAAGTTCACGAAGGCGGCCTTGATCTTTCACTAAAATGCCCCCTCTCACGGAACACTTGCAACCCAGAAGAAACTGGCCTACCAGGGCTTCCAATGTCTTGATCACGCACCCTATTCCCGGAACTAGCCCCGTCGGACTAAAAAAGACAATTGCAAATTCGTCATTTGTTGTACGACGTGGAGAAAATTGTTGCCGCGGAGACCTGGTTGCAGGGACAACTTGCTGAATTTTTTTTGAGACACTTGCAAAAGTTAGAGCGAAGGTCTAAGAAGTAAACTGAGCTTCGTGCTGAGTATGTTGAATAAAGACCGAGTTTGTTCGCTGTAGCTTTTTTTCTTCGTGGTCGGGCTAAGGACTATTCAGCGCCCCCTCGTTGGGTTGGGTCAGCAACACATCACATATTCCGAAAACGCCTAAGAACAAGCTGCTAGTACGGACCATACCATACACCTACTGTCAGGCACACACCTACATTAGCAGTATTATTTACTGTTAGAGTGTAATGTATAGGCAGTTACAAGAAAATAATATAACATTTCAAACTATTACTCTGACGTCTAAGAGTGTAAGTGGTATCAATTCTGGGAAATTTAGAACAATTTATCTGTATTATCCACAATTTATATTTGTTGACTTTGCCCATAGTTTTAAAGGAGAAATAAAATTGTGAATTTAGAGTTTGTGTTTATTGAAGGACTTCAAATTTCTTAGAATTTTATTTCTTGAAACAACTGCCTGTTTTCATATTATGCTTTATTATGGCATATTATCATGCAGCCACATCTGAATTATTCAGAAGTTAAACACACAGAGGTAAGGTTTCTTTCTGAATATGTTGTAAATTTTAAGAGAACCTTTTATGTTGTTCAACGGGAAAGGCTTCGATATCGTTTCTGCCCCAGAAATGGACTCTAACAGTAAAGTAAGTATGCAGAAACCAGCTTGCCTTCTTTGGGCCGGCAACACTTGCATATAACGCAAACATAATTAACAAGAAAGAAGATCTGCGATTGTGGGCGCCTGTTTTTTAAACCTATGTAATTTTTTCAAAATTTTGACAAAATATTTATGTTACCAGTAACCTATTATTTGTCTGTTATGCGGGTGTAGTCAATTAGTCTAAAGTGCAATTGTTTGCAATCTAATCTGATATTTAATTATTGAGTAATCACTTTGTCTGCACTGGTTTGGTAAAGGAATTACCGGATCTTATTTACCCGCCAATGTAAGTGTTAAAAATAATCGCTTATATCTGGAGTCCAAATTATTATAACTAACTTTCCTCACATCTAATAATTGAAAAAAAAAAGTTTCCAATTTTCTTTCTAGCTGGCTGTAAACCAATAATTCTGGAGAATTGCCTTGTAAGTTGCACTACATTTTTTGCCTTATCATACCGTGCATAATATAAGATGTCTTTCATAACTCTCGAGAAAACAGATTTCCTTATTAAATATCCGAGTGGTGTTTCATCTTATATTTTAAATTACCTTTAAAATTGTCCAAAATTATGACTTGGGACCACGAAATGTTTTGGTCCTCAGGAAAGCTACCCCCTTTTTCCAGTAAAATCCCAGATTATTCCTTTCCCATCTCAACATATAAAATTTCTCTTCTCGGACATTCGACACGATAATACACAGTGTTTAATCGGTGATGAAATTAGGTTTATTAATAAAACGTGAAGGACAAAATGTAAGAGAGAAATTTCAAAAAATTCTCTATTATGAAAAAAATTTGTCATTTCAGTCTACCTAAACGGTTGTTGAAAATTTTACAGACTAATGTCTAAGGTTGAAAATAGGAGACCCATATTTTTAGTTTTACCCTTAGACAAATATCAACACCAAGAGAACTAAAGAAATTATTTCTGAAAAACTAAAACCTGTAAAATTGATCCTCTATTCTTGTCCTGTTTGTAAAATCTATCAGTTTTGCAACATCAAAAATTTCACGGCCAATCTTGCAAATTTAGAAACAGTATTAACCCTTCAGTTCCCTCTATTCTCTGGTCTACTCTGATTTTGAATTAATCACAATACACTTATGAATTTGTACAATATAGCGTTATTCCTGGGTCTTTAACATATTAGAAATAAACCAAAAGATTGTTATAAAACGGTGGCTGAATTAATTCTCTTTATTTTAGAAGAAATCGAACGGCCATATTTCATTGTACATTTATTTCCATGCCAATATACTTGCATCTCTGTTGCACTGCTTCATTTAAATCTGCGTAAATTAGAGTAGGCCGGTTTCTTAGTTATGCAATAGAACTGCAGATGATTAGCAAAGGAAATATACAGCATTCTAAATAACAAGTAAATTAAAAATTGTTAGTCGTTAAATACTAAATATTAGGGAGACGTAAGTAGAACCAAATGACATAGGATACATAATGACAATAGAAATGAATCGTAAAACTTAAAAGTAATAAAATGTCTGTACAAAATTCGTCGCCGTAAAGCTGACAGAAGTACGATTCAAATAAAAATGAGAGAAGAAGGAAGAGATTTGTTACAAATTAAAACGACTTACAGAGAACAGATCACGAATACATTACAATCTGAATAAGGAACGTAAAGGAGACCAATGTTATACTTAAAGACACGAAAAAAAGGCATAATACGAATAAAAAATTAGATCTTCAATAAGATTTTAGAACAAATGAAGATACCAAATGAAAGACTGATATAAAAGGAACGCTTAGAACTTTAAACGTATGTTTCGAAGAGTCATCAAAGGAGAAATGTGAGATGAAAATAGTATATGAAGAGTATGTTAGAAATATAGGCAGCTGTTTGGCAAAGAAAACAAGTTCCTAGGACAGTCGCTGTGAGATCTGAAAACCGAAATTGGAAGTAAAATAATAGCAGCAGAATATCAGGCAAAAAATATATTACAAACAGAAAGAGAGAACAGTAGTTGTCTGAGTCAAGAATCTGTTGACACGGTACAACACATCATATCAGATGCCCTTTGCTTAAAAAGGGACTACACATTGGAAGAAACGATACAGTGTGTCTTTACTGAACTTTAACGTAAGCAAGAAAATGTGGGTAAAAATAAAATTTAAAAAAAATGACCATGTAATTTACCAAAGTTAATAGAGGCGAGTAATGAAGAGAAGATTGTTTGTATTATATTAACAGTTGTTTTCGATACAATGATTCAAATGGTAATGTTGGGAGGTTTTGTAGAAGGCTTGGAGTATGATTTCCTAAAGGTCGTGACAGAAAAGTTGAACATGATATAAGTTCATGTCATAAAAGCAGAAGATTTTTAAAGGGAAATACTTTCGGTAAATTATATAATTATGGTTATGAATGCAAGGAAATTTATATAGCTTTACGTAATTTGGGAACCAATTATTCGTTTGACACATTTTCATCTCCACTAATACATACTTCATCAGGAATGTCCGCTAATATGTGCCGTGTTCTGTAAAATATCCAAGATAGAGCAGCATCTTTAGAATACTCTCTGTGGAACTGTGGTTAGTTCTGATCATATCTATTGTGATTGCGGCTATTTCTACCACACATGTTGGGTGATACAGCTGCACGTCAGAGTGGCAAAGGAACAAGACACTGACAAGTTCGTTGACCAACGTCTGTTCTGTTATTCTCAGGGTGGCAGTGTCAACTATGCCAAGCGCACCGTCATTACATTTGTTGTTCCCCGTCTTTGTGTGTTTCTCTCTGGCCTTCTGCACAGTGTTCCAGGCAATTTTCACGGCATTTCTTATTGACTCCGGCTACAAACCACCAAATCGAAACATTGATGAATTCTTCGCCTCACGTATTAGACTGCCTACCCACCACGACATAATTTCATTTTCGAGAATGGTGACGAAACGGAAGCATCACAAGTACAAAGAAATCTTCTGAACTGTGCACCGTCTGACGTTTGTGTGGAATGGGCAAAGTATCAAAAGAATGCTTCAATTTTAGTGGCTTATATGGTTGCTGAAGAAATCTACTCTATTGGTGTTTAGGTTGGCGATATCTCTGAACTATTTTTTGCAGGTTAAATGTGGGGTTAGTTTTTAACACTGGCCTTATAATGATAATGATTCATGGAAACGCACTGATTAGGCGAGGCTCTGAAATTATTGATCGTGTGGTTGAAATAGGTCTAAACAACTACTGGATTTCCTTTATCGTGAACCATCATAAATTAATTTGGAAGACAGCTATCTTTCACCCGCTAGATGGATATTATAGCTTCAGCCGTTATCACATGCAACCTGCTTTCTAACTCCCGTTGAAATTTGGTGTTTAGGTGCTTTCTGCTTTATGATCAAGCTGTTGTTCCATCGCGTATTAAGCAAAAGAATGCGAAGTTGGAAACGTTTTATTTGCAACATATTTTTAAATATATCCGTGGTTACACAGGTATATGTCGCACATTTCTTCTACGGAAATTTAATATATATATATATATATAAATAATTTGAAATTTTTTCGTAGTTATGTTCATGTAGCAGGTTGATTGTTGGTTTCTTTGTGTTTCTAAAGTTGTCACCGAAATCACACAGATTAATGCACTCAGTGAACACCCTGTAGGTGAATTTGAGTTGCGCACACTTACACTCTGAAAATTGGAGAGAAAAGTTTTCTCAAAAATAATGTTGTGTCGTTGGGATTTGTGTAAAAGTTGTCTTTTCTTCCCTGTACTTTAATTAACGATGCGCTTAGTGGCAATCATCTTTGTTTGTCGAAAGTTATGTACGTTCATTTATAATACCCGTAAGTTGAAATCATCTGTAGGGAAAGTGTGGTGTTCCAATTTGAGTATAATTTTTAGATGCCGGAAAAGATGTGTGAAATTGTTGAAACTGTATCTGTTGTGCAGATTGTAATTCCAATGTTACCAATGCGACGATGAACTTCGCAATCCTTGTAACCGCTCTTCCGATATTAACGTGTGGTATTCCGTTCTGTGTTAATGATAAGAATGGATGAAATTAATATCGTTCTCGAAACATTTGCATCCTTATGATTCGATAGGGCAAATCTGTCTCATTGAGCAAGATTTTTCGAACTAAATTATATATATTTCATTTTCTTTAAAACTTGAAAATAACTCGAGACAATATATATCTCTTTATGAAAGTCGTTCCAAATTTATTTTAAAATTATTATTATGTAATAGGATTAATAAACGATATACAGGGTGATTCAGGAAGAATCTGCACTACTTTGTGATATGATAGTATGAGTGATTCTAAGCAAAAAAATTCATACCAACATGGGTCCGATTTTGAACGGTTACGGAGTTTTGACCGCTTGAAACTTGGGATAGAAGGAAATGATTATTGGCAATGAACGGAAGAAAATAATCCAGCATAATACATGATATATTTAAAGTATAAATGTAAAGTTAACTTCGTGAAATTACCTTTAATTTTAATTGATGTGTGCTTAAAGCTGGTTTTCGAAAATGTCACCGCCGGCCGCAACACAGGCTGCCGCTCGGTTGTGAACTGCGCTAGTTGCTCGTTGCAGCTTTCGCTGACTCATTCAGATGCGGTCTGCGGCGTTCAAAATGCGACCAAACAATGCATCTCGCTTTACCACCTTCACACTGGCCTGTGTTACTGATGATCTGCAATTGACAAAACCCTGGACCGTCGACGTCTGGCACATCTCATAACAAATTTTCAAAGATGCCGCCACCAACCTCAATGCACTTGTGAACGCGTTGCACGGTACCGAGTTTTGCACGCTGTAGCTCATGACGGCGGTCCTTTATACGGACACAGGCATTGTTAATGCGAGCTAAAAGTTCAGCACATGTATCCACTTTGGTGCGGTACACCTCCCCCTTCAGCCATACCCATAAACAGAAATCCAAAGGGGTTTTAAGTCGGGAGAACCTTCAGGCCAGTGAATTAGACTACCTCGGCCAATCCACCGGTTAGGATACGTGTTATTCAGAAGTTGGGTTACCTTCCTGGTGTAATGGATTTGTGATCCATCGTGCTGTAGGTACATGTGACGCCTTGTATCCAAGGGAACGTCTTCCAGGTGTTCAGGTAGATCATTTTGTAAGAATTGGAAATAACAGTCTCCTGTCATTCGGTCTTCGACAATAGCAGGGCCGATTAACCTATCGTTAATAATGCCACACCAAACGTTCACGGAGAACCGTGCTTGGAAATTTGTTTCAACGGTAGCATGAGGGTTATCCTGCTCTCAATTATGACAGTTGCGGGTATTAGTGATACCGTTACGAGTAAATGTGGCCTCATCTGTAAATAAAATGTACGACAATAACTATCGGTTATGGGACAACCAATGACAAAATTCCAGTCGATGTGCTTCATCACCTGGGTGCAGATGTTGTACTGGCTGATGGTGAAATGGATACAAGCCATCGTAATGTAATGTTCGCCTCACGCGACTTTGTTGAACACGGAGACGTGAGGAAATTCGACGTGTGCTGGTAGTCGGGTTCCGTTGTAACGTACTTACAATTTCTTCCTGTTCCTCGACTGTTTGTATCGATCTGCGTTCTGATGACACGTGTACACCAGGAAGTGCCCCACACTCACGTAATGCACAAAACATGTTGGTAAAAACAGCCCGGTTTGGTGTTCTGCGCAACGGATATCTTCTCCGGTACTCGTCCACAGATGCATTTGCATTGCCATTGCAGTATCCGTACGCGTAAACTATATCCGCATAATCTTCATGTGAGAACCTACTTGGCATTTTGACGAAACCTTCCGTAACGCGCCACTCGCAATTAAACCAGTCAACTACTGTACACCTCACACGATGACTACCCATGCCGCAGCATTACTATCAGCTTGTAGCCAGGCGAATACCCACCCCACCTTCCCCTTATTACCCAAGTGTCAAGATACGGAAACAGGACTGTCTGTAGCTGGGTGGGCGAGTCAGCTGGCAAAAGTAAAAGCTTGCAATGCAAACAGTAAGCCACCAGGCGCCAGCTGGTTCGCTAAGCGCGTTCAAACGAGGGCGTTTACGGGATTTAAAAAATGCCCATAACTCCGTAACCGTTCAAAATCGGACCCATGTTCGTATGAACTTTTTTGCTTAGAATCACTCATACTATCATATCCCAAAGTAGTGCAGATTCCTCCTGAACCACCCTGTATATTAAATAGTCAATTAATATAAAATTACTTGATATGCCTTTTTCTATTAAAATAAAGATTTTCGTACTAAAAGTATTCGTTTATTGGAACTGATATTCATTTAATTTATGTATAGATATATTGAAACTTTGTTCATTCAATGTATCACACAAGGTGTAAAGTTGTGCTTTTCTTTGAATACTTCATTTTTTTACAGGAAATAAAACTATTTCGGAACATATTGTAGCGTTTAGTGGCTTTCTAAATAATACCATATTTTTTCGAAATTAAATACCCCCAAAAAAATACCTCTAAAATTAAAAGCTGCATTATTATCCTGAACGCTGTTCTGCCCTTCCTACAAACGTGTGCTACGTCACATCCCACAAAACTGTTATTACATAACATCAAATTGGCTATCTGATACCTCATAGTTCAAGCCACTGCATACAGTAATGCTTCTGATTAATTACACGATAATTTATGTTCTGTAGAACTTCTTTGCAGGAATACGAATATCTAGCACTCATCTCGTATGTACAAGCATGCATCACACGAAAGCTTTGTACATTTTCTAATACCCAGAAATAATAGTATTAATGTACATATTACAGTTAGAAATCAATTTGCAATTTCATGACATATATATCTATATGTCTTAAAGAAGGAACAAATAATTATTTAAACGTAATGAACAGAAATTAAGTTATTTATTTCATAGAATAAAGTTTTATATTTACACTTGCTATATAGTAAAACGTAAAAGTATCTAATAAAAGTTAATGTTTTATCCTGTCGCTCTGCAGTCCATTTCATGTTTACACCTTCTCAATGCTGAGTATCTGCATCACACACAATTACACACACACAATTGGACACACAAAACTGCAGACGCATAATTAGAAACACACAAAATACCAGTTCTCACAACACATGAAAAATAAAGACAGACAATTAACACATAACGTAACATTGAGGCCCGATCGAGTTACTATTGTTGTAGTGGAAAGTAAATAAATATTACATATTCTGTGTATATTTGGAGCCTTTCTTTGGTCGGTATGCGATGCACATGCGCCATGCCATCTGTGACATGTCTGAATATAAATTATTATGGCACATTGCTTCATAGAAGCAAAATTTGCTGAAAAAAAGTTATTTTACGTGAAGCATGCATTTTGAACTTCTCTATAGTTATATCTGAAATAATTTTCTTCCTAAGAAGAACCGAGAGAGAGATATGATCAAAAATGCATATCTCTCATCACGTAAAGTAATTGTTAAATTTGTCATGTATTTAAGAAATTTTAATTTTCTCGGCGGATTTTCCGAAGAATACTCAAATATAAAATTTCGTGGAAATCTTTCCTTTGGTAGCAGATTTGTCCCACGGAACAGGCGGACGTACGGACGAACAGCGGGACAGTGAAAAATGATGAATTTAATAGTCGCTTATCACAATTTTGCGATCACTGTAGTAAGAGATGAATATCCGTACGTTCAGGAAGACTGGAATTAACGTCTTAGCACTTGAGAGTAAGCACATGTATTCCTTTCTCCGTACTGGCCATCCGGATCAGCGTTTAACCCCTTAATTTTTAAATTAATAACAGGTTCTTAAATTTGTTATCCCAAATTTCTATATATAGGTGCATTGTTTACCTAAATTCTAATTTCAAACCACATAAATTAAAGTAGGAGTTTAAAACAAAACTTCGCTACCTATCTGACAAATTAAATTACACTTGCAATACAAATGCAGAGTTGTGAAATTTAATCACTGAAATAATTGTGAAAAAGGAATCGAAATTAATACCAAATTCGATGTCATTAAAAGATGAAAGCGAATTAGAAAACTCTTTTCCCCCTGGAATGATAAGCCAGAATTGTAGTTGGGGTAGCGGTTGGTATGGTAGACGATCTGTCAATATGCAGTTCGATATTAAACTTGCCAACTCTGTTACCCGCAGAAGATGGTAAACACTTGTCTCAAAACACGTGTCACTCCACCGTAACAATCGGTCTTCAAAATTTAAGTCCAGTATATTATTCTTGGAGGTCGATAGGAATAATCAACAAATCTTTTGTACCGGTCTTTGAGTTTTACAGCAGATTCATGTGTTTTGTTTTGTGGCCATATCTAAAAAATATTTTTCTTTCGTTATTGTTGAGTTACTATGAATGATATTTCATCATTTCTGTAGCCTACACAACGCTCTGTGATGGATGTGTGTTTGTTTAAACCAATGAAAATAATTTAGTAATTTATTGCAAATAATGACAAAAATACATCATTCGTTGAAAAAGATATTTTATAAGAACGAAACTGTATTGCTAAGAATCAGGGATGACAATGATCAATTGCTAAATTAACTCTTTGACAGGGTTTTCCCCTCTCATTTTATACCAACTTATCGACCCAAAAAAATGGGAAAATGTGAAATTCAAAGAGGAAAATAAAAGCAAATATCACATACCTTATAATTTTGTGTTATTTACTGTGTAGTTTTAAGTTATTCGCTTAAAATGCTACCTTTATATCTCCAAGTTCTTTCGGAATTATAGGTTCTCTTCCCGCTTCTAGCTTTATGGCTTTCTGAGGCGTGGCACCGTGCAGTTTGGTAGATTATGAGAGGTTTAGTATATTGTGTTACTTGAGCTGCACGTAACTATGAATTGTATTTCGATATACGTGCCTTTACACTGTGGTTTAAACTGATCCATTCTAATTTCCCGGAAGTTACGTACAAATAGAAGAACTTTAAAGAAACATAAACATGGAAACTAATTAAAAAAAAAAAACATGATAGGTTTGAAACTGTTCTGTGTAAAGTGTACGTGTTCATTGCATTCAGAATGTCTATGAATATATTTTTTGACAACTTTCCCAGTTATTATCAACGCAGATCAATGTGGAAATTTTAATTCTCATGTGGGTGGTAAAGTCTATGATCCCCTTTGTGGGACTCGAAATTAATCAATTCTTTCGTTCAATCCCAATACAGAAAACATTTTTGGGGAATAAATTATATCTTATTGTAAGTCCAAAAACCTCCTCGAAGCTCTAGTTTATTTATTATGGAAGGCAAACTGTGTGTATATTTTTAGTGATGAGATCAGGAGTATTTTTTGTTAGGTTTCTTCGTAATAGATTTTCCTATTGACAAATTGTATATGCCTCTCCTACTGCTAAAATCAGTGACTTTTCTGCAGAATCCATTAAGGCCTAATATACGACACTTACAAGCTCGACACTAAAATGTAAGTGCACAGATTTACAACAATATTTATTGCGTTTTATTGTCAAATTTTTAAAATAAATTTGTTTTCAAACTAAAACAAACATAACCGCTCCCAGTAAGTTTCGTCAGCCGATACGTAACAGCAATCCGTCGGTCAATAACGTGCGGTGCACCAGAAACTTCCCTTTCAACACACGTTCTTATATACACAGTATGTGGGAAATTATTTTTTTTTTAATTCAAAAGAGTTGAACAAAATATCGTTTAAGATTTTAACACCACGATATTTTAAACGCAGGCATGAAAGAATTAAATAACTGTACAATTTTACTGAGTACTTAGAAATGAGAATTCAGTGTGTTAAAAAAATAGTGCATTTATGTACGCAACAAGCTACACAAAGTTTCTTGTGAAATGACACTTATTCTGCTCTATATGTCACACTGACACTACTTCAAATTCTGACAGTCAGATGAATTGAATTTCTGTGGCTTACGGAATTTAGAAAAATGCAATAATTTGCATTGAGCCTTGCACTTCTACGATCCATATATTTTATTTGGCATTGTAAAATATTTTTGTCTGAATGTGTTTTAACTGCAGGCAAGAGAAAAGATGGTTGGCACGAAGTCAGAGAAAGAAATGACTTTGCATTTCAGCCATTTGCCAAGGAGTTCTTTGGTGCCATTTCGTCCGTGCAACTGCTTGCAGCAAATGACTCGGACGTTTCTTCTATCTAAAACTTGTACAGAGATCTGACAAATTATCTGCCGTTTATTGTGCATTCGATGTTCCATAAATTAAGTTCATTCGACGTACCATTGCAACAATTTGCAAACAGTTGCAGCCATAATAGAACTGCTAAATAAACATACAGCAGGTATTAACAAATGTATGTGAATTCCCTGTCCCTATCAGTTGTTAATTTGGAAGCCAGGATTGTTGAATAGAGACAATTAAAATTACATTCGTCGACGTTACGTGGCAACAGGCTTCCACACATAAATAAATCAATAATTGGTTCAACTGTCAGCATTTATTGGTCGCAGTGTTTAATTGTAAACGGTGAGAAAGAAGAGAAAGGCAAATCTTGAAGTTCCTGATTCAAACCTTGTGGGCTGTGACACTGCCTGAAATGGTAAAGGGCGACATTCCGAGAGGGAAATTTGCTTACATTTTCAGGATCAAGCAGTGGAAGAAAAATGGTTTTAATTATAAAAATCGGCAGTATCCTCTTCCTTTATGAAATCCTAACTGCTTATTTCCATATTCCATGAGGAATATTCGAGTGCCTATTTTTAACATGACAATAATAACTTTCAAATATTTAAACACGTATTAATTTTTGATTTCCAGGAAATTCTTCCTTTTTTTTTTTTGGTTGTGTTAATATTGATTTTCATTTTTTATTTTGTGCAAGGTGTTCCTTTTAAATATGTGTTGGAAAAACAATCTTTATTTTTTCCTGTAGGTCCTTTTCTTTAAAATTCAGTCCATTTCGGATAACCTTATTTCAAATTTACATTTGGCAAGACAATTGTAGATGTTTTTACTACATATATTTACAAACGTTGGCATCAACTGCCTATACATAATTCTCATTCCTAATAATATCATTCTCCGTAATTCCCAGAGTATTTAATAAAATTAATCATGTATTCTGCACCTTTAAAGTTTGCTTCGAGAAATCTCGACGTGATCAACAGATGGCATCGTTTGCAGTTAATGTTGTGCGCTACTATTCTGTGTCAACAGAGTGTGAGGCAATTTGAGTGAGCCACTTGAGAACATAAAATAAAATTTTTTAGGCAAACTAAACCATCGGATTGACGGAAGTGGCAGATGATTTCTGATTAAAATCAAAGGCTATAGAATTAGTTTTATTAAAAAGAATTTCTTAATTATTTTGGCAAGTCCTATGTTTTAAGAATATCGCGCTGATATTTTGCTAGGATTCTTACAGACTGGGTTATCAGAGTGTTATTAGTCTTTAAACAAATTTAACTTAAGTTAAATTTTTCACTTATAATTTTATGCGAATAGAAATAAGTTTATTTCAGATAATTAATTTTGAAAATAGTCAACTTCCCCACCATCAAATTTGGAATAAAGAAAAAAAAATCATTAAAGAAAAACACAATGAAATGGTATGTAGCTGATCAAAGCTTCACTATTTTAACAGCATGAAGGAAATTGATTTAATTAAGACGTAGAACGATCATTTTATGTGTATAATATAAAATGTAAAAATTCATATATTCTATATTGACTAGGAGCCCCTGTGTGTGACTCGGGTCATGTATAATCGGTAATAAACATTAATATACGTATAAGGGTAGGAAGTTATTTTGGGCAGTTGCGAAACTAGGAGTTTGAGAAAAAAAAGTTCAGCGGGATGGAGAAAATTGACGAATTCAGTTCATTCATTTATTTGTGCCTGTGACTTAAAATTTATTGCCGTTTTCATAAAAAAAATCTAAATTCCATGGCCGCTATCAGTTAATAGATAACGTCCATCATAGAAAGAAAATGAGAACGTGTTTCGGTCTGTGCTACAACGTGACTCAAATCAACTTATGGTCAGATATACTTAGGAAATATCGCAGACCCACACACATGACACAATATAACAAATGAATCGATTATTAGTAAAACTTAAATTTGTCTTGTTTGTAATTTGTCGTTTATTTCGACAGGGTGCTGTTTTGACCTTCTTTGTTCTGACCAACTAGGAAAAGGTTATTGTGACGTGCCTTTCATGAATAAACCTATTTGTGATCTAACTGATTATTTCAAACAGGCAACAAGCAAAGTATTTGTGAAGTGCAGCTCACCTTTTCGACGTAACCATTTCGAATGCATTTAATTTTGGAGGTAACAAGAGAAATATGTTTAAATTATATCAAATAATGTGTCTCTTAAATTTTAATGAGTAATGCTACGTAACATCCACATAGGTAACTATTTTGAGGTGAAAAATTAATTGTTTATAAGAAGAAATTATTTTAAATTAGGCCCAGCTTAATTACATCACACAAAAAAATTTGTGGGCTTTACCTAACACGCTACACGATGCATTATATGAGCACAAATGACTGTGTTGCTGTTCAAATGTACACAGATGGGTACTGTGATATTAACAACCAATCATGAAGTTTAAAGGCACCTTCTTATACGCCTATTCGTATCTATTTTGCCAAATAATTAACAAGGATGGAACGTGAATTCGTCCTTCGTAAATGAAGTTGTATTTGCAGATTGTTGTCTCTGTTACGTATATTCTCTTAAAAGTGTTTCATAATTTCGGAGAAATTTTCTGCCCCCATTACGATGGCAGATACAGATCAACTTCTACCAAATCACATGGTGCCTCTTCGTAGAAGGCAGCAGGCCTCAAACGCACTCCTGTCGATACCGCGAGGATCAGACAGGAAAATGGCTTGTGTGTATTAGGATATATTAAATGAAAATCTTCGAAAAGGTCTCAAAAACCTTATGGCTCTTCTATACCAGTCACGTGATTAGCAGATATTCGTAAGGACAACGAATACTGGCTTTTCCACCAATCACAAAAATACACTGAGTTACGCACACTGACATGACTTGTAGACTCGGTCTAGACTGGCTAGTGTTACCGGCGGCTAACATTTGAGGCTTAGTGGAATTCATCTTGATATATCAGTCTTGAGGCTATGTGTTTTTAGTCGGAATTCCTTGGGAGAATTCTGACTTAATATCTAATGCAGCCAATATTAACATTAATGACAGAGTCGATTGCTTTTTGCGTTGAAATTTATGTTCAAAAGCTAGAAAGACACAAATAATTAAGTAATTATCACAACACTGTAGAAGTGAATCAAACATCGCGGAAAAAAAATTTCGCTCTGAAATCTATAAACTTCTTAATTCTATTAGGAATAAAGAGGAATTGCCTGAGGAATGGAAGGAGACGATCATTTTACCTACCAAAAAGAAGGGCAATAAAAATGTTTGTAGTAATTAAAACATCTAAAATTTTCGAACTACGTACATAATATTATAAAAATTACCGGTCTCAAAGTTAAACCTATATGCAGAGGAAATTATTGGGGATTATCAGAATGGACTTCGAAGTAAACAGGTTATCTTCATATTACATAATCTGAGTTCATCAAACACTTAAGAAATAACGGGAAAACGACGACGAAGTGTATCAGCTATATTTAGGCTCCAAGAAAGTTTAAGATTCAGTGAGGAGGAAAGTTTTTGTATAATATTGCCATCGTGTTGGTTTACCACATGACATTTAAAATTAAATATAATTGTCTGAATGAAACATATAACAGAGGTTGGGTAGACTAATATTTGTTGTTCGTGTTTCTTATAGAGCGTATTTTGAAAAGAACATTCTATATCACCAATATTTTTCACGTTTACTTTACAGTACGCATTTAGTATGGGCCAGTTTTACAAAGATGGCTTGAAAGTAATTTCTACACTGTTTTTAGGCTCTTCTAATCGTGCATCATGAACGTAGTGCGAAGAGAGAGAAACCAACAAGATGCAACTAATCAGATATTTATTCTCAAACTTCTATCCCAACATGTTTCGTGCTCATTATGCCCATAATCCGGAGAACAAGACTGTGTACTACCGCATATGGTGTTCTGCACTGGTTGTGTGGAGCTGGGACGCGAACTGTGTGCTATGTGTGAAAGTCGATCAGAGACTTTCACACAGTGCACACAGGTCGTGTTCCAGCTCCACACAACCACAGTCAGCACAATCAGTGCAGAACACTATATGCAGTAGTACACGGTCTTGTGTTCCTGATGAAGGGCATAACGATGCCCGAAACATGATGAGAGAGAAGTTTGATAATAAATATCAGACTACTTGCAACTCGTTAGTCTCTCTAACTTCACCCTCATTTTTACACATCAGCTTTTGGTTTTTATGGTGAAGTGAATATATTTGAATCATTATTACTTACTGTGAAAAATACACTGATGATTTTTTAGTTTCTAGTAAGGTAAATTGAATAAATGTGAATGCTGTTAATACTACGTACGTGGTCATGTCTCGAGAAAAGAATGGATAAAGAAGTCACAATATAAAATGTGATAATATTTCCTTTGAAAGGTTGAAAGGTTGAAACAGTTCAAATTATTTGGAACTGTATTAAAACATGAAAACGCCATTCAAGAGTATATTAAGGGCAGATTGATATGGAGGAAACTTTTCTCTCTTTCCGAGCAAATTTTTTGCCTCCAGCTTTCCTTTTTAAAAATGTATAGATGAAGACACTCAGAACTATATAGTTGCCTGTTCTTTGAATTGGTGTGAAATTTCGTCGTTCATCATTGAGGGAGGAACGTGGACTGAGGGTGTTTGTGAATAGGGTGCTGAGGAGAATATTTGGGTCTAAGAGGGACGAGGTATCAGGCAGTGGAGCAAACTACATAGTGAGGAGTTTTGTGATCAATATTCATCACCAACTACTGGTGGGGAATTCTGAGAGAAATAGACCACTTGGAAGACCAGGCTTCGATGAGAGGATAATATTAAAATGTATTTTCATAAAGTGGATTGAGGAGCATAGACCGTGTCGATCTGGCTCAAGATAGGTACAGGTGGCGGGAAATTGAGAATGCGTTAATGAAGTTCGTGTTTCATAAATTGAGGGTTTTCTTGACTACCTGAGAAAGAGTTAGCTTCTGAATAAGGACTCTGTTCCATGCAGTAAGTAAGTAAGTAACTCTGATGACGTCAGCCGGACTATCAAGGTCTTTTACTAAATCACCGCGGTTCACGTCCCTTGAGGGATCTGGGTCGCTTCATTTCACGCAGTTCCCTTGTACTATTCAGTAAAACGTTTACCAGTAAACTGTTTCAAAAAGCGGGGTGTCTTCTAATATTCCTTTGACTTTGTGATATATTTTGGGAGCCTGTAAAAGTAATTGTCAAAATTTAATTGGTTTGGATTCAGATACAAATTCGTACTGCTGTGAGACTAATTTTGTAAAAAGTGACTAAGCTTACAGCCCTAAGGATAAAAATTTGTATAATCAGATTCTTTAAAATATTAATTCAACTATTTACTTTCAATGATGCAATAAAGTGGTGCATATATATATATATATATATAACCAAACTTCTTTCTATAAGGTCAATGAAGGACCAAAAGTGGAGTAAATATTTAACCTTACTCTTTCTTTAATCTCATCTCTAGATAAGGGTGGTTGATTAACGCCATGCACTGACCGCTTTACCAAAGGGAAAAATATTTGGTCGCAATTTTACAAGAGATTCAGTGGGCTGCAATGCAAGATGATCGGGTACAAATTTTTAATCTCCAAAGAGTTTCTTAAATATGTATAAAAATTCATTGTGCATTAAGGTTGTATGTGTCTCAGAAACATAAAAATTATTAGTGCAACTTAGGAGACGTTTCGTAAGTCTAGCAAGAGAATTAAACAAGAAAGTGTGATTTACATAACATCGTATCAAACTTTTAAATTACGTATGGTTTAAATAGTCACTGTCTCTAATTACCGCAGTATGTCACACTAATATACACGTATTCACGATATGTGCCTGGAAAACCAACACATAATTCCACATAACATATTATTATAGACTCAGCAAGCAACGACCAGATATACATGAACAGCAAACACTAAACAGTTACAAGAAAGCGCAAATATTGGAGAAAAATGTGAATATCATATTATCGCCCATGTATAAAGTCAATTTATTTAATATATTTTATTATTAATGTTGCTCAACGTTTCGGCACGTAGCAGGGAATGTCGTTTGAGAATTGCACATTACTTAGAATGGCCTGTCTGCGAAGACTAATTATCGCATCCATATCATAGCTTAATTTTTCTAACATATTTCTCAGCTCGCTCAACTTTTGATCTTTCGTCCTTACTTTGTACTCTTATTTGTTTCTTTTATCTCTGTATCAGTAAGTAGAGATTACGAAACCTGCAGCGTCAGTAGTGGGATTGTATTATATTGAGCGGATTGATTGACTGAATATCTTTGTCTGCATTCCCACTGAGAATTTCCATCATAAGGACACCGATGGTGATTCAGAAGGCACCTAATAATCATCCAAAAGCAAAAGAGTTTCAAATTACGGTATCAGAACTGTAAGCAGTACTTATAAAATCTGTCTTTGTTGTGTCCGAAGTGTTGAAATTTGTAGCAATAATCAACAGTTACAGCCTGCAGATGTAACAGTTACGTTATTGATTGTGTTCGGGAGGAACTAAGTTCGATTGACAGCTATGACGATGTTATTCCTGCCTGAATACTTTAATAAACATTTTAAAATCTTCTGGTCAAATGCAAGAAAAATGGCTCCATTATGCCCAAAGAGCTTTCTCCTAGATTTCTTATCAAATATTTATTACCAAATATCCTAACAATTTAGAACTGCGTTCTTCACAGCTGTTACGCATCGAGTAATTTTAACTTTTATTTGCGTTTCAGAATAACCACTTGTCCCTATGTTCAAGTGTAAAAGAGAAGGATATTGAAAAATTTTTCATGGGTCGATTATCATGTTCATTGACCCTTGAAAATGAGACGGAGAGGTCGTCCCGAAACGTCGTTAAGAATTTGCCACTATGCTCTACGCAATAACACAGGAGAGAGCGGTTCTTATCGATAACAACACGGAGCGTAATTAAATTAAATTTAACTAAAACTGAAGACAAACTAAGAATTTGTGTCAGATCTGTGCCACAGCGAGCAATTCTGCGTTTAGGTCACTAGTACTTCAAACCTCGCAGCTGTTTTCGGTGAAAGTCTTTGAAAACGGAGACGATCACTTGCCTACGTACCTTAGGGACTGATTTAAAACACACAGTGCTAGTTCTGTCTTACCTATATTTGGTGGATTCGTGCATAAATTTGTCAATAAAAAACCATCAATAAAAAAACTGATAAATTATTTCAACTATTATATTCGTATATCAACATTTCTACTTAATTAACGGTAATTCACATATATACTGTAGTAGAAAGATTTGTTCTTAAAAATACCGAAGTGGGTTAAATGTAGAAACGAATGCAAAATTATTCCAGAAATTATTATTTTCTACCTTCGTGGGACGAGCTAAAGACGTCGTTCGTATTTTGAACGATGATTAGCTTGACGATTTTCATTTCCTAAAATCGTTTTCGGGTTAACAAATAAGAGTAAAAGTACTGGGTGAAACATGTAGGACGAGCAAATGATAAATGTGTTTCAAGTAGATAAGAGGCCATTTGAATGGCCTTTATATAGATAATAAAATTATATTGAAACACACACAAACTTTTTTTATATATATATATATATATATATATATATTTATTTATATAAAGCCTTTTAGTGTAACTTTGTCATTGTCCATGAAGAAACGTGAGAAATAACTGGTAAGAATTTCTACCATATAGTGCAGTTTGAAAACACAGAAAAATAAGCAGAAAATATCTTTGTTTTACCCATCTAAGGACTCAATTCGAAACAACAAATCTTTCTTGCTTTTTTCTATGTAAATAGGAATGAATGTTCAGTTAATGTAATCAGATTCGAGGAAAGAAATCAGCTTAGGAAATGTCAAGTTGTTTCTTCCTGAAATCTAATTTAAAATAACTAGATAAAGACAATTCAATTTTGTTTCCATAACAATGGAAAGTAAAAGGGCAGGAAAAGAAGAATAATCCTCATTTACATTAATATTTGTAAAAACAGTATCTCATTCTACTCCAGCAAATTTGCTCAATTAATAACAAGTATAAATTACGGTATTAAGCAACTAAAAGTATGTCCTGTTTTTTGCAGAATGAAAAATTTGACGTCATCCTGTTGATGATATTGCTCTTCAGCGCAGTTACGAATGGAGCACTGCTTCCTTCTGCTTCACTTACTTTACAGGAAGTCCACTTGGTTCGCTGCCTTACATACATCAGCCACAGATATTTCTCATCAGGGCGATATCTGATGATATCATCGCCAGCCACCTACCGAGATATGCAACAGGAACTGATTGCAGAAGTTCACAGAACTTTCATCATGCCTGTCGTTGTTACTGTTGATGGTAATATTAGTAAACCCGAAAGGACGGACTTCATTGATGGAGATGGCAGTTATATTATATTAACACCGGATGGGGATTTCAAGAATTTTGAAGCTGAATTTAATGGGCTTATTTTAGGTTATCGTGAATTCACTGGACTCTGGAATTCTGAAACAAGGTTTGTTGTGGCTGGAGCAAATGAATACACAAAGTCGCAACAAACGGACATATTTGAATATTTATCAAAATATAGAATATATAACTGCATTATCGTAAGCCAAGAGCATTATGTAATTGACAAAGAATACAGAAGTCCGATAAATGGTAATGATATAGACACAAGCATGAAATTGGGGGTTTACACTTGGTTTCCCTATCAGAGTGCAGACATATGCACTGAGATGAATGATATCACCCTACTGGACAGTTGGGTTATTTTTGCACAAGGGCACTTCACCAAGAACACTGACTTGTTTCCACAAAAGATCAATAAGGTTCTCAACGGTTGTCCTATGAAAGGAGTTGTAAGAAATGGTCTTACGCCTTTTACTACGATATATGTTAACGACACTTATTCAAATGGGATTGTTGTGTGGCATATAGAAGGCTTGGAAATAAATATATTATTGATCCTTTTGAAACAGATGAACATGACTTTTTTTCTTGTCCCTACACCAGACGGTTTTGAAATAGAGCATGGAACTGTCACTAATTTAATTAGGTCTATGATGGAAAAGAAAGTTTATCTAGCCTTAGGTAATGTGGGAAACCGTTTGTTCTCACTTTTCGAATTCACTAATACCTACCACTTCAACAGTGTCATTTGGTATGTACCTTGTTCTGTTAAAAATCCAAGATGGAGCAGCATCTTTAGAATACTCTCTGTGGAACTGTGGATAGTTCTGATCATATCGATTGTGATTGCGGCCATTTCGACCACACTTATTGGGCGATACAGCTGCACGTTAGATTGGCAAAGGTACAAGACACTGTCAAGTTCGTTGACAAACATCTGGGCTGTCTTTCTAGGGGTGTCAGTATCAACGATGCCACGCACACCGTCACTACGTTCCTTGTTCCTCGCATGGGTGGTTTTCTCTCTGGCTTTCAGCGCAGTGTTCCAGGCATTTCCCACAACGTTTCTTATTGACTCCGGCTACAAAACACCAATTAAAAACATGGATGAGTTGCTCGCCTCAGGTGTTATGCTTGCCTACTCACAAGTATACAATTACATTTTCGAAATTTTTGACGATACGGAAGCATTGAATATATATAGTAAACGCGTGAATTGTCCAGTTATAGATATTTGTTTGAACTGGGCAATACATGAGAAAAATGTGTCAATTTTGCTGTCTGATATTTCGGCTGAAATAAACTATGCTACTGGTAATATAATTGGCGATAATTCTGAACCTTTGTTGTGCAGGTTAGAAGATGGGGAAGTTTTTATCACTGGACTAGCAATGTTAATGTTTCCTGGAGACCCACTGTTGAGGCTAGTTACTGAAATTATTGATCGAGTAGTTGAGGCAGGTCTATACAACTATTGGAAATCGAAGCTCATAAACTGGTATAAAATACATTATCGGAAGATAGCTATCGTTCACCCGCTAGATGGATATTACAGCTTCAGCCTCTATCACATGCAACCTGCCTTTTATATCCTTTTGATGGGCTGTTGTCTAAGTGCTCTCTGCTTTATGATGGAGTTGTTGTTCAATGGCGTATTAACCAAAGTAACGTGACGTTTATCGTGGGTGAGATTCTACGTACACTTTTAATTATGACGATTACACAGAACTACTTCACCTACAAGTCCCCTTTAATTCGCTTCACAGCTCACAGCCAGTGAACTAGCAGTGCCCATAAATCGTAGAAATGAAAACCTTTACAACCATTCCTAGCTCATTTGGCATATAAGAGATAATATGGATAATTTTTCTGTCCTTATCCACAAGTAAGTTTCTGTCCGTATTATTTATACTGTTCGAGTTTAGTCTTATGTTTGGAATAGAAAATTTACAAGGGAATAACGATCAAATTTAATTGATTGCAATTTCCCTCATTTCGGCGAATTTATTAGCTTGAATAATTAAACAAGACGATTTAGAAACGAATATGATGTTACACCAGAACATTCCATTACTAAAGACCTTCGTTTTAAGTTCGTTGAGTTTGTCCATAACTTTAAAGAAGAAATGGAATTGTGGTGTCAGAATTTGTGTTTATTGAAAGACATCCAATTTCATAGCATGTTATTTCTTCAAACAACTGCTTTGTTTTCATATTTTGCCTTAGTATGGCATATTATCATGCAGCCACATCTGAATTATTCAGATGTTAAACACACAGTGGAACAGTTTCATTCTGAATATGTTGTAAATGTTAAGATAACTTTCTATGTTGTGCAACGGGAAAGGTTCAGATTTTGTTTCTGCTCCAGAAATGAACTCTAACAGAAGAGTAATTGTGCAGCAGCCAGCTTGCCTTATTTGGACCGGTTACACTTGCTTATAATACAAACATAATTAACAAAATTGAAAATCGACGTTCATGGAATCCCGTTTTTTTAAATCTACGTAAATTAGCTATTCAAAATTTTGACAAAATATTTGTTACTAGTAACCTATTATTTGTTTGTTATGAGGGTGTAGTCAATTAGTCTAAAGGGCAATTGTTTGTAATCTAATCTGATATTTGTTTAACTACAGACGACTTCAATTTATCTACACTGGTTTGGTAAAGGAATTACCGGATCTAATTTACTCGCCAATGCAAGTGTTAAAACTAATCGCTTACATCTGGAGTCCAAATTATTATAACTAACTTTCCCCACATCTAATAATTGAAAAAAAATTCCAACTTTCTTTTTAGTTGGTTGTAAATTAATAATTCTGGAGAATTGCCTTGTAATTCACACTATATTTTTGCCTCATAATCCTTTGTGTAAAATTAGATGTCCTTATTACCTCAGAGTTTCTTATTAATTACCAAAGTGTTGTTTTATCTAATGTTTTAAATTTCTTTAAACTGGTCCAAAATTATGACTTGGACCAGTCTTTGGTCTTCAGGAAAGCCACCGCCTTTTTTCCAGTACATTCACAGTTTATTGCTTTCCGATCTCAAGATATAAAACTTTTCTTCTTGGACATTCGATGTGAAAAGTTTCGTGTTTAATCGGTGAAGAAAATAGGTCTATTAGTAAAATGTGACAGACAGACTGTAAGAGTTAACCTTCAGCAAATTCTCAATTGTTTATGTTTTTATCATTTTAGACTAATTAAATAGTTTTTAAGTTGTTGAAACATTTGTAGAGTAATATCCGAGGTTGAAAATAAAAGGTCCCATACCTTTAGTTTTACCCTTAGACAAATCTCAACACCAAGAGAAGTGAAGAAACTATTTGTAAAATCTAAACCTCTAAATTTATCCTAAATACTGGAAAGGTTTGTAAACGTTATAAGCTCTGTAACATTAAATATTCAACACCCAGCTTGCAAATTTACAAACAATATTAACCTTTCATTTCCCTCTATTCTCTGGTCTACACTGATTTTGAATTAACCGCAATGAACTTAAGAATTTGTGCAATATAGCTTTAATCCTGTTTGTTTGACACATTAGAAATAAAGCATGAGTTTGATATAAAATTTTGAGTGACCTAATTCACTTTATTTTTGTAGAAGCACAATAGTCCATATTAAATTTTACACTCATTCCCATACCAATATACATGCATCTCTTCTGCACTGATTCATTTCAAAACTGCAGAAATTTACAGTAGACTGGTTTCTAAGTAACAAAATAGACCAAGAATGATTAGCAAAGGAAATATATAGTGTTCAAAATTACAAATAAATTAAAAAATATTATCCGTTAAATACTAAATATTAGGGATTCTTAAGTAGAACCAAATTACATAGGTTACATAATGCCAATAGTACTATGTCGCAATAAATAAAGAAATAAAACAAGAATGAATAAAATGCATCACCCTAACGTTGAGAGAAGTAGATTGAAAATAAATGGAGAGAAGAAGGAAGAGTCTTTGTTACAAATTAACCCTTTGCCGGTCCTATTTAAAACCCTACTGCACGGGCAGAAAGTCCGCGTTTTTTCAGTGGGCATTTAAATTTAGGTACTGCACCAGAAACAGGTCTCCCCCTCCAAGAAAAAA
>Ga0123357_10000904_pt1 | contig 30214 bp, 19 predicted proteins | sample TergutEmb28metaG_FD_89873 | JGI IMG/M metagenome (GOLD analysis project Ga0123357, IMG submission 89873) | Embiratermes neotenicus P4 segment gut microbial communities from Petit-Saut dam, French Guiana - Emb289 P4 | ecosystem: Host-associated > Arthropoda: Insects > Digestive system > Gut ...
AAGTTACAGCTGCCTCCAGAACCCCCGACTAGGGGGCTACCGCCCCCAGATCCCCGTTCTCTCTGTCCTCAACTGAATTTTTTGAACCCCCCCCCGGAACAAAATTCCTGGGTACGCCACTGTTATGTACGGCATATCAAAAGCTTTAGAGCTTCAGTACAGCTCACATTTTAGTCATTTATTTATGAGCCTAACATTACAGTCCTATGTAAGCCTACGTTGAATGAATGTGAATTAAAATTCCCACTGAGTGTCAATTCACTAACTTGGTCTGCAATTCATCCACAGCTCCACCTCTCCCCTTCTACCAGGTACTCTGCACACACCGCTGTTAATTCGTGGGCTGAGTTACAACATACGAGAAAAAATCTAGGTAAGATAATTAACCTGTTCCATTTTTCAGCTTTTTCCCAGCAAATGTCACGTGGTATGCTGCTTTCAGAAACTTTGTGGTCGATCACTACTTCATGACAAGGGAGCGAAATCTGTGTCCCCAGAAGCGTGTCGTGAGGGCGTGGAGTTCGAGCCCCACGCATCTGACTTTGGCACTTCAAAGTGCATGGTCGGAGTACCGACAGGAAAGGAGACTGGGGTAGGCCCAACAGCGTAACCGTGAGAGCGAAGACAAAAATCCCAACCGGAATACGTGTAAACCCGTAGGCAGGAATGACACACGAATGAAGCCAGAAAGGACGCCAAGGAATTTCTCGGGGCTATTAATAGCGATTAATAGTTTCCTTCAGCACCCCACGCTTTGACTTTACTATCGGGTTCTCCTTGCCAGGAAGATGAACGCTGTCACAATACCAAATTTTATGAAAACATCTTATCATACACAAAATGACAGTCTTACTTTTACTAAGCATGATGTTGCATTTTACACATTATAAGCGTACACCGAGAATAAAAGCCCTTCAACCACATTTATCTCGTGTTTAAATTTTTTGAAAGATTTCTTTTTGCATACCTGTGTGACAACTCCCGATCATCAATCCAGCTATGTTCCACCGAAGTTACTCCTTCGGCGAAACTGTCCAAATCATTCTCTGATCGATCATTACGTGTCAGAGGAAGGGATGGGAACTGCAGGCCAAAACTGAACGCAACGTTCAACGCGTGTGGCGATTCGGATGCGAATCGTAACATCCTGTGGCTGTTGCGACTTGCAGCACTGCCGGTTGCAACCACCGGTGGTATAGGTCTTTTCTTGACTTCACAGTCTGTCACACTCAATTCCGGCATTCTGTGCTATCACTGAGCTGATGGGCGAACAACTGCTGTTATGTTAACATACTCTCGTCAACACCCAAGTTTTCGTGTTGCAACAACTCGGTTTCGTCATCACAGGTCACAGCAAGCCTTCACGGTTCACCGTAACGAAGCCAATAAAAATCATTCGAGTGTCTACATGCGACGGGTCCAAACAGCGGCATAAACATGTTGCTTCTCATTCCTGTATTAATTTCTCGCTGAAATAATGAGAACTGAAGATCTGAATTTCAAGCTACTATGCCCCCTTTGCATAAAGTACGTAAAATGAACGCTTAATGGATAGGTGGTGGGTGTGCCTATCCGTCCACGTTTCACTGCCGAAAATACTAAACGCTGAACGTTTCTGAGGGACTTTAAATTCAGGTCGTACTGAGTATAAATGTTGCATTAAAAACGTTTAGGCCCAACCGCATTCTCTAAGAAACTTTCCATCGTACGAAACACTGCGGCTACTCGAAATGTTAAAGATAAAAATGTAAAGTTGTCCCCGTACACGTCATGCAGGCATATAGCGAGATGTACAGCTCCACATATTCTTAACCTTGACCTTAGTTGGAGGTGAGTGGTTAACTTACCGCCCACTCAGCTTTAATACCGGTACATATTCAACAGGAGGATCGGTGGGCCTCACTGCCGGTCTATGACTCGATAAAATGTGCTACACTTCATCGAAACACCTTTCAGAAATGAGGAGCGTAGAGATTTATCAGCCTTATGGTACGTGGAATCTCCTACACTCTCAAGTCTGCAGGCATACCATTCCAAAAGTTATCTCAACTCGCGGTAACATTTAAAATTGGGATATTTACAAGAAAGAACCATACCTAACTGCAGACACCTTTATTAAGCCAATTTTAAAATTTATTGCAAACAATAATTTCTCATAGCAGTAACGACAGGACCAAGAATGTGGACCCCAAAGGAAAAACCACTATTCTGCTATCAAGAATGTACCTCAGTCGTAATCCCCCGTCTGACACTGAAGTAGTAAATACTTCATGGAAATACAAGTAAGTATATTTTCTACGCAATGTAAATAGCTTTGCAACAACGCAGTTACGTCTGCAACTAATGGGACTGATTTTGTTGCGTACATGTTTTTCTTGCCGGTTAAAAAATATAAAAGACGAAAATGCGTCCCTGTGTACGCCAGGAAAGCATACAGAGTGGGGAGAGGTACAGCTCCAACCAGTCTTAACCTCAGCACCAGCGCCCCGGCCTCTTTAAATGCGACTAAGCAATCCCCGTACTCATAAAAAAGGTGCTGGGTGTGCCCCAGCTCTCCACAAAAAGAGAAAAATTGCTTGCTCCTGCCGGGAATCGAATTCCAGATCGTCCAACCCACAGGCAAGTCACTAAACTGACTACACTATCACAGCTTCTTAAAGATAATAAGTAGCTGTGAATTAATTGTGATAATTTAAGTTATATTTATTCAAAATATTATGAAAGGTTCATGTGACTCAGTAAGTACTCAAAGTCATCCTGTGTCAGGTGGATAATAAGATACTGCAACAGACCGACAAATAGATCCTGAAAGTACACTAATTATGCCTACTTCACAATGATTCATATCAGTCAGCTTACACAGTAAGTGACATGAAACTGTCATCAACAAACAACAGTTCACCTTTGAGAACTGAGAACAGACGCATAACTGTACTTTGCACGAGCACTAAATGAAAAATAACAAAGCCAACATTTTAAAACTGCTTGTAGTCCAATGTGGTACACACATTTGCACTCTTCATTAAGGATGCATAATCAACATACACGCTAGATAACTCTCTGCTGGTCATGAAGATGCAATCCTGAATCACTCTGGTCCAATTTGCCATTCACAATACCATTACTTTAAGATCCATTTTAACATTATCTTTCCACCTCATTTATCTATTAAGGGCATATCTTCCAACAGGTTTTCCCTATCCAAGTTACATATAAACAGTCACCATAACCGCTTGATTGGCTACCTCAGCAACAAAAAATTTTCACTCTTTCTTTTTTACAGTACAAGTTATTAGCCCATTTTCAACTTCCTTTTAGTTGTCCCAACATATTTACAGGTCACTCAGACACCCACAATGCCAAATGAGTTATATACATTTCAAAGTTCATTATGTAATGCCATCTGTCTCACTTCATTTCTTTCACATTCAAATACTTGCCAATGTACCAACCATAACAATGTGTAGAATATTGTAATAGGAGTGGAAATGGAAGAATTTTAATGTGATTCAAGCCAACCCAGATTTGAAAGAGATCACTGTGTTTATATGGTGCATAAGTTGGTACAAAGTACATTAAGCTACAGAAAATAGAGCAAGTACAGATGATCACTGCTTACAACTCATGTCCTTTATTTTAAGAAGTCTGACTTTGATTCCTTCCATTCACATCAACCCTTTGAAAGCAGAAATTAGTCAGAATTATAATTATGTATTCATTACAAACTACACATTAAACACATTTTGCCACAGTTACAAAAATACACAGTTAAGGCTCTACCAGGAAACAATCACTGTTCCACAATCCAAGTAAAACATGTAACTGCACTCAGATGGCAGCATGCAGAATTTTGTAATCTGGTACATAAATCACCACTAGGCTTTAAAGGGTTAATGCACTGGGTAGCACATCAGGTAACGTGGTAACATAAGAGAGTCTGTACTGGAGCACCAGCTACCCTGACAAAGGATTTTCATAAGTTGTCTCATTCCCTTAAGGAGGGTTCCAGAGTGACAATTAGTGCAATATGCTTCCTCCCCCATTCATTTCAACTCAATGTACATTTCCTCTCAATGCATTCAAGGTTGAATTCCATCTGAAGTTAACAAGGGATCACCAAACCACTGCCAAAACTTTGTATTGTATGGATTCTGGTTCAAACCATTACTGTTCCACAATTAGCTCTGTCATTATGACCATTTCACCCATCTGATGACAAGGCAGAGCTGTGAAGCTATACATTCACTCCTCAGTATGTCTTTGTGGTGCACTGTTCATCTCTTGAATGTCAGTATTGTTGCTCTGTATGGTTGTGAATGCACTTAAGATTACCATAAATTAAAAACCCCACCATCCTGGGCAGCAGCTGGAATTTACACCCTAGCGTCACTGAAGGGTTAATTAATTTATCAAGTACATACATGTCAGACACTGTCCAATGAATGGTCAATATCCATGACATATCAGAAGCTGGTTCCACTCTCATTATCTTATGGGTTGAATTACAATGATCTGCTTATATTTTTATATGGTATCTGTTGCAACTACTGGGATCAAACCCTCTGTTTCATGATTAATCATATAAGTTCACTATTAAATGGACTCTGGGTTCAATGCTGACTGCTACCATTAATAATGGAAACAAAAGCTACATAAAAGTCTATCAGCATAACAAGAACCAGAACATGAGGATGAGAGTTGAGTTATTCTAGAAACAGCAGATATACTACGCATATCTCAAACATAAAGCAGTGGAAAGAGATTCTTCCTTTCTTCCAAGCATTCGGATGGCTGTGGGACCCACAAAGGTTCATTGTCAGTGGGTACTAGCGGCATTGTCCCCAGGGGTAAAGCAGCTAGGGTGTGATGCTGACCACTCATGTTTGTACAATGTGTAGGATGGCCTACAGTGTGTACAAATGTCTTATCATAGAAATTGAAAAAGGATGAGCTGGTTAGGTCACCTAGAGAGAATGGAGGAGGACAGGATGCCCAAAAAGATCTTCACTCAAGAACTGGAAGGGACGAGAAAAAGGGGAAGACCCAGGAAAAGATGGAAAGAGAAAGTAGAAAGAGATCTTCAAGTGCTGGGAATGAGAAGATGGAGAGAGATGGTGGCAGATACGAAAAAATGGAAGGATATTGTTCGACAGGGCAAAGCTCACAGTGGGCTGTAGTGCCAATGGAAGAAGAAGAAGATAGAAAATGAAAAGCAATAAAAACACAATATACAGCTATCCAGTTATGTCCTTCCCTTTTCAAAGTGAGTTGTTTATGAAGGATGGGAATCTGCTACATTGATTAACATAGAGGAATCCAGACTGATGGCAGTGCCATGACAACCTTGGACTGCCAATGGAAGTAATTATTTGTTTTAAAAAAACTGTAAATAACTGTCATAAAGCCTCAAATTGACATGTAATTTTCTGATGTATTTTAACATTTAACCAATTTAAACATTATGAAACAATCTGTACAGTTTACCTCCATAACTTTTTAAAATTGATTGTGAAGTTGAGTATGGCCAAGCCTAGGCTGAAACATGTTGTTCTATTAAACAAAACGAAGTTTAGTTATGTTCTGACTATTGTCAAACTTCATGTATTCAATTACTGTCAGTTATACTGTCAGATAACATAATTTGAGTTTCCCATTATGCCACAATCAAGGAATATTTCTGAATCCATAATGGCCCTCGCTCGTTAGGTCTTGTTTGACTGAGTCAGAATTAAGGGCAAGACACACACTTAAATCTGAGCTCTTCTGGGATTTTACGCAGGGCAGTATAGTAGTTTGTTACTGACGTTTCGGGGCGACCTATCGGTCTCGTCTTGGGTCAAGCAGTCCAAGGCGCTTGACACTTGACGATCGGACTGATAAACTGTCCCGAAACGCCGGTAACATTCCACGGTGCGCAAAATCCTCAAAAAGCGTAGATATCGTTTACACCGAGGCAGAAGCCTGCAATCACGCATAACACACAAACCCTTCTGACGACACATGACGTCATTAACTTCCGGGGTACGGGGAGTAATACAATTTCTAACACTTAAAGAAACCCCAGCGCTCCTTTTAGTTACAGAATATAAGCAAAATCGTTTACCTGTGTGCTGCCATCCTGTACCATTTTCGTCCACTGCCCGGATGGTCACCACCTGACAGATGAGTAAAACCTGGGGATATGGGATTGCGTGTCACACCATCACGTTCAGAAAAGTCAAACACATCGTTCTCCATTACTGCTGCATGAATTCTGGGTTACCTGCAATCGAAGTTCTGCTTTTCAAAAACCTTCAAACTGTCTTTCGTCACTGGCACAAATCACGACATAATCGTAGTTAGCACACTTAAATACTGGTATCTCCGGCAGCTACTGCAGAACAGCATCGCGACTGCTACCACACATTATTACTGTTAGTAATCACAATCCTCTTATACTTGGTCAAATACAAATGGGGTTAGGAAGTCCGTATTCATCTTCAGTAGATAGTACGTAAATCCGTACTTACTGTACCTGGATCGCTCTAATTTAATTGTCAACTATTACACAATCTGACACTTAGATTTTAATTCTGGACGAAAACGGATGTTTCTGCTGTGCCCAGTACTGCTCACATTGTCTATCCCACGAACCATACAGCATTATACTCTTAACTCTTATAGGCAGACAAATAAGTCACGGATTACTCACACTCGCATCATGGCAACATTGCAGTTACATCTGCTATGTACAGTTTGTCCAACATGCGATAATGAAGTCCACAGCCTACTAGAATATAAAATCGATCGACTGCAGTACTACAAATTAAATACTGCGGATGTGATATGCATGTTATTTACAGATTGACCATATTGACGATAGAATCATATACCACGGGGGAATCGTAAGTGCTGTTTGTAGAAAGAATAGCCGGCTTCTTACTGTCCATCGCTGCTCTCCGTGTCGCTAAGAGTAACGTCTTCCCGTATGTAATAATAATGTTCCTCGTATCTGGTAATGACAGAAACTAGGCAATTAGAACATTGAAGTATTTTTTTGTTCATACCGTTCATTTTCACTAATTGGTATTTATTATTACAGCAACCAGCGCACATATAATTAGTATAAAATTTTATTATTATTGCTCCAAAATGTTTTTTGGTGCCCTCGCACCATCTTCAGGGAGCTTATAGGTTGTGTTAGCTGAAGTTTATAAACTTTATCGAACACAACCTGTAAGCACCCTGAAGATGGTGCGAGGGCACCGAAACATGTTGGAACACTTATAATTTTATACCAATTATATGTGCATTTGTTGGTGTAATAATAAATATTAACATTGTGAAGTGTTGGTACTTTGTCATACGTTTGGAATTAAAATATTAGGACGGAAGAAAAGGAACATTATTGAGCTTGTCTTAAACATTTTCGGGTTTATTGAACTTTTAATCAAATTTACAGATATTTTCATGGGGTTTATCTTTTTAGCAGTATGCCATATTATTATTAACACGCCAGCTTTTGTTGCACATCGTTTATCATAGCGCACATATGCGTATAGACCCTCAAAAAGACGTAGTCGGTGTCATGTATCCATGTTCATACTAGTTCCATGTAAATGTTGACATGGACCTCTTGTAATCAGTACCCTTTGCTACCTGGATATCCACTAGTGTGTCATATACCTATGGTGTACCTGTATTCATGCCAACAATTTTATCACCTGTCATATGGTTATTAATATGAACATTCACAAGAAACGTAGAAGCCTTATATAATGTGTAGTTGCCATGTTACATATGTGTAATGGGCAAACCAAGGGCCTTGCAGCAATTTAGAGTGCTAATTCAGGCCAGAGTCACGAATATCAAACATAAAAGTATTCTGAAGTTATGAAAAGCATTTGTACAAATGTTTGGAGAGTTAAAGGAAAGACAGTAGGAACAGGAATAACATGATATTCACAATGTTAAAGGAAGGTTGTTGACATTGTCATTACTAGCTGTGCACACCACATACCACCAAGTTTTCCTTTCAGCATTTGGTAATGGCATGTTCTTGGACAAATTTTGTTCTTAAATGGTTTAAGAGAGCAGTGGAATAATTATAAAATGCAGAGCTGTAGCTCAGTACCACATTTCCTCTCATGTATGTTTCTAGTGCCTGAAAGATGGTGGAGGAGACATTTGCATGAATTGCAATTGTCATAGCCAATAACTTGGCCAGATTTGAATTCAGGTGACACCAAATTTCAAGTGACTGTTCTTGTTGGCAGTAGGTACAGTAATCACCTTGCAAAATGTATTTACAGAAATGCCAGATGATGACTTCATATATGTGAAAACAAGGAAAAGGAGCAGAAGAAATACAGACACCTCTCAAAAAGTGTTGGTAGCTACAAGTTCAGAGAATCATACATGGAAGATTCATAAAGAGACTCATATAAGGTAATGCCATTATCTCTGTATAATTATGTAAACTTGAAGAACTCGAATGTGGAGTGAAAATATCTTGTTTGCCTTTCAGGAGGATATCATTGACCAAAAAAGAATTTGCAAAATCTGAATTCTATTCATCTGTACTAATAAAATTAAATCAAGGACTGCAACAGTTGAACTTTGTGGGAGTGAAAGAAATCATCTGCTATGGACTGGGTCACTTCGTGGACTGTGTGGAATCTCGCTACCAATTCGGTCTTCTCTTGTGTTTGAAGGATCATTTTTCTGCTAATGTCTGTATCTTTGATCCCATATTTTACAGTGCAGAGATTGAAATACTTGGGGAACTAGGGTGTGAAGTTATTACAGCAAATGAAGAAGGCAAACGCAAAACCACTCCTGACACAGTGACATTGGTATATCTTCCACATTGTCCCAAACAACTGACCAATAACTTTTTATGGTCTAACTGGGGTCCTGAACTTAAAAACTGTATCATATTTAGCAATAGCTTCTCCAAAATTATCGAATCTCAGCCTAAACGCATTTTGAACACCAGTGCAGGATACATCCTTAATATTATTCCATATACAGAGGAATTTAGCTTAGATAATTCTTTCAGATACAAAGATATATTTAATGATATTGCTATCCACATTTTTCCACAAGAGAGGCTTACTTCTCTTTCACAGGATTTTTGGAATGTGTGCGAGGAACCAAAATATAGTGCCGATGAAACTGAATTTATTACAAATAAATTAATTTCAGGATTGAAAGTGGAAAATTAGTGTTTGGTATCATTTATAACCCATAAACATGTCACATACAGGGGTTGTAAGGACTCTTCGCCAGCTTATGTCTGAAATACGTTACTTCAGCTCGGAGAAGAAACTCAGTGACTCCCTACTAGTTAAATACATAATGATGCAGTTCCACAAATACAAAGAAACTGATCAGCAGCTGTGCAAGGCACAGGAGGAAATGAAATTCTTGGCCTCATCCTACCTTTGTTACCTTCAAAGTCAAAGGCGCTACAAAGAAATCTGTGATCAGTACCATGTAAAAGGTGAACGGTCTATCAAGGAAACAGCTGACATGATGGGCTTCAAGTTGCCACATGATCCTAAATGATGTAATATTTTACAATGACAAACTGGATACTAGTTGCCTTTATTTTAGTTCCATTATCAGCCATCTCTGTTTTGATTTTTAAACACCACATCTTTATTGGTAGTTCACAGTGTAGTTATGGGTATTTTCATTTGCCAGGTATGATTTCCTGTCATCCTTGGTTGACCTGTCTGGAATTAGAGTACATTGCTGTGAAAGAATTAATAGGTTTGGGTGCAGTTAAGGCAGTATATAAAGCCACATGGACAGAGTTCTTTCTAGCATATTCTAAACTCAACAATCCCCATTATTTAAATGACTTTAAGTGTGGTTTACATATGCTAAAATTGTTTCAGCCTAGTCCATTTGTGGTGCAGCTGGTAGGATTTTGTGAAGCAGAGAATGTTATTTTAACTGAATACCATAAGAATGGTAATGCTGTAAATATTACAGAGATATCTGCACGCAATTTGAAGTTCAGGTTGAAACTCTGTTTAAATTATGCTCTATTACTGGAATATTTGCATAACAGTCCATCTGGTACGCGAGTGATGTGTGATTCCAATGACCTAGTGAAACTGTTGAGTCAGCTTTTGGTAACTGATAATCTTACACTGGTATTAAATGATCTTGATGCTTTACCAGAGGTTGCCCGTAAACAAAATCTTGGTGTTAAGTGTGGTCATCAGCAACTCACTGGTACTTTTGTTGCACCAGAACAATTATGGCCCTTCTCAAGCCCTTTCATTGACAACAAAATGCCAAGCTATGATGAGAAGACAGATATATGGAAAGCTGCATCTGTTTGTGAACACTTTCTTGGAGATGTTCCGAACAGTGATATGGCACGCTATCATTTGTTTTCTCTGCATAAAAGCTGCAAAAACGCAAACCCTGAAAGGCGACCTACAGCGAACCAACTTGTGAAGGGCTATATGAAAGCCATAGAGGAATTGGATAGTGACTTGTAATGGGTTCATGCAGTAACTCCTTGTTATAAATGTAACCAGCATATAATCTTTTTATTGTCTTCCTGTAAAATAAAATATAAAAATAATGAAACCTTATAATTTGTATCAATTAAGGCACATAATTCTCCAATATGCATATACCAGTCACCCTGACTTGGTCCCGAAAGAATAAAATACCTCGTGTTACTGAATATGTGGGAACATATTACCACAATCACTTATGTAGTGTATTCTTTTTCAATGTGCTTTGCAATTGTATCGAGTTGTATGTTAGATGTTCCCTCATAAATAGTTCCAATCTTGGAATCCCTATAGAACTTTTCCTGAGGGAAGTCTTTTGTAAATCCAACACCACCCATCCAGTCAATACACTTGGCTGTTGCAGTAAGTGCCATTTCTGAAACAAAGCAAATAGGAGAATACACTGAACAAGACTATCAGGTACAAGCAAATCATGCTAATTTTGATTACACTGTGTTTTGGTTTGAATACTGTATTTGGACGAAATGAATGGAATTTTATGAACTATGTGGTAGGTCTACCAAGTCAGGGTGCCCACTTCAGTCATCAGAAAGCAGAGCCATGCAAGCTAAGAAAATGGGGTGGAAGGCTGCCTTTCAGTACATATTCACTCAACTTCATTCACAGAGGACTTCATATCAGGAGTGTATAGCACAATGCCTCTTTAGCAATTATTTGGATGTTTCACATTGATCATTTCATTTTAAACTTCATGTAACACATGGGTTCAAGAGCAGAAGATACTTTCCTGCATGATTCTTATAATAAAACCAAATAGATGCACTAATTTCTCAAATTTATTTTTGAAATAGAACTCTGCGTGTTTCGGACAGTTTCTCTGTCCATCATCAGGAGTCTAGCACTGTACACACAGCAACGGTATATGTCATACAGGTTTTGGTGAAACAGCAGCAACAGTGCTAGACTCCTGATGATGGACAGAGAAACTGTCCAAAACACGTAGTTCTATTCCAAAAATAAATTTGAGAAATTAGTGCATCTCGTTGGTTTTATTATAAGAGTATATCACAATGCACAGTCCTCTGAATGTCAAATTTCTTGCATGAATTGGCATGAGGTGAGTTGGAATCCCATACACTCTTGTCTGGCATTATAAATGTAAAGGGACACAGGCAAAGAGAAATACATTAAAGGTAAACTGAAAGAGTAATCAGAGCATTCTAAAATTCAATCCATGAACCCAAGCAGAAAGAGAAAAGGGGCAGAAATGCAAATCTGAGGCTCTCATGGCAGTTCCTACAGAGATAGCTGTCTGCTAGGATGTGATACTTTGCAGTTGGGTGGAAATGGGGATAGTGTCGACCAGGACTGGGCTCTGAGTAAACCGTCAGGAAGAGGGGAAGCAGAGCATGTAACTAGTGCAGGCCTTAAGGGTCCCATACTAGTTACTTTGCTGTCATTTGTACCCTTCTGACTTTTTCCATGGGCCTGCCTTCATCTATCCTGTCCCTGTATGAATATTTGATTTCCTCAGCATGTCTCATCCACCTACCCTGCTTATGGAGATGGCAGGTTACTCTGGAATGTCAGTAAAAGTGTACCACACTATTTTTCATCATGTACCTGAAGATGACAATGCACAATACTATGAAGGTGAAATGTGCTTAGTAGCTGACAAAAAGTGAAAGGTAATTATGTTTCTCTTCTTCCATGCAATACACAAGATCTTTTACAGAACAAAGATGTGCAACCTCACTGTTGATAATACATAATTTACACTGACAGGGTACAGCTTTCTTTCACTTTCTGTATGACTTGGAACTTTTATGCCAACTGAGAGTGATACAATTCATACAATACATTATGACAGAAGTATACACTCTTCTAAGGCAGTCATTTGTACCAATCTGGAATTCAAATCCAACATCTAGGAGCCATCTTTGTCTCCATCATATTACATATTGACAACGCTGGTTGTCCAGAAAGATATCATTCTGCCAACTTGCATGTGAAAAAAAGTTCAAAACATTTTTTTATTGCAGATTAAATTTACTGTTCAATAAATATCTATCATTCCTAGCATTAAAAGTTACCATCAGACAATGAAGCAATTGGGGAGTATAATCCTTAAATCATAGCATAATGCTGGCCACTCAAATGTAATTATTTATTTTATGATGTTGTCAGTATTGTAGACTTTACTGTCAGATAATACAAAAAATGAAGAATGATGACTTTCTAAGGATTTCAAACCATCTATAGTCGAATTGAGACGGTATCCTAACATATGCATGGAGGATCTGATTAAAACCACAAACACCTCAAAATACCAGGTGTCCCAGCTGATATTCAAAACAAGCACGTCCCAAATACAAGCCTGAGGATTACAACTTCAACGTTATGCTCATTACCTCCAACCAGTACCAAGGTTATGTGCACATGAAACTCCCTGGTTCTCAGGTACTAGAGTAAGTTTTACATTTAGAAACTTTTACACTGTTTCACACAAGTGCCAACCATTCATGCCACTTAAGTGGCATGCATATGAATGGTTCTCCATTACTGGTTTATACCTACCAGATGCATAGTACTTTGCCATTGAAGCCTGTTTGACGAATGGTTGCCCTGCTTCCAGTAGACGGGCTGCGTTATACACCAGAAGGCGAGCACATTCAATTTGTGTAGCCACTTGGGCAATCTGGTGTTGCATTCCCTGAAATTAATTACCTACTTTATAGCATCCCTCCTCTTGAGAGTGACAGAAAAAGTGGAAGGGGAGGGGGTGAGGAAAGGGAGGTTCAGTATAAGACGAAAAAAAGTGAAAAATGTATGCCCATTTTCTAGCTGTCTTTGAAACATCATTAACCATATATCCATTTACTGCACATTTAAGAAACTACTATGGCAAAAATAATAAACCACAGTGATTTAACATTGTACAGGATGTGCAGAAAGTCACTCCAGGGTTTTATGTGGCTAACTTTTCCTAACAATTTTACACATTGAAAACAAAGCAGCTCAGGTAAATTTCCCCTTGAATTCTCTTCACAGAATGACAAATACACAGCAAAATAACTGGTTTCAGCCCGTGTACATGCCTTTTTATCTCTGGAGTTAATGCTTCAGCAGGTAAAATGACCTGCTCTGTCACCTGCACACTACACCTAAACATGGAATTTCTGTCCTGACCCCACAAGAAAAGCAATGGTGACACTGGATGTCAACTACAGGGCTTCATTTCTTTGTTCGATGCCCAGGAAACCTGCCAATGAGTGCAGCATGAACAATGCTTCTTTAAAATCTCAAATGGTGAAAATTTCAGCATATTATAATGAGAAGTGAGGTTTATAACACTGTAAGAGGTGTGCGAGACTTGACATTCCACTACATATTCCATGGACCTTGCCAGAATGTGAAGAAACATTACAGCAATACTACTGCTGATGATACACTCAAGGACAGGTTTTCAGGCAAATGTGCCTGATAGTTTACCATTCAAAATCACCAGGGCTGAATGCTCCTAACTTCTGAATTCAGGTTAATGACAAATGTGCCATGTTTGGGTGTAATGGGCAGGTGGCCAGTTTAGATGAACCCACAGTGGATCACTGCAGCTGTTAAACCAGCAACTTCAGAGATACTAAGACAGTAATTGGCTGAAGTCAGCAGTCAGTTATATAATGTCATGCTATAAATTGTAAAGACATGGAAATTTACTGGAAAAGTTTGTGAGTTAACCGTCATTACTGTGTTTTGTTTTCTTCAATATATATGATGCTTATGAAAATGTAGCCTCCTAAGACACCATAGTGACGTTCTTGACACCCTGTCCAGTGACAATCACACTGAAAATATGTCAAACATTTGTTGGTCAGGCAATGTGTTCAGAGTTACCTCAACTGCAGAAATCCTTTATGTCCAACATATATTGCTGCATTAAAAACACAAGAATATTTTATATGGTAAGAATAATAGTGACAATAAGCACAATGAATGTTTCAAAGAGAAATCACAGAATGACAAACAACTTCTACAAATGTCCAACTACCAGGAATAATACTCCATTATACAATCTCTCAGACCATACCAATTACATTTTTGGTTGGGTAAACAACAATTTCCAGTATACAGAGCATTTAATGACAATTTTAAGAGTTGAAGAATTACAAATCCTTTTTACAGAAGAACTTCCATTTCTCTGTTAGCTGTTTCATGCCTTAAGGATCCCCCTCCATAGTATCTTGAAATATATGTCCAGACATTAAAAATGTCCTATCAGCTGCAGTAAATAAGCAGCAGTTGTTGAAATGGGAGAACGGTTACATATGCTATGATGAAGGAATGAATGTGAAGGGAAATGGTGATAGCCTGTTTCAAGATATAATTCTGGCATTTTCTTCAATGAATGATGCTCTCATTAGTAACTGAAGAGTGTATGTTATAAATAGGCTATACCAGTAGTCAGGTGGTTTGCTGCCAGCCAGTCACCAGGTCAGTCTGTGTGAATGTGTGGTAAAAGAAGGGGTACTGGGACAGTTTTGTCTCCAAGTACTTCGGTTTTTCTCCGTCACTGTCATTCTACTGATGCTCCATATATATATTTTACTCATCTTATATGAATGGTACACGTTCTTTAAAACTGACAGTATAATTAAATACACTACTTCTCTCTCCTCTGGAACACCAAGTGGGAGTACCAACCACTAGACTACAATAGACAATTTCCTAAAAGAATATATATATATACACACCTGAAATGAAAATATTTTCTTTCCAAATTGTTGCCTTTCTAATGTGTATGGAATGGTGGCATCAAAAGCACCCTGAGCAACACCAATCATCTGTGCTCCTATACCTATGCGGCTAGCATTCAATAATGCTGCTGCATGTTTGTAGCCCTTGCCAGGTTCACCAAGCATGTTAGTTTCTGGTACCTTCAACAGAAGATTTTTAACAAATTGTTCTTTACTGTCTGTTTCCATAGCTCATTTAGGAACCCTAATAAACTCTATAAAAGAACTACACGTAATATGTTTACATCTTTAGATGGATGGCATATAAAAATATTTTGTGTAGCTGAAAACTTTGTAATTTCAGAGCCTATTGTACTTACATATCACTATATTTAATTTGATATCATTTAACACAGCAGTTCAGCAAAGTTTTTGTCATGAAGATGCCTAGTTTTGGCATGAAATTATAATTTTTAATATAATTTTAAACTATAAAGGAGGTATATTTCAGAACTACACTGATCAGGAATTATGGTATATAAGTTACAACAGTGATAACTGATAGTCTGTGTGACAATATTCAGCAATAAAATGTGTAACAACTTACCCTGACATTGTCAAATTGAATCATGCATGTCCCAGAAGCTTTTATTCCAAGCTTGTCTTCTGGCTTGCCTACACTTAATCCAGGACTGTCTCTCTCAACAATGAAACAGGTGATTCCTTTGTAACCCTTGAAACATTACAAAATCATGAATCTATGTCCATGAGAAGGGAGAAAAAAGTATCTTGCATACCGATTCTGGTAACTCCTGAGGCAGCTTTATTAACAGAGGGTAAAAGCAGTACAGAGAAGGTGAATAAACAATTAACAATGGAGATTAATAATTATGTAACAAAAATATAGTCAACGCAACTGCTACATCACCAACAACATGAAAATTACAGGAACCTAATTATAGCAGTGACATTACCATTTTCTAGATATAACAGTTATAAATCTTTACCCCATAGAATTTCTTAAACAATGAGCATAACATTTAGTTCAGAGACTTTGTTAACAAAGACTAGTAAAGATCGGCTGTTGTATATGAAGACCACGTTCACATTAAAGTAGGAGGAATTTCAGAGATACATCTTATCCCCCACAGTGCAAATTATTAGCACTCTAGCAGTAATGAGCAAGGATTTCTAAAGTGGTACTAAATTTTGAATATATGAAATCTGAAAACAGAAACCACAACTTACAAAGAATTCATGAAATGATTTATATAAATATGGAAAGCAGCAGCATCAACACAAGTTGTACCCTTCTGTACACAGCATAATGTACTTTAACACTCACTAAACAATACACTATTTATTTTCAAATGCTCTGCTTTCTTCTCCTAGTTTCTATTTCTTCCTTCTTGTATTTGTGGATTTTATTTGTGAAACTTAAGAACTTCGCACCAAACATGCAAACATCATAACTACTTCACAGTTTTATGAATTTTTAGTGTTGCACTAAGATGCAACAGTGTTTCTATCATGACTTTGATATCAACAAGGCAAGATCACAGCACACAAACACAAAGTGAGCAACTATACAGGCAGTAAGAAACAGCAAACTGAACCATTATTACTAAATGCATGATACTGTGGCTGGCACTAAATGCAGAAAATGTCTAAAATACCATGAATGCAGGTGGCAGTTCACTGTATGTATGGGTACATGGTCTAAAGAAACCCAGAAATATGTCCAAAAGAGAGGAGATGGTGCCTTTTGTCCACAGTGGTTCAATCTAACAATTTGCCTGCAATGAACTCATAAAGGCAACTGTTGTATAAAAAGGCGGGCGATTATGTGTATGGAATGGACTTCTCTATGTAGAAATAAACATTTAGCATCAAAAAACATAGAAACATTAAAGATACGCACACTGTATGACACAATGCTACAATTTACGTCCCATTAATTATTTTACTTCTTCAGTACAAATAACTACCATACTCAAATGTTACATACTACAGTGTGCTGAATTTCAAATTCATGGCAGCTTTTTACATATAATGCACTGGCCAAACAAGAAAATTGAGGTGAGTAGCAGAAAGAATGTTTACAAAGCATAGTTAATGCATCAGTAAGCTCAAGGACTACAAAGACAAACATTAAAATAGAGAAAGAATCTGTGGACATTTGTCACGAATACATCTGCACATGCTGTGTTCACCTTTATTTGAATCATATACACAGCATATACTGATATGTGATGCAAAACTACCACAGATTTTCTCTTTCTTTTACTGTATATAGATTTCACCAAGATATAGGATTAAGTTTAATATGTACTCACAGCAGATGGATTTGTATTAGCCATAACAATAAACAATCCAGCAATGTCTGAATTTGATATCCACATTTTTGAACCATTGATAATATAGTCACTTCCATCCTTCTTGGCAACTGTCTTCAGAGAAAATGCATCTGTTCCAGAACTAGGTTCAGTCAAACAGAAACTTCCAACCTGTGATTAATAAATGATGAAGTAGTTATACAATATGCAACATCATTTAGATTCTGGACTCTGTCCATCATCTAGTGTTCCAGGGACAACACAACATTATGGAAAATGGAACTGTTTCCACCCCCGTGTAAAAGGATGAAGAGGCAGGGCTTCAGCTGGGCCTGATAGAGCTATTCTGAACATCTGGAACATTTTTTCATCTAAAGATTGAAACAGGCCTAGTTTCTGAATTCTTGTGTTGTTTGTGGAACATCAGACAATGGACAAAATCCAGAAGAAAATAATATTATGTGTTGTCATCCTTGTGAAAAAGTCTAGTTAGAAGTCTATAATCATTTCAAAAGGGTTGCATTCAACAAATGTGTGTACTAAGAACTAGCATCTGGTATTGACATGAGAATGGCCCCATTAAGCTGAAACTTGTAGTCAGATATTATAGCATCTTGTTACAGAAGGTGTCAAAAAAAAAAAAAAATCAGCTGTGTTAAGGGGATATTAAACTGTATTCATTCTTTAATCTGATGTGTATTATCCTATCACCAGAATCCTATACAACGGACATATGACGTAGGCAGGCTAAGAAAACAGTCCAATGTACATTATCTGTACTCATAATTGTTATCAAAGCTTACCACACTTTGAGTTAATAGGGTCAGATACTTCTGTTTTTGTTCTTCAGTACCAAATTTACTTATGGCAGTATTCACCAACGAGTTGTGAACATGTAAAAAGATACTGAGAGATGGTTCCACTTTGGCTATTTCCTCCACTGCTAACACTGATGCAAAGAAAGACAGCCCTGAACCTCCATATTCTGTTTCAATATCGATGCCCATTATCTACAACAAGAAAGAAGACAAGAAAGTACTATAAATATAATCATGCTAATTCCTCTACCTGCAACAACTAAACAACTCAGTCCATACTCCCATGTATGGACAAGTGCTCCTCACTGACCATACAACCCACAACTCACACCCTGACAATGTCTTCAAGGGTTACATATTCTTTTCATCACTCAAATTAAAGAAGAATGAAAGAACAAATTCAAATGTTGAATAGAGTACAGTAATTTTTTTTGTGTTCTTTCTTCTCACACATCTGTTCTTTGATTGTTCTGTTGCAGCACTGTGACAGTGTTTCTTAATAAATAGATGCCAACTACTTATAACCAATATTGCACGTATGAATGGTGCAAGATCAACTACATAACTGTTCAGAGATCTTAAATAACATCACAAATTATTCAATTAACAGAAAGTGAACTACAGACAACACCTAAAAAGAAGCAGTCATATGCAACAAAACACTAAAATAAGCATTAAAATCACAATATGCATTTTCAGGCACTCTAACACAATCAGTTTACTTGCCTGTCAATAAAGCAGACACATATTTTGAAATTTCTTGTGTACCTCTGAGGGAAAAATACTAGGCATTACCTGAACATCAGATATCTAGCTGACGCCTAGACAACCATACCCATTTCTTTTAGAAGGCATTCAACCAAAGCAAATGAATGTCATTAAATAAATCAATATAAAATAAGGACTGTAGAAAAGGTTAAATATAACCATGTATATCAGAATAATTTGGTATCTTTGGTACCCTCACTGTTTACTTCTTCCTGATTCCTGGGAATTAACGACAATTCATAAGACTAAATTAAAGTAAAAAAAGGTACAGTTGTCCCTCTCAATGCCACAAAGGCATACAGGGGAGAAGAGGTACAGTTCCACTCTTTCTTTACCTCAGCCCTAGATGGTGGTGAGAGGTCAACTTCATGCCCTTGCCACTTTACCCCCTGGGAAGAACCCCACTATCACTGGATAGGAGGCTGAGTGGGCCCCAGAACTGCTCTGGACATTTTTGGAGATGAGAAGAGCCTCTTGTTCCTGCCAGGATTTGAATCCAAGATTGTCGAGCCCACAGCCTAGTCATTATAAACTAAAAACTAATACTAACCCCATTTTCAAAAAGTGCATCTACTACACTGGTGTCAAACTTGGATTCTTGTTCCATTTTTTTTACAAGTGGTGAAATTTTCTCTTGTGCTAATCTTGCAACTGAAAAAATATCCAAATGCATAATTACATCGTTTAGGAAGTATACTTTTTTTGATACAAAACTTCATATTAGTAGAGCATATTGTCAGAATTTGGCGAAATTAAGTTCAAAGAACAGTAGGAAAAGCAACTCACATTCTTAAATAATAACAAGCACACAGCCAGAAGAAGCTGCTGTACAAAACACACAACCGAGATGAAAGTAGGAAGAAAGCACATGCATACGCAGACTAAGGCAGAAGAAGTCTTAAAAGAACTCTGTTAATAAAAACTACAAAATCACATACAGGGCCCAGAACATACGGTCACCTGTTTAAGAGTTAAAACACAGAAACTCTGACTGGTGACCTTTTACCCGACTCAGCATTCAGGAGCTGGTTTTTGAAGTTCTGGCACTCTCACTTGGTCATTCATGGCATGAAGAAAATGGCCACCTGCTATAATGACTGACTTTTGTTATTTCCCTTAGTCCCTACAGAAAAAGCATGGATAATACCTTGATTAGACCACAACTGTTTCCTTCCAAGTTCTTATCAAAATCCTCCATTTACCCATCATACTACGACTGACATTGTCCAGTCCAAGATACTGCTGACATCATCATAAACCACAAAAACATTATTAGTATGTCATAAAAGCTGTATTTTCTTTCAAATTCCAGCTTTTCCCCATTATCTTATGCCTAGCCTATGTGAGTTTGGGACATACAGTAAAAGAACAACAAAAAATTATTCTTTGTACCAATCAGAGGTACATAAATGTAACAGCTTGGTACCACAAAATACTGCTCTGCCCCTTTTTGACAAGCAAACCATTTGTCTGGCTACTGCAGCTTCAAACCTTTTGATCCCAAAACATTCAGACACAGCACAGACCTCTTAATTTTAAAAACAAATGTTCTCTGAGGTCTTCACTCTTGTGGATGTTACACATTGTAGGCTAGTAGTTGGTTCCTGAGGTTTTAAGACAACCTATTCGACTGATGAAGATGAGCCACTAGGCTGCCCTGAAATGTCAGTAGCCAAAAATCAACCTAAGCTTCCTAACATCCCACAAAAGCGAAGGCTTCAACTACATGGCAGTGAAAGCCTGAAATCTTAAAAATGCTTACCTGACATCCCATGAATTCATAAATTATATTTTATGTACATTGTATGCACTTCTGAGGGTGAGGCAAAGAGAGGTTCAAAGCACAGTCCTCAAACCATCTCAACCATTACATTCTGTTTAATTTTGTAAATTATGTATTCTTATTGTTATGTATGTTCTGTTCTGGGTATTCTCTTTCATTGTGTTGTTCTGTATATGGTGTGTGTAAATGTGTACTGTACTACTGCCACCAAACGTCAACCCAAATACAGTTAACAAAAATATGAAATATTCTCCCACCCCAACCCTATAATATTTTTGGACTTTTATTGAAATTATAACATGGGTCTCCACATCATCCACTGTACCATCCTCATCACTTCACATCACCTGGGACCCCATTTTTCAATCCTGAAGACGGAAGCAGCACATTCATCCAAAAAACTAGCATCAAACTTCAACACATGGTGTCAAAATTTGGAACACTACAATCTGAATAATCCCCACAGACGGTGAGGATTCAGGTCTTCTGACATATGATGCTGTGTTGGTAGGTGAGTGGTTCCTGGCACTGTATTCCTTGAAAATGGCAGGATCCACACACCCAACAATGCAGTGTCATACCCAAGCAGACATGAATATTCTGAAACAATGTGACAACCTGAAATCTCATTTATATGCAGATAGTTTGATAATACTGGCCTCTCATGACAAAACTTTGAGTTCAATTCTAGGTATCTTCATACCTGACATTCACAGTGGATGAACTGGCTTTGTAAAATACTTCCCTCTAGGTTTTGTCAATTATCTCCCACCAGTTACCATTCTATCATTGTTTGCTATTGATCTATCACAGATGCTGAGAAATGCAACAGACCTGACAAGGTAGCATATTGAACTGTGGTCTTCATCTTTCTCAGCCAGTATATGGCTCATCACATGGTAGGGAAATTATGGTTCATCATTTTGTATTTAATAAATCGCTTTCAACAACATTCCAGAAGAACATATCAGACATCAAATTAAAAACACCAGCTCAATGACAATTGGAGTAAAGAATGTAGCTTCTGTTGTTGAACAAACTCAATGGTTTTCAGGTTGTATTCATAGAAAGACAGGTGTGTACATACACAAGTGGGTGCATATATGTATCTGTATTTCTAGCTGCATTATGAATGGAAGGTGTAAATTCTTAAATTTTACCAGTTTCCTTCATCATCGTTTCTTCATTTGTGAGGATGTACAATGGTGATGGACCTCCTGAAGCAATAGTTGACAATGCGCATTGCTGACACTGCAATGGTTTAATGAGAGGTGAATTCTCTCCCATACATTGTTTAATGCCCTTCTGAAACTAGAGAAAAACAAAAAATCAGATACCTCATCAACACTCTTATTTCACAGAATTATCAACTAAATTCCATTTAAAGCAATGATTGTAAGCTGATAATTTCAAATGTCTTCTTTCCAAAACACCAGACAATGAAGGCATTACCATTTGTTTTGAATGGTTAAGAAATGTATTCCTTGAGGATGGGACTGATAGGTTGTCCCAAAATATCGGTAAAGAATTACCACAATATGACGCATAATTTCCCAGAAGAGTACAGATCTCTTGTACATGAAATCTGACATTCTTCCATCAGTGACTACGAAGATGACTGTCTTCTGGCATCAGACTCCCTGTAGTCTAGTAGAAATATACTGATGTTTCAGAGAAACCAACTGTCTTCATCATTGAAAACCCTGGATCATGACCCATATTCATGTCAGGAAAGTGTTCTGAAGGGTTGTGAATTCAGAATATAATCAAATGTGATGACTTAAGTAGGGTGCAGAGTAGGTACTAGTACTGTGTGCATCACACTGGCAATGTGATTTACAGTTTTTGGTCACGGACAAAAAGGTTGCAAACCAATGCTCTAAAACTTTGGTACCCTTCTATTGGACTACATGGTGTAACAACTCACAATACAGTAACCGTCATGAACATTTTGTCTAAGGGAAGAATATATATTACAAACTTTTTTAAACAAAAGAGGTTTAACATAAAAAGTAAAAGTTTACATAAAAAGCTCCACAAAGAATTTATCTTGTTTATGTCACATTTTTTAAACTGCTGAAAAGTATTCTATAAGAATCTGTATACAAAGGAGTGTTTTGACTCTCATGCTCACTGATATGTAAAATTAATATAACTGTCCATAAATGACAAAAAATGTCTCTCAGTACTTTGTACAATGTAGTTAAGAACTCGTCTCTGGATCCTAATATCATGCTGCATAATTTCTAAAAAAACTAAGGATGCTGGCAAAAGCTGCAAATTAAAATTAATGCACAGACTCTCCTAGCACAGGCCCTGGCTACTACATATTTGTCCACAATAATCTCAAAATATCATACTATCTTGCCTGTAAGGTCTCAACATGTATACAATTTGAAGGTATGCTTATGGTCTGTCTCCTTATGAACTTCACATGCTTAACTCAGATACTTCAGTGACTGTCACCATCAAACCAACTTTACAGCTGTCTCACAGTGCTCCTTGTAACATTTGGAAGCATGCTACAAATGTGGCCAATAGACAAACAAAACTTCATGACGCAGCCTTTCTTGCAAAACTAATAATTTGCTCAGCTAAAGTCAGCTCATAACAGGCCCCAGCCACTAAACCATGTCAGTTATTGCTCAAGCCGGCCTCTCACCGCAAAAGCGCAAGTTCGATCCCAGGCCAGTCATCCTCTTAGCACTTCGTATGTCAGCTGTCAGTATCATCCCACAGACGCTCCATACTCATATTCACTAATTATCACGGACGTTATATAATCTCACGCAGTAAACAGTGTCGTTACATAACACATTTCTCTGTCTCTCTCTAACCTCTCCGCCCGCCAGGGCTGGAAGAAAGCGACGCGAACTGCTCCGTATACTCTCGTCCCGAAGTAATTTTATGCACGGTGTGGAGCGCCTCTAGTCAGTCTCAGGTTAGTCCCACCGCAAATGCGGTGAACTACGGGACCGTACAATAATTGCCACTTTTAACAAATATATAAACATCAACACCAGTAGGATAGCGCACAGCAAATTCTCTACAGAAGGAACTATATATAGCCCTACCCACATCGACTAATTCTGGAATCTGAATGGTATCATTACACAAATGCTCCATACAAATTTTTTTTTTTTCACATTTTCTGGACCGTGCATCGTGATATACTTGCTTAATAAAGACCAACAAGATACACTTTTTCTTTCTTAATTTATTCGAACAATCTATCCTCTACATGTTTCGACTAGATTAACTATTCATCATCAGGAGGTAGTTACTGTATATGCAGCATTTGGTATTTACCAAGCATCTGTGTCGACTAGCTGCTAACACGATCTGAGTCGACACAGATGCATGGTACATACCATATGCTGCATATACAGAAATTACCTCCTGATGGTGTATAGTTCATGTATTCGAAACATGTACAGGAATAAATTAAGAAAGAAAAATGCATCTTGTTGGTCTTTATTAAGCAAATTCCATACTCATATACAGTCACGTATCGCAGACGTTATATAATCTTACGAACTCAACAGTGCCGTTACGTAACACATTCCAGTGTGTCTTCCTACCCCTCCACCCGCCAGGGCAGAAAAAGAAAGTGAACTGCTCAACATATTCTCGTCCGAAAGTAATTTTATGCAAAGCTGGATCGTCTACGTCCAGTCTCAGTTTAGTCCCACTGCAAATGAAGTGAGCTACGGGACCGTACAATAATTGCCACTTTTAACGAATATTTAAACATCAACACCAGTGGGATATCGCACAGCAAATTCTCTATAAAATCGAGTATAGCCTTGCCCACATAGACTGATTCTGGAATCTGAATTGCGACTAGCTTAAGAATTAAATTCTTGTTTTTCACATACCCATCTAAAAGCATTTCTTGTATTCAGCATGCTTCCAAGTACTGCGCTCATCGTGTCACCCTGAACAGTTCACACGTTAACACTAAACGTAGGTATGTGATCTGTGACGTATATGGTACCAATCTGTGGGTGGTACAGATAATTTTCGGTTGTAACTGGATGCGGAAATGACGTAGTGGCGGGAGTTATATGACAGGTTATTAATCACAGGTTTTGGCAATGGCAGCTATATTTTCGAACGAAAAAATTTTGTCAGCCGAAAATCTTGAACCGAATTTCTTAAAACATGATAATTCAAAGAATATTGTCTTATTATCTGACATACCGAAATTATGTTGCGAAGAGCCTTGTGTTCTCGGTGTTGATGAAGCTGGAAGAGGGCCTGTGCTTGGTAAGACACGAATGTGAGGTTAGAGCAGTATCCTTGTTTTAAAAGTAGGTGACCGAATTTTCCAAATTTCCTAGACAGTGTTGGGGTATTACGACAAAGAGTTTGAGGACGAAAAGTTGGCTGCTGGTTTTTTGGTTCTTTTGAATGTGAACATTTTCTGACCTTATTTTGAGGTGGAATGAGTGGGCATATGCCATTCTTGCTTGAAGACAAGTATTTTTTTTCTTCTGTCGTTTCCCGTAAGCTTGGCAGTTTTATCGCATAGAAAGCCTATATCGGCCGGGACAACCCATGACATCTGGTGTACTTAGGAAGGCAATAAAACGAACGTTCTGTGCAAGAAACAGTCCATGTAACAAAAATCATTCCATTAATGGATGGGTAACAGTTTACTATGCTGGACTATACTGCACTTCTGTCCAGGTGCTGGCTTTGGTGGAATCCAATGAATTTAGCAGTATGACAGTTTCTTTGCATATGTATTGATGAATTTCCCCCCATGTTTTCAAAACAGCAAATGCAGGTAGATATATTTTGGCCTAATGACATCAACTATCAACCCCTTTTGTACTCATCCATTTTTCTCATTTAAAGCTCTTTTCATGCTTTTTAGTGATGCAGTTTACTTTGTAATATCACCTGTTAGTCTGTGGCAGTAACCAGTCCTTTAATACAAGACATAAATCTTCAAAGCATATAGGAAAACTGTTTAAGTAGAGTGTGATGTTTACATACTGAGAAATTATGGAGGGTGTCATGTTATAACAAATCCAAATTCTGCTTCTTTCTAGTGATTTTAGAAGGTAGAAAATAATAAAATTGTTGACATATTTTAGCTTATGCCAGGGTATGTATCTGAAATTAAATAAGCTTTGAAATGTAGTGGGGCAGTGTCAGTTCTGCTGAATGGAAGTGACAAGAGATCATGAATTAGTAAGTTATCACATGGACTGAACCACAAAACACTGGAACCACCCCTGCAACCATGTCATAAATAATTATGAAAAATATTTTACTTTATTTTTATATATACTGGATCTACATAATCATATTGTATGATTTAAACCTCCAGTAGCGTATGTTAATTTTATGTCACCTCTGTTAATGATACTTGTGACTGAAACATGTCATGAATGTTGTATTTTTGACAATTTTGTATCAAATAAATGTCCATGGCGTTTCTCTTTATAGGCCCTATGGTATATGCGATTTGTTATTGCCCATTGAGTAAGGCAGAAGACCTCAAGGCTTTGGGATGTGTGGATTCTAAAAGCTTAACGGAGGAAAAGAGAGAACTTATATTTGAGAAACTCTGTGCAGAAACAGAATGCATTGGGTGGGCTATAGAAGCCATCTCCCCTAACTTCATCTGCAATAATATGCTACGAAGGTACAACTCTAGAACTGAAATACTGTTACTTCAAAACCATTAAAATGTCTGTGATTTCCAAGTGTATACAGTGACATATAATTACAAACAGATGTTTTCTGCATAATTTGATATTCAGTGAATTTAAAATTTCAGGTATGTGTATTTTATGTTTAGTAAGTAACTTTGGTGTTTTCAGACAGAAGCATTCATTGAATCAAATAGCACAAGATTCAACAGTTGGGTTGATAATGAAAGCAAAGGACTCAGGAATAAAAATTAGTGAAGTTTATGTTGATACTGTTGGAATGCCTGAGAAATATCAGGTTAGTTAAAAGTGTGTAACAGCATTTTGTGTTCTGTGGTTATATTGATGTTTAAAAGAAATAATATATCATCTGTATATTTTGCAGGAAAAGCTATCAGAAATATTTCCAGAATTTAAGATTACAGTTGCTAAGAAAGCTGATGCCATTTACCCCATTGTAAGTGCAGCCAGCATCTGTGCCAAAGTGTCCAGAGACAGAGCTCTGAAAGTGTGGACATTTCAAGAGGGCCTCGAAGCAACTCCAGTTGACTTTGGAAGTGGCTACCCAAATGGTAGGTAATTGTTTTAGAAATATGAGTTATTACCAGAAGGTAAAAGAATTGAGGGAAAACTGATGAAACAGCTCACTTTTATAACTTTGACTGAGTAGTGCTCTCCCTCTGCCCCCATACTCTCATGCCATCTTACTTCCCCATTATCACATACTCTTTCATATGGGGAATGTTCCTTCTCAGATGCAGTCCAAGAATGGTATGGAATAAATCTAAGTCATAAATACAGTATTTAAGCACACTATTTTTCATTAATTATTCTTTTTACTATTCACATTTTTTTTCTTAGAGGACAAACTGTCAAAGATGACTCAAAAGCTATCATTGCTGTCATTTGAAAAGTCACCATTCATATTCTGATCATCAATAGTGTTGTAGGTTTCCTCAGCCTTCTCGCCCAAGCAGATGATAGTATATTTTTCCTCCTATATTCTTCCCAAATCATCATTTATATTCAGGCTGTAATTTCTCAGATGATACTGCATAAACTAAGCAACTAAAAGTGTTACTGTAGCAGAACAAATTTTTTCCTCACAGATCCTATAACGAAGGCATTCCTGACAAAGAATATTGATCCTGTGTTTGGATATCCACAACTGGTTAGATTTAGCTGGTCAACTGCTGGAAAAATTCTGCAAGAACATTGTGCAGTTGTGGAGTGGTAGGTAGTTCAGCATGACTGACTAGACAAGGCAAACCAAGGGCCACTGTGTACACTGAAGAGGTATTTTATTATTAACGAAAGTATGTACTGGTAAAATGTATGGAAAGTAATTGAACATAGGTGTATTTATTCCAAAGGCTTTACTATTTAGGAGATGCTTCAGATATTAATGTTGCCTTTCTGTCCACTTATGGTTCATTAATTCTGATTTCTGTGTTCACATCTAGTTGTTTAATTAAGCCTGCCCAACATGCAGTTTACAAATGTTAATTACCATTGTATTCCACATTTAGTCCTCATTTAGTATCAAACCCTTCACCTGGTAGTGTGTGTGTGTGTGTGTGTGCCTGTATTTGAATCTCAGATGTATCCTTCCTTTAGTGAGGATTACTTTGCATCAAATACATGCATAAAACAACCTTCACATTTTAGTGGTTTGGAGAGGTGGAGGAATAAACTTTAAATTGTTGAGAAAATTTTTTTGATATCAGCAAATTGCCCCTTCTTCATAAGTGTGCAATGATTCTATTGTTCCAGGTCAGATGAGGAAGAAGAACAGAGTGGTGCAAGTAAAAATATGCGCATAACTTCATTTTTCAAACAAGCTGGCTCTAACAAGCGGCAGAAAACAAAACACACCTTTTTTACAGTACGAAACCTTGATGTCTTAGATTCACTCTGATTTGAATGTGATGTGTTTTTCTTCTTCAGCAAAATGTGCATCAGATGTGTTGAAGAGGCAAGAACTTCAGTTCAGAACTTTCTGTACTACAGGGATTTTTTACTGTGAAAAAGATTTTTTTCATTCACATCTCTATGTACATGACAACTCCCATTATAAAGTTAAGCAAAATAACATGATTTATACCATGTTCAAATTGGTGGTGCCATAAATGGCATATAAGTTTAAGTCATATGACAGTTTTCCACATCATTGTAATTATGTTTAGATATTACTGTAAATTTTGGTTTGATTTTGATGGTATTAATGACTCATTTTTTCTTGGTCTTCAGATAACAATCTTAATACATGCAGTTATACATATTACAAAGCATATTAATATCACAGCTGCATCCATATCTGTTAGTAATTTTTGAGTCAGCATGTACACTACTACTTTGTGAGACAAGTTTTAAATAAAAAGTACCAGTACTTCAAGAGATGCCAGTCTTCCATTTTTGCTATATCTGTAATTCAGGAGTAGAAAATGTTCCAAATGCATGAGAGAAAGGACGTAAGCAGTGTTATGAAATCTTGGGTGAACTTACGAGGAAGCACTGTTGATTCAGTCATGAAAACTATGCTAAGCAGTCTAGCAACAAAAAATACTGCTGTACTATGTCATTTTGCCACTTCACTCTGTCAACCCTAATCCTCCACACTGTTAGATAACATGTGTAGTGCCCAACTGTACTGAAACAGTACTTTATTCTCAGCCTCCCATGGAATTTGTGTTGAAGTCCCCTCATACAAACTACCAGTTGGGGACAGGCAGCAATATTTATAACGAACGAATGTCAAATGTAAGCAAGACAAATTTCACAGGGACTTGCGCACTGGAATGGAACACTGATGCATAACCAGGCTAACAGAATAAGTCAACACAGCAACTTAAATTCTTATTTTCAAACCACAAACTGCATCACAGTCTACTTACACTACTATCATGAATATAATTTGTTCCAGTTGTAACTACAGGGGTAGTGAAACGCAGTTTGGTCTTTACCTCTTTCAGCTTCATCCAACAATTTAATTGAAGTAGACAAATAAAAAAAATGTTAAAAAGCAATTAGAAAAGGAGCAGAAGAGGTGCAATCTTGCTTCACACCTGTGCATATGTTTTAAAACTTCTAGTTAATTCAACACAAAAAAACATACTGTTATGCCTTTTGTATGTGAATATATGAATTTAATAATAACTGCACCATCTGTGTTTAGCAGATGGATCACACAACTACAGGAAAGAATATACCATATTTACCCAAATACAAGACAACCCTGCATATAAGATGCTTCCCCTCTCACACACACCAGTTTTAAGGAACACGCCTATACAAAACCTGTTTAACACTAGAAGCGCCAGTGATGCTTCACTACCTGAAAGCGCCAACGGCGGTCAAATTGACCGCCGTGTGGTTTATTGCCTTTTAATTTATATCATGCTGAGTGGGGAAGGTGTGTATTTAAAAATCATTTATCAGCATTTAGTTATTTATTTTGTCATGCTTTATACATATGATATGTCAAATAGGCCTATACCAGGAAACATCGCTGACAATGAATGAAAGCTTTAATAGTGTTACAGCGTGCATTTCTTGCAGTAGAATTTCTTTTCTACAGTTTTCGTGCACTTTCCACATACATATTTGAAACATATTTCACATTTTTCAGT
>Ga0123357_10000905_pt1 | contig 30212 bp, 22 predicted proteins | sample TergutEmb28metaG_FD_89873 | JGI IMG/M metagenome (GOLD analysis project Ga0123357, IMG submission 89873) | Embiratermes neotenicus P4 segment gut microbial communities from Petit-Saut dam, French Guiana - Emb289 P4 | ecosystem: Host-associated > Arthropoda: Insects > Digestive system > Gut ...
CACCGATTGAGGGTCGACCGCTTTCATTCCGGAATAGATTGTAGCGGCAACACGAGCCAGATAATCGGGTTCCCAGCTTGGAGGATCCATTTCGTTGAAAGGGTCGGCGCCATAATAATGATCCGTACCCAACAGATTCTTTTGCTCCGTAAGATAGGCTTTCTGGATTTTGACAAACAGCGGATCCATCGGATCTAAGAAAAAAGCGTCATTTTCATCACCGGTCTCATAAGAGCCTAAATCGGTAATTTTTATATCCGGATATTTATTTTTCAAATCTTTGGGGACGTGACCTGCGAAGGCAGGCAATACGGGCTTCATGCCGAACGACCTTTCTCTTTTCAGGATTTGCTTTTGAAGCTCGAATTGATTGTCGATAAAACTTTGAGGCAAAGGTCCCATAAACCGGTCGAGATTGCCCATCCGCTGCCACGGTAAATGGGCGGGTCCTGTGAAGAACGCACGTATTTGATCGTCTGTCATGCCGAATTGCCGCCACACGCGCTGCCAAATATATTCCTGTCCGGTGATGGATAGGGGCATATTGATCCCGTTGAGCGCCATCCAGTCGATGAACCGTTCCCAATCAGCCCATTTCCACCACAAGGTGGTATATCCGAACGTGCAGTAATTCAAGAAAAAACGGTTCTGAAACCGGCATTCTTCTTTAAACGAGGTTGTAATCGCCGGCAGTTGTTTCGGCGCAATAACCGTATCCGCAGCATACCATCCGACCGAAATATTGCAATAATTATTCAAGTAATAATTGAAACCTTTTGCCAAAGAGAGATTATCGGTTCCTTTGATGACAATCGTCTCTCCCTTATTTTCCAACTCAAAGCGACCGGTATCGGAAGAAAGATATTCCAGCGCAAACTGCGGCGATTTACCCGGCAATATCCTGTCGATTAAGTTATAAACATCCTGCAGGTTTTGACCGCCTTTCATTACGGGAGCAGTACTTTTTGCAGGGAACGAAAAAGACAGGATAAAAGCAACGAAAAGAATGATATTTTTCATTGGGATACATTTATAGCCTCAAGAGAACGCAGATGACACGGATAACGCGGATAGACGCTGATTTTTATACTATTGATATTTAAACATATACAATTTTTTATGTATTATCTGCGAAAATCTGCGTTATCCGTGTTATCTGCGTTCTTTTGAAACAGTCTTGTTAAAATTATTTTACCAACCGTTGTTCTGAATTAAAACGCCATTTTCGGTAGTAACATCCGTCGGATTAAGCGGCCAGTAATAATCGCGTTGCGGATTAAATACCCTATCCTGCGTGGCATTAATATGCTTGGTAGGATCAATAAATTTCACTTTCGCAGAATTGGAAACAGGATCTATATTCAGCGTATCTACGGTTCCGGGAGGAACGCCGTATACGGGACCCGGCATTACTTTTTCCAAGGTTTTCCAACGTTTAAGATCGTACCAGCGCAGTCCGTCGAAAGCGAATTCTATGCGGCGTTCATGCCGTACCTGAGCTTCCATTGCCGTTGCATTGGATGCGACAATCGGCGGCATGGTATAAGTAATAGCGCCATCGCCATATCCATCCAATGGACAGGAAGAAGTTCCTCTTTGCCGCACCTGGTTGATTAAAGTGGCAGCCAGGTTTAAATCGCCTGAAGGATCGCCGAGCTTATTCAATTCGATCAACGCTTCGGCATAGTTGAGCAAAACTTCCGCATGACGGAATACGATGTAATTAATAGCCTGATTGTCGGAAGCGTCATGCAATAACATGGCTTGCGGAGCCGCCCATTTTATCATACAATATCCTGTTAAAGAGTGGTGCGTTTCCGTTGAATTATAATACTCTATATTAGTAGTTGACGAATTAGGCCAAAAATTATCTAAAGAACTCCACCAGCGATCGTTCCACCTCCTGCCGGGGTAGATGATAGAAGCATAAAAACGGGGATCTCTATTTAAATACGGCTGATTTTGATCATACAACGTATTGGATGGATCCGTAATTAATTTACCATCGCTCGTTTCATACTCATCCACCAGATTTTGCGTAGGGACGAGCAAATTCCATCCGCCTTCAAGATTGGTGTACCAGGCGAAAATCCATGAAGAAGCAATACCGCTTTCACTGTATTGATAAGCCACTTCAAAAATGACCTCTTTCTGCCGGTCTGCGCCTCCTTGCGCAGACTCTAAGTAAAGCCCTTCATAATCATTGGCAATGCCATATTTCCCCAAACTGATAAGGGATTGCGCATCCTGAACGACGGATTTAAAAGAAGCAATGGCAGCTTGATTATCTGCAACGCCGTTGGGCTCTGTTATTCCATCGGCAAGTCCGACCATTTTCATACTTCCATGAAATAACTCTATTCTGGTTTTTAGCGCCAATGCAGCGCCTTTTGTAGCGCGGGCTGCATCGCCGCTGCCGGGATTATCCGCAGGCAATTGTGGAATTATTTCATTCAATTCGCTAACTACAAAGTTATAAATCGTATCTCCGGATACTCTCGGATAATCCAATTCTTCTCCATAATCCAGCACTTTTGTTACCAAAGGAACTCCGCCATAACACATGTATTTGCGGGCATAGTCAAAAGCCCTTAAAAACCGAGCTTCAGCCTTCCACTGGGTAGCGGTCGCTTCATCCAATCCCGAGGTATTATCTACATTTTCCAAGAAGAAATTATCATTCCTTATGCCTATGTAGGGCCAATTATCTTGCCATAAATTGTAATAAAGATTTGTTTGAGTAGCAACAGCAGTTCCTAAAGCGACATACGAAGGAAGACCGTTGGGAGGCCAAGACACGGCGTTATCCGTGATAGCGTCATACATATAGTTATCTCCCGTATTTGCTCCCGTAAACTGTCCGCTCAAATTCGCAGCCGCATAACAAGATGTCAAATAGCTGAAGGCAGCTTGCGGGCTTACAAAAAATGTGCTTGATGAATAAGCATCAACCGGCTCCATGTTAAGATCGACGCAAGAGGTCGTTAACAGAAATCCAAAACCAAATATTGTTATTATTATTTTTTTCATAATCATCCATATTATTAAAATGTAACATTAAGTCCTACCGTAAATGTCCGTAATAAAGGATATCCTCCATAACTACCCATTTCAGGATCCATACCAAGCTCTTTGGGAATTTTGCTTATTGTATATAAATTTTGTCCTGAAACATATACCCTTACGTAACTTATTTTTATATTATTCGTAAGCGCTTTGGGCAATTCGTAATAGAGCTGGAGATTTTTCAACCGGGCATACGAACTGTTGAATAAGAATAACGTCGATCCATATCCATTGTTCACTGTATTGGAAACCGATACTCTCGGCAATCGGGTATTGTAATTGTTTTCATCGACAAGCGGATTGTAGGAATTATTTATTGCCCACTGCGATATGCTATAGCCTTGATTAAAGCCGTATCCTACGCTACCTCCGAGATATTTGTAAAAATCGGCGGCTCCCTGTATCATTCCGGCAATACCGATTCCTTTATAAGAAACGTCGAAGTTTAATCCGTAAAGATTTTTAGGTACGCCGTTTTTATTGATGACTGTTTTATCAGTCGCTGTTATTTTACCGTTTCCATCTACATCCAATATCCGTTGATCGCCCCATTGTTGCCCCGGCATTAACGGATCTCTCGGATCATTCGGCTTTTGGTTCACATATTCATCCTTAGTCAACAAACCGTCATACACATACAGATAAAACGGACTTCGCACGTAACCGACCTGATTGCTGACCTGGGTAATTCCCTGTCCTCCCAAATCAAGTATCTTGTTAGTCATATAAGTATAGTTGGCATTCAGGTTGTACTTCAATCCATAAGCAGTCGTATGAGCGTATTTAACCGTAAGCTCAATACCGTAATTTTTCATCGAGCCGACGTTTGCCACATAATTTCCTCCGCCGTTGACACTCGAAACAGTTTCCGTCATCAACATTCCGGTAGTCTTCTTGTTAAACAAATCGATGGTATACGAAAAATCGGGATTCAATATGGATCCGTCAAGCCCGATATTTGCCACGGCTGTCCTTTCCCATGTACATACATTGTTAGGACTTTGTATGAGCGCCATCGGCGTGTACATGGTTCCGTCAAATATCCAATTCATTCCTGCATTAAGACTATTTGCAGCATTACCGATTATGGATGCATCCCTGTAATACAAAGAACTATAATATAAAGCAGTACCAGTGGTAACTCCAGGCAATGCAGGTAATTGGTCATTTCCTAATACGCCATAACTTGCACGTACTTTGAATTCCGGTAATACTGATTTTAACGAAGACCAAAAGTTTTCTTGCGATAAACGCCAGCCGGCAGAGACAGAAGGAAAGAAGTTCCATCTGTGATTGGGACTCAAACGAGAAGAACCATCTTCTCTTGCATCAAGTTCTAACAGATATTTTTTATCAAAATCATAATTTATCCGTGCAAATGCGCCGATCAGCCCCCATTGCCACTGGTTACTGTTTACCGTGTAAGTGGTAGGATCCGCTAACTGCATGCTATTGGAAGTATTGTTGAAAAAATTGGCGCCGGACATGGTTCCATCATTGTATTGATCCGATTCTTCCTGCCCGCCGACAATAAAACTCAAACTATTCTTGCCAAAAGTTGTATTATAACTTAAATCGAGCTGTCCCATGTAGTGAAATTCCTGAGAATTAAACATGGAAGCGCTGTTGGGACCGTTGTTAAAATTTTGATTTGTCGGTGGATAAACCCAATTAATGGTATTAGCAAAGATGTTTTGATAATTACCTGTATAATTCAATCCTCCGGTAAACTTCAATTTCAAATTGTTAAGTATTGAATAGGATAAATTCAAGTTCAACAACGCATTATATGTTTTTTGCTTAAAATATCCTCCCAACAATGCTTCAGCTATCGGGTTCCGGGAATCGGAAGTAAGGGTAGGATTGTAATACCCGTCCGTTTCGATGGCATCGGTAGGTAATTGCCTGTTTATAAGTGAAATTATTGAACCTAAACCGCCTCCGATATCTTTGGAATAAGGCTGATTGGTATTATTAGCCATAAGTCCTACCGACAATCCCGCATTAAATTTACCCCACGACAATTCGCTGTTATCCCGTATGGTATATCTGTTAAAACTGGTATTGACCACATTCCCGTTTTGCGAAAAATATGCAAAGGACAAGTTATTTTTTAATACGACCCCATCCTTACTCATACCTCCGGAAGCTTCGACATAATGGGATTGCGTCAATCCATTATTTCCTGAGAAAAACACCTTTCGCCAGGGACTGCTGGGCACTGCTCCCGATTTCCATGCATCTAACTGTTGGCTTGTGAACGGAGCCTGAGCGGAAAAATCGCTGAAATTGAGGTTGGTCGGCTTGATGAAATCATATTCTTTGGCAAAATTGTAGGCGGTCGCATAGTTGTAAGCGCTTGCTTCCTGAAACAACTCCGTAGGTTTTTGCCATCCTACATAACCGGAATAGGAAATAACCACTTTCCCCGCTTTCGCCCTTTTCGTCGTTACAAGAATAACGCCATTGGCAGCTCGAGAACCATACAATGCGGAAGCGCCTGCGTCTTTCAACACCGAGATAGATTCAATATCATTGGGGTCGATGTATGTCATTGTACCCGGCACTCCATCCACAATCACCAAAGGACTTGTTCCACTTTGCAGAGAACCTATTCCTCTGAGATTAATAGAAGTTCCGCTTGGGGCTCCGCCTACTGTTAAAGTTCCACCCGGAGTTCCATCGGTTTGAGTTATATTCAGCCCTGCCACTTGACCTTGTAGTCCTACTACAGGGTCTGTTACCGGACGGTTTTTCATTACACTGTTATCCACCTGAGCGACGGAAGAAGTCATCGCGTACTTCTGTTGCGTACCGAATGCCACAACAACCACTTCTCCCAACTTAGTGGTCGATCCTTTGAGGGTCACATTGATAATCTCCTGGTTATCAACATCGATGGATATTGATTCCATCCCAATAGACGAAAAGAGTAATGTAGCTCCTTTTGCTACATTATTAAGTTCGTAAGTTCCGTTTACATCGGTAATAGTTCCCACCGTACTTCCTTTGATTTGTACGCTGACTCCGGGAACCGATTCTCCTGTCGCATCCGTCACCTTTCCGGATATTTTTCTTCCGGAAGATGATACTTGTTGTTGAGAATAGCCTGTAAAAGCAATGCAAAGCGCTAATAAGGCGAAGAATAGCTTAGCTTTTTTCATGTCATGTGTTAATGAAATTAATATTTATTATGATTCCGGCTGCAAATATAGCATAATTTTTTAAAAACATTATAATATTATCACATTTTTTCACAATTTATAAAAATATATTTTAACTTGTTATAACAGAAAATCTGATTATCTTTGCGAAGATAATTAGATATGGATGGATACACTAAAAAATCGAATAAAGGATATTCTTTGGAGATATTGGATGCTTCGCGGAATACATTCGCTCAAGCATTCGGGGATTTCTGCAAATAAAGTTAAACAGGCAATTCGAGAAACCATTCATTACAGGATTAATCCCGATGAAAAGGCTTGGATAAATCGAATCGAGCAAATCAGGAAACAATTTACAGGGAATCCGACAGAGGTTACAATCCTTGATTATGGCGCCGGCAACCCAGATAGCCTGCGTTCGGAGGAGGAAATGACGCAAGGCGCTGTTTCTACTACAACCTACGGTGAAATTTGCATGGGAAGCAAACCGGCTCTTTGGGCGCTTTTGTTGTTTAAGCTAATCCGGAAAATACAACCTGAAACGGCGATCGAATTGGGAACTTGTATCGGCGTTTCGGCGGCTTACCAATCTGCAGCTCTGCAATTGAATGGGAAAGGCAATCTGATTACGATTGAGGGTTCGGACACAATTGCCGGTTTGGCAAAAAAGAACCTCGAATCGCTCAATCTGCAGAATGTGGAAGTTCGTTGCGGAACATTCAAAGATGTATTGCCCGAAGTTTTTATGAAAACATCCGGCTTGGATTATGTGTTCGTTGACGGTCACCACGATGAGCAAGCGACCATTGCTTATTTCGAACTGTTGCTTCCGCATCTTTCGCCCGGCGCTTTGCTGGTGTTCGACGATATTTCCTGGTCGAACGGAATGCGAAGAGCTTGGGTAAAAATTTGCAAACATCCTGCTGTTTCATTTTCAGCGGATTTAACGATGCTTGGGATTTGTCAAATTTAACTTATGTTTTTTCAATTAAAAATAGTTATCTTTGCAGTGTAAAATATTTTTACATCTTAATAACTAAAACATTAATTTTATGGCAGAATTAAAACATCCTATTCGTGAAGCCGAGCGCTATTTACAGAATGCAAGGCAAATACTTTCGGAAAAAGCCGGAAAAGACGGCGCTTATTATAACGACAGCAAGTATGTAAAAATGGCTGGTAATACGGCTTGGAACGGCGTCCTTGTTGCTTTAGACGCAGTATTACCTGTTCGTGCAAATCTTAAAAAAGGTCAGCGACCTGATTTTCAAGACTATCAAAGTGCTATTGCTCAAAGAGACAGTAAAATGCCGCGCATATTAGTAAATGCTTACGATTTGTTGCAAAAGTCATTAGGTTATGATGACGTTACACTTTATAAAGTGGTTCAAGACAGCTTGGAACAAGCGGATATGATAATCGCTTGGGCAGATAAACATTACCAAAACTAAAGAATGAATAAAATTAAAGCCTTACGAATTATCTTCCGGGAATTGTCCGGAGAAAAAATGATTGCCGAAACGCTTAACAAACAAACAATTGTCGTGATTTGTAATCCTGTTCAAATACAAGAATTGAACGACTTGTCACCTACGCTTTTTTCCGGCGCTGTTTTTAATTTGTTAAATGCAACAGAAATTGCCGGCAGCGCGTATGAAGCGGAGTTTATTGTATTTGAGCCGGATTATTTAATTGATACAAGCAGTCTTGCCGAATGTTTCCGCCCTTTTGGGAATCACTTTTTGAATTATACCCTGTCACGTCTGCAAATCAAAGAAATCTCACCGTCGATTTTATTGGGAAATACGGCTAACTTCTTTATTGATGAATTGGTTAATGAAGATGAGGAACACCCGGTAGGATTTACGGCTGCATTGAAAAAACTGTTCAGGATTTACGCTTTCGAATTGACCGTTTGTAAGGATTTGATAGACCCAGGGACGGAAGCGAACTTTTTTGAAAATTGCCGCATACACTTCAATCATATCCGCTACGCTGTGGAGAAATTTTTTCCGAAGGCAGGAATCGATAAGGGAAAAGTGGCGCTGGAGCCTTCTTTCATTTCCAACGCTTTAGGATTGCAGGGACGTTTGGATATTATGTTGTCGGATTATTCAGCTTTCATTGAGTTGAAATCGGGAAAAGCGACCGAAGACTTCCGCACCGGCGGTCAATTCATCCATGCCGCCGAAAATCATTATACGCAAATGATTTTGTATTTGGCTATTCTGGAATTTAATCTCGATTTGCCGGCTGATGACGTTCGCTCCTATCTTCTTTATTCCAAATATCCTGTTCTGAGTAAGGAACGGCATTCACGGAAGCAATTGCAGGAAGCGCTAATTTTACGGAATAAAATCGTCGCTTGCGAATATGCTCTGCAAAAAGCCAATGATTCGACAGTTACATACAACCTGTTAAACAATATCAATTCTAAAAATCTAAATACGAAATTGCTAACAGGGAATTTCTTTACGAATTATTTAGCGCCTGCCATCGACCGCTTTCCCGTTGGATTCTCATGTCTGAAAGAACATGAAAAGGCTTATTTTTTAAGAGTTTATACTTTTATTGCAAAAGAATTGTGGCTTTCCAAAGCAGGCGAACGCGAGTACGAAGGAATAAAAAAAGCATCCAACTTGTGGAATGCTTCATTCGAGGACAAACTGATTGCAGGAGAAATATTGTACGATTTAAAAATCGTTGAAAATCAAGCTGCTTCGGAAGCGCACACAGTCGCGTTGGAAATTCCTGTATATCCCGATTTGTATCTGCCTACTTTTCGCACGGGCGATGCAATCGTTTTGTACGAACGGAGCGATGTTGCCGACACGGTAAACAATCGCCAGGTTTTCAGAGGAGCCATCGAATTGCTGGAAGGAAACCGGTTGATTGTCCGCTTGCGTTACCGGCAAAAGAATCCGCATGTCTGGAATCCGGATGCCTGCTATGCCATTGAGCATGATTACATGGATACGAATTTTACCAGTATGTTCAGGGCTTTGACTTGTTTCATCGAAGCGAATCAGGACAGGAAAGATTTGCTGACTGCGCCGGCTTCCGAGCATCAAAATAATGGAAACAACGATCTGTCATTATTGTTAGGTCCTCCGGGATCGGGAAAGACTTCCATCGCCTTGAGGCAAATGGTGGAGGCTGAAATCAGCAAGAACAAAGCAAGCGTCTTACTGCTCGCTTACACCAATCGCGCTGTTGATGAAATCTGTAAAGCATTAGCCGGTATAAGCGCATCCTTGCCTTTCATCCGGATTGGCAGCGAGTTAAACTGCAATCCTGAGTTTCGCAGTTATTTACTGGAGAACTATTTAAAAAACTGTCAAAAGCGGAGCGACGTTTCGGAAATCATCCTGCGTTGTCGTATTTTTGTCGGAACAGTTGCATCCGTATGGAATAAACCGGAGCTTTTTCAAATGAAACACTTTGATTTAGCAATCATCGACGAAGCAACCCAGTTGTTGGAGCCGCACTTGCTGGGTATTTTCTGCGTCAAGAACGAAACGGGAAAAAATGCCGTTGAACGCTTTGTTTTGATCGGCGACCACAAGCAACTACCTGCAGTTGTGATTCAAAGTAAAGAAGAAAGCCGCGTAACCGATCCGCTCTTGAACGCTGCCGGAATAACCGATTTGAGCGCTTCGCTCTTTGAACGACTGTATCGTAACTACAGCAAGGAAGGCAATACCTCCGCCTTGGATATGCTTTCCAAACAGGGAAGAATGCACCCCGCATTGTCGGCTTTCCCTTCCGAACATTTCTACGAAGGACGCTTGGAATCTGCCGGATTACCGCATCAAACGGAAGAGTGGAAGAATCGCCGCCGGATGCTTTTTTATCAGGTTGAACCTTTGAGAAATGAATTTTCAAATAAGACCAACCGCAATGAAGCCGAAACGGTTGTAGATATTTGCAAAAAATTAGTTACAGAATCTTTAGCGACAGGCGAACAAAAGGATTCGCAAACTTTCGGGGTAATTACTCCTTTCCGGAATCAAATCGCTTTGATTCGAAAACTGCTACAAGAAACCGGTATTCCGGAATTAGCTGAAATAACTGTCGATACGGTCGAACGGTTTCAAGGAAGCCAACGCGACGTTATCATCTATTCGTTCTGTATCAAAACGGAAGAACAGTTAGCGTTTTTGCCTAACTGGATGGAAGAAAACGGACGGTTAATCGACCGGAAACTCAATGTAGCGCTGACGCGGGCAAGAAAACAACTGCACATCATCGGCAACGAAAAACTGCTGATGAAAAATCCGGTTTACAAAAAACTGGTGGAATATATCAGGGAGCTAAAGGACGTTATATGAATAAAAAATAGAAACAAATGAAAAAAACACTTTTTGCAATTCTCGTATGCTGTATGATCGCATGGTCGAAAACTTCGGCACAGGAGACCGTATCGTCATACGGACATCTCTCGTTAGGTTTGGAATTGATTAGCACAACCGGCGCAGGCGTAGAGTTAGCTGCTCCTTTGGGTTCTCATTTTGCCCTGAGAGGTGGATTTTCGCTGTTGCCTTATACCTATAAAACAACATTCGGAGTGAATGTCGATGAGAGTATTATCAATGAAATCGACGATGCGCTGAACGCTCATCCCGCCACAGTGGCGGAACTGGCTCAAATGGGATTGCCTACAAGAGCGGAAGACGTCAACACAGATGTTAACTTGACCGCCTCTTTGAATCTTGCTAATGGAAAATTTCTATTCGATTATTATCCTTGGGCGCGCTATTCTTTCCATCTTACCGGCGGGGTTTATATCGGTTCAAGCCGGTTAGTCAAACTCGAAGGCGCTATGGCTCAAGTGAACGAATTTCTTAATGTATTAAAGACTAACGGATTGAAGGATAATGACGGGATCGATTTTGTAGATAAAACCTATATTATTGATGAGGAAAAAGGTTATCAACTTTCAGGAAATGATCTTAAAGATATGACGGTAGCGCTCAAAATCAATTCCGTCAAGCCTTATTTCGGATTAGGATTTGGACGCGCAACGCCCAAAAGCCGCGTCGGCGTAAGTTTTGAAATCGGAGCGTTTTATCAGGGAACTCCTCAAATCGTGAGCGAAAATAAAAATATTCAAAAACTCATTGACGGTGAATTAGACGATGTGACGAAAGCGATGAAATATTTATCTGTTTATCCGGTCGTATCGCTCAAACTGAATATCAGGCTTTTTTAGGCTTTCGCCATTTCCGTTTCACCGGCGCTTTCTTTTTTTCATCATCGTCGTCCGGATCGCCTTCTTTAACAAAAAGTATGCTTAGTTCATACAAACCATACAAGGGGAAAAAGACGATCGACAAGTTAAAGGGGTCGCCCGTTGGAGTAATAATAGCCGCTGCAATCACCAAAATAACAATGGCGTGGCGGCGGTATTTTCTAAAGAAAGAACGTTTTAAAATACCGAATTGAGATAATAGCCATGAGATTAGAGGCATTTCAAAAACTAATCCCATAACTAAAATCAATGATATGAAATTGTCTAAATAAGAATCTAAGGATACCTCATTGTGAATAACATCGCTTAAATTGTAGCTGTAAAGAAAGCGCAGAGCCATAGGAAAGATGATGATATAGCTAAAGAAGCAGCCGATAAAGAACATGACTGATCCGAACATAAAAACGATACGAACATTTTTCTTCTCATGTTCATATAATGCCGGACTGATAAACCGCCAAAGTTCAAACAAAATATAGGGACAAATCAAAACCAGCGCAACCCATCCCGAAGTACTTAAATGCCTGAGAAAAGGGGCTGTCAACTCAATATTGATCATATCCACTTTGAAATTATTATCACAAAAATCCGGAAGAAATGAAAAATGATGGCTTAAGTTACACATCCAAGTGTAAAGAATGAAATTGGATTTGGCGGGAGCCATGATGACGTGATCGAAGAACCATGGCATAATAAGAAAAGCGCCTACTGCAAAAATAGCTAATGCAATAATAATCCGGAACAACATCCACCGAAGTTCTTCCAGGTGATCCCAGAAAGACATTTCCTGAGCGCTCATTCAATAATTGTTCAGAAAGGATTTAATTTATTTAGAAGATGAATCTTCACTATTAATCTCCTCTTCAATATCTTTCAATCCGTCTTTAAACCCTTTAACTCCTTTGCCGATACCTTTCATCAGTTCGGGAATTTTTTTCCCACCGAAAAGCAAAAGAATTACAACTAAAATGATTATCCATTCCGTACCCTGAGGCAAAAACAATAATATAGACAATAAACTATGCATAGCGCTGTGATTTATGTATTTAATAAAAAATAGTTACCGTATTACCAGTATTCGGGGACAAATGTAATTAATATTTTTGATAATAAGAGCTATTTTGATAAATATTTACTTTTTTCATGAATGTGGATAAAAGGAAATAAAATACCATAAAACACTAATAGCTCACTTTTACAGTAAGCTATTGCATTCATTTCAAGCCTCTTTTTAAGGCAATTGACAGTTTTTTACAGTTAATACTCGTCCTCGTTAAAAAAGAAATCTTCTTTGGTAGGATAATCCGGCCAAATATCTTCAATACATTCGTAAATTTCCCCTTCGTCTTCCATATCCTGGAGATTTTCGATTACTTCCTGGGGCGCGCCCGAGCGTAAAGCGAAATCAATTAATTCATCTTTACTTGCAGGCCATGGCGCATCTTCTAATTTTGAGGCTAACTCTAAAGTCCAATACATATCTTAATCACAATTAAATCAGAATTAAACAAAAATTTTCAAATTCTTGTACCAAATTTTCCGCAAAAGTATAAATATTTATTTTATTTGCAAGGATTTTCCCAAATAATTTCTTGCATATTATGCACAAAATTTTGTTTTCTTCCTAATAGAAAGAAATAATCTGATAACCGATTGATATATTTTAAAATTTTTTTATCCACCTTACCCAATCGGTTCATTTTATATATGCACCGTTCCACTCTTCTGCAAACAGTGCGGCATACATTTGCATACGCGCTCCCCTGACATCCTCCCGGTAAAATAAACCGGTTCAGGGGCGGAACCAAAGCATCTATCCGGTCGATTGCAGCTTCGACCAATGCAATTTCTTCTTCGGAAATCAAACAAGACATCCCCTCCGGTTCGGAAGCCAAATAACCGCCTAATGTGAATAAGTCGGATTGAATCCGAAGCAGAAACTCCCTGTCTTCCATGTCATTGATCGTTTCAAGCAAACAGGCGATGAACGAATTTAATTCGTCAACCGTTCCGTAAGCCTCAATGCGCGGGCTGGCTTTGGAGACCCTTTTTCCGCCTGCTAAGGAAGTGAAACCTTCGTCGCCTTTTCTTGTATAAATTTTGCTTTTTCCCATCGTCGAAATAATTTTTATAATGTTGTTTATGCAACTGAGTATTAAAAAAAACAAGCCCTAACGACAATAAATCAACGGTCAGTCCGACATCTTCACGACTTTTTATTTCCTGCCACAATTTTTTCATTGTTTTATCCCGTTGAATATTGTCGATGACCATCACCGTATTCGGATAAACAAACTTTTCGCTCAGATGAAGCGCTTCACGCGTCTTTTCGGCGTCTCCTCTTGTATTGATAAAAATAAAATCAAAAGAAGCAATTTCAGCTTTCAAACGGGGTAAGTTTTCCGGATACGCTCCTTCCATCCAATACAGGTTTTTCAAGGAATGGTTTTCTGCAAAAGTCCTAACGGAATCCAGCCACCCTGTTCTTTCTTCCAAGACATAGCAATTGCAACTATTCCTTAAAGGCAAAGCCAGATACAAACTCATCACGCCGGTAGAGCCTCCGATTTGCAAGACCGTACGGCATTTAAAAAAGTTTATTAAGCGAAACAGTAGCGCGCCGTAATTCTTGGATTGCGTCTCCTGAACAATCGGAATTTTAGAGAAATTTTCCGGGTTTAATAATTTTTTTCTGAAATTCTCGATATCTTCAAAAACATAGTAAGGCGTTTTTTCCTCAATAACTTTAGTAATCAGATTATATGTAAAATGGGAATGAACTCCGTATCCTTTTCTATACCGGAGTTTTCTGTACAACTTTATTTGAGATGAAAATTTCAACATTCAAATTTTTTACAAAAATAATACAAAAAATAAAAAGATTTAACATGAACGGCTAAATCTTTTTTGAGTGTATTCCGTATCGTAAACAGTCATATAATCCTTTATTTATACGACTAACCTCATTAATTAAGAAAAAACTTATAACTTTGTCAAAATTTTTATCAGCTAAATATTATGAAACGTCAAATCATTGTAATTGTATTACTTGTTATGTCAGCTATTTACGTAAATGCCCAAACTAACGAAAACATTTTTTCAATAAAACTGGGCAACGGCAAGGTATTCCTTCTTTCTGAAGGACAACGGAATGGAAGCACAGGTATTTTGATTGATGCAAAGCCGGAAATCGTCAAAAAATACGCTCCCGACAATTCTTTTCCAATGGCAACCAATGTGTTTTTGTGGCAAGCCGATGGAAAAAATATCTTATTTGATACCGGTTACGGTAAAGAATTATTCAAAAATTTGCAATCGCTCCAAGTGAAACCGGAAGACATTGACGCTATTTTTATTACACATGCGCACGGCGATCATATCGGCGGATTACTTGTCAACGACAAACCTGCTTTTCCGAAAGCGCTGCTTTATATGTCGCAAGCAGAGTATGATTACTGGACAAGCGATGAAACAATGAAACAAGCGCCTGAAAGTAACCGTAGCGGATTCATACTTGCAAAAAAAGTGGTAGCTGCCTACAAAGAACATCTGCACTTATTCGAGCCCAATGCAGTTAATCCACCATATAATAAAGAATTATGCTATGGCATCAAGGCTATTGCAGCTTATGGACACACGCCGGGTCATACTGCTTATTTAATTACATCCGGAAAAGATAAATTGCTTATATGGGGCGATTTGGCTCATGCGATGGCAATCCAGATGCCGCATCCGGAAATGGCGGTTTCTTACGACACGAATCCAAAATTAGCCATTCAATCCCGTTCGGTTATTTTGCAGTTTGTATCAAAAAACAAAATTCCCGTTGCCGGAATGCATGTTCCTTTTCCGTCGATAGGAACTATCAAAAAAGCAGAACCCGGATACCTGTTTGTCCCGTCGAATATGTAAGAATCTGCCTTTCTGAAGCTATGTCCGTAAAAAAGTCCTTCCGATGCTTCAAAATTGTTATTTCTTGCTTCATTTATATATTTTTTTTTGTTTTCATGTGTGTAATTTTGCAGGGTTATATTTTATTAATTAGTTTTAACACTAAAATTTTTATCGTATGAAAACAAAAGTACTTATTCTTACATTGTGTTTAGCTGCATTTTCTTATTTATTTGCAGCCCCGCCTGTCCCTACATTTAAAGAAAGCGCGACGGAATTTATTCCGAATTATCGTACAAATATTGCTGTAGGCGATTATAATAATGATGGTTACTTAGATATTTTCTACAGTGGAGAAAATACGGCTGGAGGAGGACGTACCACTTGTTTGTATAAAAACAATGGCGATGGGACTTTTACTCAGCAAGACATTAACATTCCCGAATTAACTTTTGCTTCTGCAGCCTGGATTGATTATGACAATGACGGCAATTTGGATTTAATTGTTTGCGGGACAACTACAACCGATGCGACAGGGGCGTTTACCAAACTGTATCATAATACCGGCGCTGCCGGAGGATATACATTTGAGGAAGTCACGACTGCGCAATTTATTCAAACAGTAAATGAAGGGAATGATTATCCATTTGATTACGTTACGGTTGGAGATTATGACCATGACGGATTCCATGATATTCTGATCTCCGGCATCCAAAATGTTCCGGGAGGACAACCCGGTTACCGCCGCTTTGATTTGTATAAAAACAATGGCGACGGGACCTTCACACTACAGAATACGCCGCAAGATGGTATTCAACCTTTTACCTCTGCCGATGGCGGCGTTGTTAAATTTGCCGATATGAATAATGACAGTTATCCGGATATTATTGCTACCGGTTGGGGTACCAGCGGAACGTTTTTTCTATATATGAATAACGGAGATGGTACCTTTACGGATTTAACGCCAAGTAATATACCTGGCGCTTATCAAGGTGGACCTATCGCCGCTGATTTCGATAACGATGGAAATCTGGATTTATTAGTCAATGGAATAAACAGTGTTAGTGGAAGTTGGCCACGTTATGCAACGCTTGCCTTCAATACCGGAAAACAGGATGGTTCTGTAACTATTCAGGATAATTCCAACTTAGAGCCTTTTAATGGAGGTTTATCCACACCGGGCGATTTAAACAATGACGGTTTGACGGATTTGGTTGCTAACGGATGGGGCAGTTTTACCGGCGGAGGCTCATGGATGTATCTAAACAACGGCGATAAAACTTTCGGCGCATTCCCAAACAATCCGTTTGTGAATGCCCGTGCCGGTGGTTGTGCATTGGCTGATTTTAATAATGATGGATTCTTAGATGTATTTTATTGTGGATATTCGGATTCACTAAAAAATTCTACGGCAAAACTTTATCTCAATCAAGGCGGAGACGGGATTAATGCCAACACGCCACCGTCGGTTCCAACCAATTTGAAAGCCGAAGTGTCGGGCAGTCAGGTCACATTCACATGGGATCCTTCTACCGATGCCGAAACGCCGTCGGCAGGCATCCATTACAATCTTTATGTGCAAAAAGCAGATGAAGCTCCTGTCTTTGTTTTACCGGCGGATATCAATACAGGGTTCATTAAAGTTGCAGATCAAACCGCTGCAATCATTTCGCCTGAATATACGATGGATTTACCGAAAGGTGATTATACATGGGGAGTACAGGCGATTGACAACGGTAAAATGAGCAGCAAATTTGCCGTATTTGGAGCTTTAGGAATTAAGACTGTTGCAGATAATCCAATAATAATCAGCAGTAGCGCCGGAGTACTACGGGTTAATGCCAATGGTTTGGCAGCTTCCATCCGGATTACGGACGTTACCGGTAGAACGGTAGTGAAAACAACATCCGTAGGAACTTATACAAATACCGAACTTGAAAGAGGCGTCTATATTGTTAAGGTCACTACAACTTCCGGAGAAAAAACTGCAAAAGTAGTTCTCTAATCAAATGTAATTTTAGGAAGAGGCTGTTTCATAAGCCTCTTCCTTATCAACTATCTTCTTAATTCGATCAACAGAAATTTAAACATTTTCAACATGAATATAATTCAGAAAACCCGTTTTCACCGACTGGCAATTCTGTTTGTGCTGTTCTTCATCACAAGGGCGGTTTTTGCTCAGGATATAACAGTGACAGGTATTGTTACTCAATCCGATACGCATGAAGTATTGCCTGCAGTCAACATTGTGCTGAAAAACAATAAAATTGGAACAATGACCGATTTGAACGGGGCTTACACAATAACTGTTCCTTCAAACAGTACTTTGGTTTTCAGTTGTTTGGGGCTTGAATCCAAAGAGATAGCCGTTAACGGGCGAAAGACAATTAATGTCGAATTGGCGCTATCCAACACTCAATTGGGGGAAGTTGTTGTGGTAGGAGCTTCCATTAAAAAAACCGACTTAACAGGCGCTGTCAGCCATGTTTCTTCAGACCAGTTGAGAAGTGTGCCGGCTACAAACCTTAATGCTGCTTTAGAGGGCAAAGTAGCGGGTGTGTTTGTGACTGATAATGATCCTTCGCCGGGAGCAACCAATACGATTAAAGTAAGAGGAAACCAGTCCATTCAATTTGGAACAAATCCTATTTATGTGGTGGATGGAGTTATTATGAAAGATAATATCAATTTAATAAATCCGGATGATATTGAGTCGGTGGATGTTCTTAAAGATGCTTCTGCAACGGCGCTCTATGGAGTGCAGGCTTCCAATGGCGTCATTGTCATTACTACTAAAAAAGGGAAAAAAGGGGCGGCTAAAGTGTCTTACAATGGTTGGGCAGGAGTTGAGAACTTTCAACACATGCCGTCGATGTTAGGCACAAAAGATTTGTTCGACTTGCGGGTAGATGCTTATGCAAACCAATACATGGATCAAAATCCTACCGCTAACAGACAGGATTATATCAATAATGTTCTGTTAAATTACGGAAATATCGGATGTCCTTTTGGACAGTATGAAATCGACGCCTATAATCAGAATAAAACGTATAACTGGGTAGCTCCGATTGAACAAACCGGCTTCCAGCAAAACCATTCGGTGAGTTTTTCAGGAGCCTCCGACAATCTTGTATATTATCTCGGATTTAATTACACCGATGAAACCGGCGTACTGCTAAATTCAAACTATAGTCGCGGCGGTGGTAGGATAAATTTGGAAGAGACTATTAAACCTTGGCTGAAAGTAGGTACAAATACATCCTATTCCCGTTCGTCGCAGCAGACATTGGGAGGAAGCGCTTTTTGGACAGCGCTGACTGCAAACCCGATGTTAGCCGTGAATGATTCCATGCTTTTATTGGACTGGCAGGGTTTACAGGCGTCAGGGGCGTATAATCCATTGATTAGTCTGACTATTCAACAATATACCTATCTGAACAGGCTGACTTCTGCAAACTATTTAAATTTCACCATTCTCAAAGGCTTAAATTTTCGTACTACTTATTCTGTCGATATTCTTGGAAATGAACAGGATAATTTTACTCCATCTACAGCCGGACAATCGGTAACAAATAACGATAACGGATCGGTATCACAGTACAAATCCGAAACTTTTAGTTGGCAATGGGATAATGCCTTCACTTTTGATCGAACATTTAATAAGCTGCATCGAGTGTCGGCCCTGGCAAGTTTTGGCGCACAGGAAATGCAGTCGCACTATAACCAGTTGCAGGCATCGGGATTTGCAACGAACGATTTTGGATTTAAAAACATTGGCGCAACGTATTCTAAAGACAAATTTGTTCCGGGATCGGGATGGACGTCAAACACTTCTCTTTCAGCCATTTTCAGAGCGAATTACGTGTATAATTCCTGTTATTATGCAACTGTAACAGTTAGAGAAGACGGATCGTCGAAGTTTGCTTCCGGACGCCAATGGGGCACCTTTCCATCGTTTGTCTTGGGATGGAATATCGCCCAGGAGCCTTTCTTCGAATCATTAACCGACAAAATTAACCTGCTGAAAATCCGTGCAGGCTATGGTATCGTCGGAAATCAAAATAGTCCCAATTACGCTTATTTATCGCTCTACAATCCAAGTTATTCAAATGGTTCTGTGGTATTTAATTCGGACGGACGGCTCGGAAATCCGAACCTGACATGGGAAAAGCAAAAACAGTGGAATGTGGGTATTGACGGATCATTTTTCCATAACAGACTTTCATTGACCGCCGACGCCTTTTTGACAAATAACACGAATCTGTTGTTGCAAAGATCGCTGGCGCCAACTTCCGGATACAGCAATATGATATCGAACGTAGGGGCGCTGCAAAACAAAGGATTGGAATTCACCGTCAATGCTACAATCATTAAATTGAATGATTTTAAATGGGATATGGGCATTAACGTTTCATTCCAGAAAAATAAAATCACGAAATTGTATGGCGATGTACCGGCAATATATAATACTTCCGGCGGCTTTACCGGCGTTGATCTGCAACGAACCGGCAATTTGATCGTAGGTCAACCGTTGAATAATATCTATACGCTTAAATTCAATAAAATTGCGCAGCAATCGGACATGGCAGGTTTGGCTGGCATTAATTTCGGAGGTCATACCGTACTGCCGGGCGACATTGTTCCGGTTGATAAAGATGGGAATGGAATTATCGACAATAATGACTGGCAAGTGGTAGGAAGTACGGATCCTTCCTCTTACGGAGGCTTGAATACTGCATTTACCTATCGAAACCTGACTTTATCTGCAATCTTTAATTATTCCTACGGAGCGAAAAAGACCAGTGGACTCTACGATTCCATGATGGGCGGCACAGGGCTGTCGGTCGCTTCAACGGATGAATTAAACCGTTGGACGCCGACGAATACCGATACCAATATTCCACGAGCGTATGCTCAGGGAGGAGGTAGGTATGGAATCGGAGCCACCAGTTGGGATGTGATGGATGCTTCTTTCTTACGCTGTTCTACGCTGAATTTAACGTATATGTTCCCGACAAAAATAACCAATAGCATAGGTATGAGTAATTTAAGCATTTATGCAGCGGTGAAAAATCTCTTTCTTTTGACTCCTTACAAAGGTTTTGACCCCGAAGGAGGCGATAATTATCCTATTTCACGGATGTTTACTTGTGGTTTAGATATTAGTTTTTAATTTTAAATAGAAATGATTATGAAATCATATAGATTAATTTCGATTATTTTATCCGGATTGTTCCTATTTTTGGATTCCTGCACCGACTTTTTGAATAAACCGCCGCAAACATCATTAACAGCGGATCAAGTATTTAGCTCGGTGACCGATTTAGACCCGTTAATAGTGGGCTTGTACACTAAATGGCGCAATACGCGCGTCGATCGCGGCGGATTTTATTTTATGATGGGTACGGACGAAGCAAAACAGGGATTCGTGCAAGTGAGAGACGATCCGAATCAGGCGGCTTTGGACAGGTACGATGCGTTCCTTATCCCGAGCAATACGGAAATAACCGCTAAATGGACGGAGCGCTGGCCTATTGTTTCATCGGCTGCACAAGCTATTCAGGCGCTACTAAAAGTAAGCGACCCTTCCGACCAGCAAAAAGAGTTGTTGGGAGAAGCCTCATTTCTTCGTGCGGCGGTAGATTTTGAATTGACTCAATATTGGGGAGCAATACCGATTATTGATTATGATAAAATCGATCAATACGGTACTGCCCGACAGCCATTAGGAGATGTGTATACATTCATTGAAGCCGATTTGCAACGTGCGATACAATATTTGCCCGAAACGCAATCCGACCCGCGAAGAGCGACTAAATGGATAGCAGAAGCGCTACTGGGAAAATTGTACTTATATGCTGACGCCAATTCGGGATTCCGCGATTATCAAAAGGCATCCGACGCATTTCTAACTGTAATCAACAGTCAGCGATTCGGACTGGCAGCCTCATTTTCGACGCTTTTCGATCCGGCGCAGCAAGGTTCGGGAGACTATAACAGCGAGGTTATCTACGCATTCCAGTTTACTAATTTAAGAGGCGATAACAATGTTTGCCAGTGGCAAATGGGATCAAGAGCCGTAGCCATTATGACAAACCCGAATGTGCTGATTTGGTATGCCGGATATGATTTGATGATGCCGACGCCCTATTGCTACGCCTCGGTCGATTCGGGAGGTATTTGGGAAGACGGCGACACAAGAAGAGATGAATCTATCCGGTATGATTTTAACTATACCGGCTCTGTTCCAGCAATAAACGGAGGAATTGCGCAATTGACGGGATATTGCGGAGGCGATGAATTGGATCCGCACGTTAAAAAATATGAGGATGTCCGTACAGAGGGATGGGGATCTTCATCCTGGTATAGCGGGAAAAATATAGCTTATATCCGTTATGCCGACGTCTTATTGTGCTATGCCGAGTGTCAGAATGAATTGGGAAATATTACAACTGCAATGGCTTATGTAAACCTTGTTCGAAGAAGAGCTTTCGGCAGCACGACTCAAAACTGGAAAGGCTTAAGTCAGGATCAATTCCGGACAATGATACTGGATGAACGAATGCGGGAACTTTGTTTTGAAGGATGGCGACACATGGATTTAGTGAGGACGGGACATTTTGTTGATTATGTGAAAGAACGGAATGAATGGGCAAATGCTTCGGGAACGATCGACCAGCACAACACGGTATATCCTATTCCACAAAGCGAAATCCTGCAAAATTCGGATATTACCGTTGCTGATCAAAATCCGGGATATCCTAATCAGTAATTTCCATGTAAATGAAAAATTTAAGTCATCTATTTTGCTTTGTAATTTGTTTGTTGTCGTCGCTTGCCATGCGTGCGCAAACGATTGCGAATGATATCTGGAAAATTGATTACAACACGAATACAAAGACGGCAGATTTTATTTATCAAGGTAAAACAATCTTGACAAATGTGTTTGCCCAAGCAAAAAACGGGAATACGCTGCTGAAAAGTTCCGATTATGCAAGCGCTTCCATAACAAGTACTCCCATTTTCGACAATTTTGGAGTGGGAGTACAATATGTTGTCGAACTCACAGCGCCGGATAAACCCACCATGCAACAGGTATTTTATCTTTATCAGGATTCTTCTTATTTTCTGACAGAGGTGAAATTAATTTCGGATCAGTCTTTGTCGAGTAACTATATGGCTCCGGTTGTTACTTCTTCAACAAATACTTTTTTTTCATCATCAGATGTTAACAATCGAATGTTGTTTGTTCCCTATGATAACGATGCGTGGATACAATATAAATCCATGCAATTGAATCAAATGAACACATCGTATGAAGTGACCGCCGTTTTCAGCGGCGCTTCCCGGACAGGTTTGGTTATCGGTTCTGTAGAGCATGATATATGGAAAACAGGTATCAAAATAACAGGATCTGGAAACCAATCCGTCACGAATATCGAATGCTATGGCGGCATCACCAATAGCTTGACAAGAGATGTTTTACAGCATGGTTCCATACAGGGAACAACCCTGAAATCGCCTAAAATTCTGGTGGGATTCTTTGATGACTGGCGGAAAGGGATGGAGTCGTACGCTTTTGCCAACGTAAACGTGTCGGGCAAATTGAAATGGGATGGTCCAACGCCTTTCGGATGGAATAGTTGGGGTGGATTCTCTACTAAAATTAACTTCACCGGAGCGGTTGAAACTTCAAACTTTATTAAGGCCTATTTGCAGGATAATAACTTCCATAACGATAACAATACGGTTTATTTGGATTTGGATTCCTATTGGGATAATATGAACGACCAGCAATTGGGACAGTTTGTTGATTCTTGTAAACGAAACGGACAATTGGCGGGAATCTACTGGAGTCCTTTTGTAGATTGGGGATTGAATCCCGACCGGTATGTGGAAACCAACATTACGACACCGCCTTATTATCAATACAAAGATGTTTATTTGTATGCAAACGGACAACCTCAAAAAGTGGATGGAGCTTATGCCGTAGATCCTACTCATCCTGCAGTACAGCGACGCATAGATTATTTCCTTGCCCGCTTTCATAAAGCCGGATTCAAATATCTCAAAATAGATTTCCTGACGCATGGAGCGTTAGAATCCGATTCGCATTACGATCCGAATGTAACGACCGGAGTTCAGGGCTACAATGCCGGAATGCAATATCTTTTGAATAAACTGTTGAGTTTGGATCCCGATATTTTTATTACCCAGTCGATATGTCCTTTGTTTCCGGCTCAATATTCTCATGCTAAAAGAATTGCCTGCGATGCAAACGGGTCTATTTCGGATAGCGAATATACAATGAATGGATTGTCTTACGGATGGTGGCTCGATAATGTTTACACCTATAACGACCCCGACAATGTTGTTCTTTATTCTTTTACCGAAGGAGAGAACCGGGCGCGGGTTACTTCTGCCGTAATTACGGGAACTTACATTTCCGGCGATAATTTCAGCACAAACGGGCAACTACCCGGTAATCCGATTGCACAGACGCGAGCGCAGAAGTACTTAACAAATCCCGACATCAATGATATCGCCAGAATGGGAAGGTCGTTTTATCCCGTTCGCGGTTATCAACCTTCTGCAAGCAAAGGCGCCGAAAATCTGTTTATGTATGATGCCGGAAAATACCTCTATGCGGTCGTCTTTAACTATACGACCAATACGATAAACGTTGCCGTTTCAATGGATGAATTAGGACTTGACGTGAATAAGGCTTATTCGATGAAGGAACTTTGGTTGGGCGCGACAAGTCTGGTTTCCGGCGCCCTTTCAACTTCGGTTCCTATGATGGATGTACAGGTTTTCAGAATAGAAACAGGCGTTGAATCCGGTATTAATAATCCGCTTACTTCTCCCGCCAGATTAACCTGTTTTATTGATCATTCAACGAAGAATCTGGAAATTAACTGTAAAGAACCTTTTGTGTCCGTTGGTATCTTCTCTATTCAAGGAGCCCGCCTGTTAAGTAAAGACGGACTAAACAACACACAATACGGAATAAGCGTAAGCAATTTCGTTGACGGTTGTTATCTTGTAAGAGTAAAAACGGCTAAAAAAGAAACGATTACGACTAAAATAGTACTTTAATACAAGCCAATAAAACCTATGAATATCCCTAAGTTATCAGTTTTTGTAATTTTGAGTTTCATTTTTCCGGTATTGCCGGCAATTGCCGGCGACATTATTGATTTACAATACGGAAAATGGTTATTGAAATACGACAAAACGTCAGGCGACGCCGATTATATCTATCAGGGCAAGACTATCTTGGAACATGTCAATTCGATAGTTTACTTAGACAAAAGAATTTCCGGTAGAAATTACACGGAATGTTCCGTCGAAAAAACTGCCGTAAATGATGCTTACGGAACAGGAATTTGTTACGCCATAACAAGAACAAAAGCCGGCGCTCCTTCTTTGATTCAGCATTTTTATCTATATGGAGACAAAGATTTTTTTCTGGCGGATATCGAATTAGTCGGACAAAATGAATTGGCAAGCAACTATCTGTGCCCGATTTCAACGATGCGCGGATACGATTCGCCTGTATTGGGAAAAGGCGATAACAGGGTTTTAATAATTCCTTTCGACAATGATAAATGGGTGCGTTATCGCTCATCCCGATTGCGGGGAGGGGTCAACAGCAACGAAGTGACGGCTGTATATAATGCCGATACCCGTAATGGGATCGTAATCGGATCGGTTGAACATGATGTTTGGAAAAGCGGCATTCGCGTTGAATCGGATAAGCCGGATAATATATCGAGGATGGAATTTTATACCGGAGCCGCCGGCGAAGCTACACGCGATGTATTGCCTCATGGGAAAGTAAAAGGTCTTCAGATCCGTTCTCCAAAAGTATTTTTCGGTTATTTTCAGGATTGGCGCGACGGGATGGAAACTTTCGGGCGGGCTTGCGCAGCCGTTGCTCCCCCTTTGACATGGGGCTTGGGAAAACCTTTTGGATGGAACAGTTGGGGAAAAATGGAATTTAACATAACCTATCAGAAAGTATTGGAAGTTTCGGATTTCTTCAGGAATAACCTTCAGAATAATAATTTTGAAAACGATTCCGTTGTTTTCATCGGCATGGATTCCGGTTGGAGCCTGATGACCGATGAACAATTAGCCGAAATTGTTAAACATTGTAGGGCTAACGGGCAAAAAGCAGGTATATATTACACCCCTTTCTCCGACTGGGGAAAAAATCCGGAGAGAGAAATTGAAGGAGCTCCGGGTTACAAATGCAAAGAAGCCTATCTGTATGCAAACGGACATATTCAAAACAGCATAGCCGGAGGTTGGGCGATGGACCCTACGCATCCTGCCGTTCAACAGCGTATCAAATATTTTGCGGATAAATTCAAAAAAGCCGGATTTGAATATATAAAACTTGATTTCCTTACACACGGTACATTAGAAGCCGATTCATACTACGATAAAAATGTGACTACCGGAATGCAAGCCTATACCATCGGCATGAAATATGTGTTGGAACAGTTGAAAGGGATGTACATTACCGAAGCAATATCGCCGCTTTTCCCTGCCCAATATGTTCATTCGCGCCGTATTGCCTGCGACGCATGGGCAAGCATGGAAGACACGGAATATACACTGAACGCACTCACTTACGGCTGGTGGCTCAATCAGATATATAGCTATAACGATCCCGATTATTTTATGCTGGAAAGCGGAGCGGATGGCGAAAATCGCGCGCGTATCACCTCAACCGCTATCACCGGTATTGTCATGTGCGGTGATGACTTTAGCCAAATTTCAGGATTGAAAGAAACGGCTGACAAGGCGAAAAAATGGATGACCAATAAAGAGATCATGCAAATGGCAAGGGAATGTAAAAGTTTCCGCCCCGTCAACGGAAATACGGATGTTGCCGATTTTGTTTTTACTTATAACACAGGACAATGTTTATACGTTGCCGCATTCAACTATTTTGGATATGATATGAAATATGATTTGCCTTTGTCGCGATTGGGTTTGAATGAAAATACTACCTATAATTGTCAAGAACTGTGGTTTGGTCAGCAATTGCAAGTGAAGGACAAATTTCATTTTGAGATACCTCCAAAAGATGTGAGAGTGTACCGGATTTCTCTCAAATAATTTATGATAACTAAATCGCTTCCCGGAACCTATCAGTTTCAGCGTTTGTAATATATTCAATATCAGTCCGCCGATAAAACTTTGATGCGGGACGCCAGCGCTACGATACATATTCCCAATATCCCGATCAGCGAATAAGAATACCGGAGATTAGTTACACTTGCAATATAGCCTATCACCGGAGGTCCCAATAAGAAACCTAAAAAACTGACGCTGGATACAATAGTCAGCGCTATGCTGGGAGGTATTTTCGTCTTTTGCCCGGCGGTACTGTATATGGAAGGTACAATACCGGCAGTGCCGAATCCGGTAATCATAAAAGCGATAAGAACCGTGATAAAATGAGGGAATGTTACCGCCGTAAACAGTCCGATACCGATAAGCGTACCTCCGGCTTGTACCACGCGCTGCCGACCCCACTTCTGAGTTGCTTTGTCGATCACAAATCGTCCCGAAGCCATAGTTGTCATGTAGGCAGCCAAACCTATGGGAGCCAAATGTTTCTGTATTCCTACCACATCTGTTAGATAGAGTCCGCCCCAGTCCGACATGGAGCCTTCGGCAACCATTCCGCAGAATGCGATTGTCCCCAGCAGAAACAGGAAAGTTTCAGGCTTACTCCGTTTTCCGGCAGCGACGTCGGCAGGGTCTTTCTCTTTCTTGACGTCGGGTTGAAGATAACGCCGGTTCATCATCAAAGCTGTAATAACAATCACTCCTACGATAGCAAAATGATAGATGGGATGCAGGTGGATAGACGCCATCAGTAATCCGATAGAAGCTCCGGTAAGACCGGCAAGACTCCAGCCACCATGAAAAGAAGCCATAATTGGTTTATTATAAACCGCTTCAAGACTAATAGCCTGCGTATTGACGGATATGTTGCTGAAATTACCGCAGAAACCGAATACAATTAAACTCATTATCAAGGAATATCCGGTAGTGGACAGTCCAATAAGCAGCAAGGATAAAACATAACCCGAAATTGCCAAAGGTAATATTTTTTTACTGCCGACTCTGGATATAATCAAACCTGAGATAGCCATGCCGCATACCTGACCGACAGGAATCATCAATAAGGTGGTTCCCCATGCGGCATCATTCAATCCCAATGTATTTTTTATGTCCGGAATCCTGCTCGCCCAACTGGAAAAACAAAATCCTGTGCAAAAGTATAAACAAAAAATTGCAATCCGGATCCGGCTTTTAGAAGCTAAAAAAGAATTATTCAGTCCTTTATACATTAGCGCTGACTAATTGAAGCATTCGTTTATTTAAAATCGCGATCGGATACTGCACTGATTGAGTATTGATTAATCTTGTCGCCCAAAGCAGTCGACAAAATCCAAAATAGGTTGGGGCTTTCACCAAACGGACAATCTGTTCACGCGAAGATCCAGCTAAATGTATTTTCACCAATCCTTTCCGAAGAAAAAACACATTGGTTGACAATGCGCCTTGCTTGATGATGGAATTTCCTTTTACAAAATTTACGACAGCATAATTAGCGGATAACTGTTCAAAACAATCATCGTCAAAGATTTCTGCAACTTCCTTATGGAAAGGACAATATTTACAATCGGTAGCCATATCTAACAGCAAATCTACGAATTATTTCTCGTACTTTCATTTTTTCATATAAAATTTTGTATTACTTTTGTACCCGTGATGGCCCATTCGTCTATCGGTCAGGACGCAAGATTCTCATTCTTGAAAGAGGGGTTCGATTCCCCTATGGGCTACGACTTTTTTTGTGACACATATCACAATTTTTTTCTGATCATTTTATCATACGACGTGAAAACCGCGGTTGAGATGGCTTGCTCCCAAATTCAAGTTTAATCCTTTTCATTTGTAATTTTTAATTCATAATTCATAATTATTTTGTACATTTGTAGCCAGATTGTTTATTAATTGTAAAAAATAATTCATCATGAAAAAGATTTCCGTATTCTTCGTTACAGCTATTTTAATGATAGCATTTACAGCGTGCAACGGCGCAAAAAAAAGCGAAGCGCCTGCTGAACAACAAACGGTGAAAACTGATTCCGTTACAAATGTCGCCCCCGCTGCTGCCCAAGACTCCGTTGCAGCTGCCACCCCTGTTGCTCCCGCATTGAAGCCGGCTGATATGTTGAAAAATTTTCAAGCATACGTAAAAGCGTATGGCGAAGCTTACAACAATATCACAAAAGACCCGAAAAAATTTACTGACCTGTCCGGACAATCCCAGCAGAAAGTATCTGAAATGGAACAAATTAAAAGTCAGTTGAATCCGGCGCAATTGCAAGCTTATCAAAAAGCCGTTGATTTACTTATTAAAATCAACAAAGGCGGAAAATAGGCTGTCAATAAATTTTTTTTAAGGTTGCAGCAGGGAAATAATGCGACAATATTTCCTTGTAAGTGTATCTTTTATTTCCCATAATCGCTGCGCCGATTTGGCAAAGTCCTACGCCATGTCCCCAGCCGGCGCCTCTCAGGATAAAAGCGTCCGGCACATTGGCGTTTTCTGTTGTGGAGAATACTTTTTCCACAACGAAAGCGGAACTGTATAAATGCGATTCCGACAAAGCTTTTCGTATTTCCAATTCTTTGCCGATAGCGATCGTCTGTTTGTCGCCTGTGATTTTCAAACGGATGATGCGACCCGATACGCCGCGCTCTAAGGGAATCAGGTCGAGAACGTTTCCAACATCAATACCTGTTTTACTAAGTAACAGCGATTTAATCTCCGATTGCGTGAGCGAAACTTTCCAGCGGTAAAAATCCTGCGTTTCCAAATCATAATCATTCAACACCTGTGAAAGCGCCTGTTTATCGTGCGTATTGCAATAAGCCGGAGGATTTCCCAATATCCACGCCCTTGCATTTTCTTCGATTGTTAAGTCGCTGACGGGCGACGGGCGAGGGGCTACATCATTATCAATTACTTTTGTCAAATAGGGATGATTGACCGGTTCCCAGACATTTTCAAATTTTTCGGTCGCTCCTCCGCAGCATTTATAAAACCGGGCGTCGCAAATAGCGTCATTGTATGTTAAGACTTCTCCGTTTGTCGCTTTCAACGCTTCATATACCTGCGGCGATGAAACTTTGGTTATTCCCTGATAGCGTTGGCAATGGTCGTCGGCGCAGACATCGAAGCGGTCGTGGTCTTCCCTGTCGTACCAGCGGATATAGCCTTCGTCGTTACGAATCAAACTTTCATAGCCGCCGCTTCCCTGAGTTTTTTTCCTTTTTCCATCTGCGCCAATAACCAACTCCGTGAAATTACGGCGTGCGCTTTCAGAAATTCCAGCGAAGAGGCGGCGCTCATTTCGGAAGAGATGACGCTCAACAGATAATCTTCCAGCGGCAGGATGTTGACGGCGGTAATTAATCCGTTTTCAGCAAACAATTTCAATTTTCCCTTGAAACGTTGTGTTTCTTCCCGTTCCCAATGAAAATCTACTCCGATAACTACATGATACAATTCAAAGTTGCATTCTTCTTCGTTCTGCGGTTCCAGCAGAAGAAAATCGTCAACGGAAGCAGAACTAAACTTCCCATTCAACTTAAAACGAATCGAATGGGAAGATAAGACGCCGACTTCTATAACAGGCGCATTCATGATTGTCGTTTATTTTTCAAAAGGATTTGAATCCCATGATTTTACGGACGTCTCGCAGTACTTTACCGGCGCTTTCCCGCGCTTTTTCCGC
>Ga0123357_10000906_pt1 | contig 30155 bp, 19 predicted proteins | sample TergutEmb28metaG_FD_89873 | JGI IMG/M metagenome (GOLD analysis project Ga0123357, IMG submission 89873) | Embiratermes neotenicus P4 segment gut microbial communities from Petit-Saut dam, French Guiana - Emb289 P4 | ecosystem: Host-associated > Arthropoda: Insects > Digestive system > Gut ...
GGGCAAGGAGAGAACTACCGGGAATACAACGGGTTGTTGGGATTGAATTACAGCTGGTAGAAAGACAGGTAAAAGGTAATAGGTAAAATATAAAGGAGACCCGCTTTGAGCGGGTCTTTTTTTATCCTCTCCCTTGTCATGGTGAGGGCGTGCCGTTACTTATTACTTATTACCTGTTACCTTTTACTTGTCTTTTTGTATAATATCTGAAATCAGCAAAAACGGAGATAGTAGAATGAACGCCTATACATTATTAATAGTATCTTTTTTGGTTCTGGTTTATGTTGTTGAAACAATAGCGGATTATTTGAACGTCAAAAACGTTTCAAACGATATTCCGGCGGAGTTTGAAGGGCTTTTTGACAAAGAGAAGTACGCCAAAGCTCAGGCATATCTGAAAGCCGGGACAAGGTTTTCTTTGCACATGTCGACTTTTTTCCTTGCGGCGCAGATAGTTTTTATATGCTTTGGCGGATTTAATCTTGTAAATATGTTTGTAGAATCTTTAGGTTTCGGGACCGTAGTTTCAGGGCTTTTGTTTGCCGGGATACTTATGTTTCTGCTTGAGCTTTTAAAAATCCCTTTTTCTTACTACAGCATATTCCACATAGAAGAAAGATTCGGATTTAACAGAATGACGCACAAGTTCTTTTTAACCGATACGCTGAAATCCTGGATTATAGGAGCGGTACTAGGCGGCGCGGTATTCGCGATTATAGTATGGTTTTTTGCGCGCTTTGGCTCATACGCCTGGCTTTACGCTTTTATGGCGGTGCTCGCTTTTGAACTTTTTATAACTTTTATATATCCGGTTACAATAATGCCTTTGTTCAACAAGTTTACGCCGCTTGAAGACGGCGAACTCAAAACTTCGGTTGAAAACTACGCAAAACGGGAAAATTTTAAAATGAAGGGATTGTTTAAAATGGACAACTCAAAGCGGTCCGCAAAGAGCAATGCGTTTTTCACCGGTTTCGGAAGATTCCGCAGGATAGTTTTGTTCGATACGCTTATACAAAAACACACTGTTGACGAACTTACCAGCGTTTTGGCCCACGAAATGGGGCATTTCAAGCTGGGACATATATTGAAGCAGATGATTTTTTCTTTCATTGTTACGGCCGTTATGTTTTTTCTGCTTTCGGTTTTTATAAAATCCCCGTGGCTTTACGAGGCTTTCAAAATGCAGTCAACCCCGGTCTACGCCGGGATTATATTCTTCGGATTTCTGTATACGCCGATTTCCATGGTCATCGGCGTAGTATCGAGCTGGTTTTCAAGAAAGCACGAGTATGCCGCAGACAAGTATGCCGTGACAACATATAAAAAACCGGAAGCAATGATAGACGCTTTAAAAAAGCTTTCGGTCGACAATCTGTCGAACCTTCATCCGCATCCTTTTAAAGTATTTTTGGAGTACTCTCATCCGCCGACTCTGGACAGGATAGAGGCTATAAGGAAGATTCGGATTTAAAGTTTGGAGTGTGAAGTGAGGAGTTTGGAGTGAATGAGTTTTCACGAAGCGAAAACCTGTTAAGTAGGTTTCGGCGAAGCCGAAACACAACAACTCCACTCTTCAAACTCCACACTTCAAACTGGATATAAAAAATATGAATAAACTTGCAGCAGTGCTTATTTTAACAATATTCTCATTTTTCGTCTCACCGTGCCATGCAGGCGTATCGCCTTTAAGGCTTTCAATAATGGGTGGGATGTTTTCCGGAAAAGGTTTTTTTTACGGAACGCTTCCCTACAATATTTCTACCGTATACGGAATCGATTTCGGGATTATAGGTGCAAAAATCGATACGGCGTACGGCCTTCAGACAAGCCTTGTCTGCGTCTCAAACGTTACGGCCGGAGCGCAGATAGCGCCGGTGCTGTCGATTTCAGAGAATGTTGTCGGCGCGCAGCTCTCGGGCATAATATCCCATTCCAAACGTGGGCTGACGGGCTTGCAGGCAGCCGGCATGGCAGCCGTGGCGGTTGACGGGGATATGAACGGTATTCAGCTTGCCGGCTGGGGCTGCGTCAATAATATGAGTTTTAACGGTTTGCAATCTGCTCTGGCTATAGTTTATGCGGAAGAAATGCGCGGTATTCAGGCGGCCGGAGTTTATGCGAAAATAAACAAAGAGATGAACGGCTTACAGCTTTCATTCCTGGCGGCGTACGCCGAGCATATCAACGGAATACAGCTTGCCGGTTTTGCCGGCGGCGGATCGGTAAACGGATTGAGCGTAATTTCAATAAGGCTTAATTCTTATCAGCAACGCGAAAGTAATGGTCTCGTATTAAGCGCCGTGAGCCTGGGTAAAAGTATTTCCGGAAACGATTTTTACGCGGTAAGCGGCGTGCAGATAAGCGGCATAAATCTGTTTACGGGAAAAGTCAGGGGCGTGCAAATAGGAGTTATAAACATTACTGAGAAAGTTAAAGGCGTGCAGATAGGCGTTATAAATTACGCAAGAGAGCTTAAAGGCGTGCAGATAGGTCTTATAAACATTGCTGAAAATGCTTTGATGCCCATGCTTCCGGTTGCGGATTTTAAATTTTGAAGGATGAAATATGAAAAAATTAATTTTTGCGCTTTTGATTCTGATGTTTGCCAAGTGTGTTTACGCGGAATCTACCGACGATTATTGGCTTGTCGTAATGTTGATGAAACACGTTGAATTTATTTCACAGGAGAAAAAGACCGGCTTTACTCCTTTGAGAGTAGCGTTGCTTCAGGACTTGTCGATGCCTTTTCACGCAAAAACCGTCGGCGGAATAGATTTGGGAATAATAAGCACCAAGGTTAACAATGTATACGGGCTTCAGCTGGCTCTGCTGGCGACGTCGGATAATCTTATAGGACTTCAGACCGGAATTTTTGCCGTTTCCGGCGAGACGCTCGGAGGAATACAGCTGGCCAGCGTGGCATATTCTTTTTCCGATATTACGGGGATGCAGCTTTCACTTATATGGGGCGTGGTTGAAGGAAAATCAAGCGGAGCGCAGATAAGCGTAATGTCGTGTGTTGCCGGCGGCGATTCGACCGGTTTGCAGCTCGGCGGGCTGTCGGCTTACTCCGAAGGGACGGTCATGGGCGTGCAGATCGCCGGAATCGCGACCGTGGGAGCAGTAAAGGGGCTGAGCATAACTCCGATCAAAAGTATGGGAACGATCCGCTCCGCCGGGCTCGACAGCAGCGGAATCTCGATAAGCGCGTTTACTTACGGCGTAAGAAGAGAAAATGAAGGAAAGTACGGCTTTGACGGGCTGATGCTGAGCGGGTTCAATATAACAAATGCGGATATTATGGGCGCTCAGGTAGGCGCATTCAATTTTGCTTCCGCGGTGAAAGGCGTGCAGATAGGCGTGCTAAACTATGCGACGGAGCTTTCCGGAGTTCAGATAGGCGCGATAAACATAGCAAAGAATGCGGCGGTTTTGGTGCTGCCGGTTATCAATTTTAGTTTTTAATCAGGGGAGAGAATAAATGGAAAAACTTCTTAAAGATTTGCTGATGTCAGACGGAATTTCGGGCTATGAAGAAAATGTTGCAAAGATTATGACCGAAACGCTTTTAAAAACCTGCGACAGCGTTGAAACCGACAACTTCGGCAACGTTATCGGCAAAAAAGGCAAAGGCAAGAAAAAAATTATGATAGCCGCCCACATGGACGAAATCGGCATGGTCGTAAAGCATGTCAATGAAAAAGGCTACATATACTTTATAAAAGTCGGCGGTATAAACGATTCGATTCTTCCCGGCAAAACGGTCAGAATAATAAACAAAAAAGGCGAACACATCACAGGCATCATAGGCACAAAGCCGCCTCATCTTATGAACGACGAAGAGAGAAAGGTTCCGATTAAATTCGAAAACATGTTTATCGATATAGGTCTTCCTTCAAGGGAAGATGTGCTTAAAGTAATAGAAATAGGAGACCAGATTATTTTTGAACCCAGCGCCGGAGTTTTAAACGGCGATTTTTACTACGGCAAGGCTGCTGACAACAGAATAAGCTGCTATGCAATGGCTAAAGTCATGGAAAAACTTCCAAAAAATATAGACGCTGAGATCTATGCGTGCGCGACCGCGCAGGAAGAGGTAGGTCTTAAAGGCGGAAAGACTTCGTCTTTTAAAGTCAATCCGGACTTTGCTCTTGTAATAGACACAACTGTTGCCGGCGACATGCCCGGGATAGAGGAAAAAACTTCCGCGCTAAAGCTCGGCAAAGGCGTTGCGATTACCATGATAGAAGCTTCAGGCAGAGGTACGATAGTGCCGCATAAAGTCAGAAAGATCATGAAAGAAGCCGCCCAGGAAAATAAAATCCCGCACCAGATAGATATAATCGACGGCGGAATGACGGATGGCGCGCTTATATACACCAACCGCGACGGCATTTTGACCGGTATTCTAAGCATCCCCACAAGATACATACACGCCCCTACGTCTGTTTTCAACATAAAAGACGTTGAGTCGGCAATTGATTTGGCGGTTAAAACAATTGAAAAGATAATTAACAATTAACAAATTACAAATAACAATTACGGTAATGGCAAATGGTTTTATCGTCTTTAATTGTTATTTGTTAATTGTAAATTGTTACTCGGAGGTTTTTTGTTAAATTTCTGTATTCTTGCCAGCGGGTCGAGCGGAAATTGTTCCGTGATTTGGACTGACAAAACCGCGGTTTTGATAGACTGCGGATGCAGTTCCAAATATATTACGGAGAAGCTTTCCGAGATAGGGCTTGAGCCTTCGAATATAACAGCCGCGGTTATAACCCATGCGCACATAGACCATCTCAGCGCGTCTGGGCTCGGCTTTTTGTGCAAATACGAAATTCCGCTTCATCTGCACTATGATACGCTTGAGGACATCTGCCAAAAGTACGGTGATAAAGTCGAAGAGTGCCGTACGGTCTCTTTTGACGGCGGCTTTAAAATCAAAGACATAAGCGTGGAGCCTTTTGACGTCCACCACAAAGACGGCAAGATAAGCCGCGCGCTGGGTTTTGTCTTTTCGTCGGTTGTAAAAGGCAGAAAATACAAGATAGGCTATCTTACGGATACGGGCAAAGTTTCCGGCAATATAGCCAAAACTCTGGCCGACAGCAATATTTTGGTCATAGAATCGAATTACGACAGGCAGATGCTGGATTCAAGCTTCAGGCCTTATGAGAACAAAAAATGGGTTTTGAGCGAATGGGGTCATCTTGACAACGAGGACGCGGCAAGGGCTATAGCGGAGATTAAAATGTTATCCACTGCTCCGGACAGCCTTAAGTATGTGTTTTTGGCGCATATAAGCAGGCATCACAACTATCCCGAGCTTGCTCTGCAAACGGCAAAAGAGCTTCTTTACAGCCAAAATATCACGGATATAACGCTTTTTGCGGCAAAGAGGGACCAGAGGTGCCGGTCAATAAAGATATCCTAACGGCAGAGGATTAGAAGTTTAGAAGGTTGGAAGTTTGGCAAAGACAAAGTCATAAAAGTTGTTGCTATGCATCCCCGCATCTCTGCCTCTCTGCATCGCCGTTGCCGTTATCGCTTTACAAATCAAATAAAAAAGAGTATAAATAAACTCGTGGTTTTCAATTCTAAGGAGGGGTAATTATGGCAGAAGCAAGATGCATGAAATGTAAAAAACAAGTTGAAGTTAAGGACGCCAAGGACGTAGTAATGAAGAACGGCATGAAAGCTATTTCCGGCGTTTGCCCTGATTGCGGAACGAAAGTTTTCAAAATCGTCGGCAAAAACAAGTAAATAAATAATTTAATAACGGAGCTGACTATTTTATACGGGTTTTTTAATCTGTCAAAATAGCCGGCTCCGTTTTTATTTGTTACGCAATTTTTAATAACTTAGACATCTATGTCGTTAATTCCCCTTCTGTGAAGGGGTGGCAGAAAACAACGTTTTCTGACGGAGTAGTCGTTGTTAAAAAGCACCACCCCGTCCGCTTCGCGTCCACCCCTCCGCAGAGGGGAATTAATGGCAAAAATAATATATAAGGAAGATTTGCCATGAACAGCGGAGACAGGATAATAGATTGGATAACTTCGGATTTGTCGCTTCCTGAAAGCGGCGTTAGAAACACTGTGGTAATGCTCAGCCAAGGGGACACGGTGCCTTTCATATCGCGCTACAGAAAGGAGAAGACCGGCGATCTTAACGAAGTAAACATAAGGGACATCAACGATAAGCTTCAATACTACATTGAACTTGAAACCAGAAAAGAAACCATACTGGGCAGCATCGAAGAACAGAAAAAGATGACTCCGGAGCTTAAAAAGCAGATCGAAGAGTGTAAAGAAAAGACAAAACTCGAAGATATATACCTGCCGTATAAGCCCAAACGCCAGACAAAAGCCACTGTCGCCAAAGCCGCCGGCCTTGAGCCGCTTGCCATAGAGATTACGGAGCAAAAACGCGGCATGAAAGAAAACAGACAGGAGATACTCAAGCAGTATCTTAATCCCGAAAAAGGTATAGACACAATAGAGAAAGCCGCTGCCGGAGCAATTGACATAATAGCCGAGCAACTGTCCGATGACGCGGCAATAAGAGGCATGCTCAGGACTTACATGACAAATAACGGAAATATACGTTCCAAAGCAACCAAAGCCGCGGAAAACTTAAAGACAAAGTACGATATGTACTATGATTACAGCGAGCCGCTCAAAGCCGTCCCGGGACACAGGCTTCTTGCGATACGCCGCGGCGCAAAAGAGGAAGTTTTAACCTGGAAAATAGTCCTTGAAGACGAGACAGCCGTCAACATGATGCTTGCAAAAGTCGTAAAAAATAAGGGCAACATGTCGCTTTTCTACCCGGAGCTGTTTCAGGCTGTGCAGACCGCTTACGACAGGCATTTGTATCCCTCGCTTCAAGTTGAAATATTTTTGGCAAAAATGGACGACGCGGACAAAGACGCGATCAACGTGTTTGCCACAAACGCGAAGAATCTGCTTCTTGCGGCGCCGGCAGGGCACAAAGTCATCATGGGCGTAGACCCGGGCTTCAGGACGGGCTGCAAAGTGGTGGTCATAGATTCAAACGGGAATTTTAAAGAGTATCACGCCATTTTCCCGCACGAGCCCGCCTCAAGGGTGAAAGAAGCCGAAGATATTCTTGTAGATTTGCTTGAAGAGTACTATGTGGAACTTATAGCAATAGGCAACGGCACGGCTTCCAAAGAAACAAATACTTTTGTAAACGCTGTGCTTAAAAAGCATACGGATTTAAAAGTAATGCCCAAAGTCGTAATAGTCAGCGAAGCCGGCGCTTCCGTTTATTCCGCTTCGCCTCTGGCCACGGCCGAGTTTCCTGATCTTGACGTAACGGTGAGAGGCGCCATAAGCATAGCAAGGAGGCTTCAGGATCCGCTTGCCGAGCTTGTAAAAATAGATCCGAAATCAATAGGCGTCGGCCAGTACCAGCATGACGTAAACCAGATACACCTTAAAAACCAGCTTGACGGCACCGTAGAGTCGGCCGTCAACTTTGTCGGCGCGAATTTAAACTCGGCCTCAATAGAGCTTTTGTCTTATGTCTCGGGAATCGGCAAAAACGTGGCAAAAAACATAGTGCAGTACAGGACAAAGAACGGCTCGTTCAAAGATAAAAACGAACTGATGAAAGTTTCCGGCCTTGGCGAAAAGACTTTTGAGCAATGCGCCGGGTTTTTAAGGATACCGAACGGCGCAAATCCGCTCGATAACTCCGGAGTTCATCCGGAAAGATACGGCTTGGTTGAAACAATGGCCGGAGATTTGGGCGTCAATGTGCCGGAGATGATAGGAAATACGGCGCTTGTGCAGAGGATTGACGTTAAAAAATATATTTCACCTGAAATAGGGCTGCTGACATTGAACGATATAGTTCAGGAGCTCAAAAAACCCGGGGTTGACCCCAGAAAAGATTTTTCAACAGCCGAGTTCAGCGCGGAAATCAACACGATTGAAGACCTCAAAGAAAACATGGTGCTCAACGGTACGGTCACAAACGTCACCAACTTCGGCGCTTTTGTGGACATAGGAGTCCACCAGGATGGCCTTGTGCACATCTCAAAGCTCAGCAGCAGGTTTGTGACAAACCCTCACGAAGTAGTTTCGGTAGGGGAAACTCTTAAGGTTAAAGTTTTAAAAATTGATACGGAACTCAAAAGAATATCGCTGGAAGTCATAGGAAAGTGAACCGCCATTCTTTGGGATTAAACTATTCCGTTATTTATGCGTAGATTATCTCACTAATCTACGCATAAATAATAATTGAAAAATCAAATGATTATATAAATTAGAGATAGTTTAAAGTTTATAATATGCGTAGTTTTATGCTATAATCTACGCATAGGTAAAACATTATGAATAAAACAAAATACATTTATCAAAACGCCGATTGGCCCGATTTTTATTGGGACAAAAATAAAATTTCGTCTTTATTAGCCGGCATTCAGCACAACAAAGGGTTGTTTTTGGGAAAAATGCAGGCTATAGGCATGGATCTTCAGGAAAATGCCAACATGGAAACTATAACCGAAGACGTAGTTAAATCAGCCGAAATAGAAGGAGAAATTCTTAATACGCAGGAAGTTCGCTCTTCGATAGCAAGAAGGTTGGGTATTTATATAGACGGCAGCATAAAAAGTAAAAGGAATGTCGACGGCATTGTTGATATTACGATAGACGTAACAAGTAATTATGCAAAACCGCTTACGAAAGAGCGTTTATTAGGCTGGCAAAACGCTTTATTCCCGGGAGGTTACAGCGGGATATATAAAATCGCCGTAGGAAAGTTCAGGGATGACTCTAACGGGCCTATGCAGGTAGTTTCCGGAGCATTCGGGAAAGAAAAAGTTCACTATCAGGCTCCCGATGCCGATAAGCTTGAGCAGGAAATGGCAAAGTTTTTAAACTGGATTAATAAGGAAAATAATGAGGAGTTAGTTTTAAAAGCGGCTATAGCTCATTTGTGGTTTCTTACATTACACCTGTTTGACGACGGCAACGGCAGGGTGGCAAGAACCGTAACCGATATGCTTTTGGCAAGAGCAGACGGGATATCAAAACGGTTTTACAGCGTTTCGGCGCAAATACAAAAAGATAAAAAAGAATATTATTATATTTTGGAAAAAATACAAAAAGGCTCGCTTGATATCACCGACTGGCTGATATGGTTTTTAAATTGTCTGGACAAATCAATAGAATTATCGGAACAGACTTTAAATAAAATATTGTATAAACATTATTTTTTGCAAAAGGCATCAGGATATAAATTAAATGACAGACAGAAGAAAATCATAGATATTGTCTTTAACAGTTTTAAAGGCAACCTCACTTCTTCGAAATGGGCAAAACTTACTAAAGTATCGCACGATACGGCTACCCGAGATATTGCCGAATTATTAAAATATAAGCTGCTTGTTAAAAAAGGCGACGGACGTTCTACTCACTATGTCTTTGCGGAAATAAAAAAGCGTTAATTATCTGCCGTTACAATTGCAAAATCATCGGAACGGATATTCAAGAAATAATTTCTATACAGAAAACTATACAGTTAAAATCAACTCCCGAAATGCTAAAATTATCAAACTTGTATGGATGATGAATTTGCTACACACTGTGTAGCAAATTTAACATGGGAGTCATATTTACGTTTACAGCTTGAAAAAGGAAAATTTAGGAAAGTGAATTATTTATAGCTCTTAATCAAATTTTGTTTTTTGATGGAAAACCTTGCGTTTGTAATATTTCCTCTAGCCTTTTAAAATATTCCCTAGCTCTGTTTGCGTGGTATTTGGCATTCATAAAATTAATAAATAGTAGCAGCGGGTCTCCACCTAATAAAGGACTATCGGGGTACCTCAATTCAGTAGAATTCGGAGAGACTGTATGAAATTCAAATATTGAGTCAAATTCTTCTTTACTAGGAAGTAGATTTAATTCGATATCACTTCGCTTCTTTTTATCCATCAGTTCTAAAAGTTTAGCGTTCAAAGTATTCCATAATTCGTCAATACCATGTATCTTTGATACCTGTACATTAAGTTGCTCTAATACCTCTTTTAAGTATAGTTCAATTGCGTGCCTATACATAAAAACTACAGGATACGCAATAATGTCATCTACATCATAGTTTTTGGCTTCTGAAATTAAAATATCTGGAGATGTCATGTATATATCTGCAACAGAAAATGGGGACATTTTAGAAGAAACAGGCCAACTTGCACCATCTTCAAATTCAAATTGAAGGATAGATTTTTTATTCTTTAGTTCTTTTATAAATTTTAATTTCTCTTCATTCATTTAAGTCCGCTTATTTATCTGTTCTCTACCAGCTTTCCGACGGCTCAAGTATATAGACAATCACGTCCCTGAACATCCAGGACTGTTCTTCGTAGGAGTTGTTTACGCCCAAATCAACCCTGTTGCCTTTGATTAGGTTGCCGGTGTCGCCGGCATAGCCGTAGCCGTAGCCGGAGATGAAAAGTCTGGTCTTAAGCGGTATTACGGCGGGGTCAACGGCGACTATTCCTCTCTGCATCTTTTGCCCCAAAAACGTCACGGTGCCGTCGCCCCAGGCAAGAGGGTCGCCGGGGTAATATGCCGTTGCTACCATTCTCATTCTTTTGGCTTTTGAAAGGTCGTACGTTTCTTCCGCTTTATTGTTTTTGCCCAGCAAAACGAGCCTGTAATACTCTTTAGCCACGGAACGATCATCAATAACTTCTCTATCGTGCAAAACGTCGTCATACATGGTGTCGTAAACCGTTTTCATATCGGTTTTCTCGATGCCTTTTTGAAGCTCTGTTTTGCGAAGATTTGAATTGTATATCCTGCTCCAGGTAACCCTGAAAGGAATTTTTTCGGTAATCTTTCTTTTTTCTTTTGTCACGCGGATTATTCTTGCTGTTTCATTTGCGGAAAGAGGTTTGTTTAAATTGGGAGAAACTATGTCGAACTCCGAAATGTTTATTCCGTTTTTCTGCAAAACATATTTAAGCGCGATGTTTTTGTATGGAGCTACGGCGTAAGTTTGTCCGTCGGCAATAATATATGCGTGCATTCTGGCGAGATTTGCAAATGCAAGCACCGCAGAAAGTATATATATGCCCAAAACGATGCCGGCAAGCTGCAGAAATTTCTTAGACTCTATTTTTTGGTTCATATAATTAAAAAACAGCTACGGCTTGTCATTCTGCGCGAAGTCGCAGAATCTATAAATTCATAGACCCTGCGACTTCGCGCAGGGTGACAAATAGGGGTTTTTCGGGAACTCCTATTTGTCAATTTCTACTCAAGGTACTCTCTTGCTCTGAATGCGACTCCGGCTTCTTCTGCGATTTTTTTGACTTTTGCCACGTCTAAGCCTTTAAGCTCGACAGCCGTTATAGTCACGGAAGGGATATACTTTTTCGCTTCTTTTGCAAACTTTATGATTTCGTCAAAAGACTCTTCTTTAAACATTGGACGGTTGATTTTATTATGCTCTTCCGGCGTGGTTCCGTTTAAGCTTATCGAAATAGCGTCCACACAGCCTTTTAGCAGCGGCAGAATATTTTTGCCGTGGTACCTGTTTGCAAGCCCTGCGGTATTGATTCTCACTTTTCCGCCGTTTTCTTTAATCCATTTCGATATTTCGACAACGGTTTCGATATTTACCAAAGCGTCGCCGTACCCGCAAAATATGATTTCCGCGTATTGTTTAGGGTCTCCGATTGATTTAATCACTTCCTGCACAGTCGGCTCTTTTTCAAGCTTCAGGTCATTGCCTTCGAATTGATTGCCCCATTTATGCTTTATGCAGTAAGGGCAGGCCATCATGCATCTGTTGGTTATATTGAGATAAAGGCTGTCCCCGTGTTTGTAGGAAATTGTATTCATTTTAACCCCATTAATTGTACCGCGTTGGCTGCCATAATTTCCGCCGCTTCGTCAAAAGATATTTTTTTTACTGCCGCTATTTCTTTTACCGTTTCTACGACATAAGCCGGTTCGTTCCTTTTGCCTCTGTAAGCCTGTGGAGCCAGATACGGACAGTCGGTTTCGGAAAGTAGTTTTGAAATATGGGTTTGCGCTACTACCTGCCTGAGTTTATCGGATTTCGGAAAAGTCACAGGGCCGCAAATGCCGAGCAAAAAACCCATTTCGACAAACTCCGCGGCTTGTTCCGGCGTCCCGGAGTAACAGTGTATGACGCCTTTCGGGAGAGGTTTGTAGTTTTTTAAAATAGTAAGAATCTCTTCATAAGCGCTGCGGCAGTGTATTATTACCGGTTTGTTATGTTTTACCGCAATATCAAGCTGTTTTAAAAGAATTTCTCTCTGTATCTGACGCGGTGATAAATCATAGTAATAGTCCAGTCCGATTTCACCTACGGCTATCGCCTTTTTTTCGCCAAGCAGCTTTTCAAGCTTTTCAAAGTCAACGGCATTAGCTTTGGCGGCTTCATGCGGATGTATGCCGAAAGACACGTAAATATTGTCTCTTTTTGACAGCTCCAAAGCTTTGTCCCACACGGGAACTTCACAGGCTATTTCAAATATTGTGTTCACGCCGGCGTCAAAAGCTCTTTTTAAAACGTCTTCCCTGTCAACGTCAAATTTTGCATCGGAGACGTGGGCATGGCTGTCGATTATCATTTCTCTACAATCCTCGGAAAAAGGATTTCAGCGGCTTTAAGCTGCGCGCCCGCAGGTGAAAAACCTTCCGGCGGTATTTTTTTATCAGCGAAATACTTTTTTGCGGTTTCTATTATGCTGCCGGCCGCGCCGGTTGTAGCCCATATTTTTTCCGCTATCTCCGGCATAAACGGCAAAAGATGCATAGCGATAATATCAGCGGCTTGCAGGTACGAATATATGCAGCCGGGGAGTTTGGCGGGGTCGGTCTTTGCCAGCTTCCACGGAGCGTCGTTTTCAATCTGCTGGTTTACGGAGGTTATCGCATTTTGAAGAGCGTCCGCGGCTTTGTGAAGGTATATGTTGTCCATCGACGGAACAAAGTTTTCTTCAAGGATTTTTGTGGCTTTGCCGGCAAGTTTAAAGTCAGGCTCTGTCTGCGGGACTTTTAGCTCAAAATACTTTTCCGCCATTTTAATCGTTCTTGAAACGAGATTGCCGAGATTGTTGGCAAGGTCGACGTTGTATTTAAGCGTCAGCCCCTGCCAGGATATGTCGCCGTCGGGTCCGAAAGGAATAAGCGTTACGGCCAAATATCTTGCCGCGTCAACGCCGAATTTATCAACAAGCTCCTGCGGAGAAATAACGTTACCCAGCGACTTCGACATCTTGTTTCCGTTCAAAGTAAAAAAGCCGTGGGAGTATATTTTTTTCGGAAGCGCAAAACCCGTTCCCATGAGAAGCGCCGGCCAAATTACGGAATGAAACCATAAAATGTCTTTTGCCATCAGATGAACGTCGGCCGGCCAGTATTTTGCGCAAAGCTTTTCGTCCGAAGGATAGCCTATGCCGGTCAGGTAGTTGATTAAGGCGTCCACCCAGACGTAAGCGGTCTGTTTTTTGTCAAAAGGCATGGGGATGCCCCATTCGACCGCCGTCCTTGAAACGCTTATGTCCTCGAGTCCGAGTTTAAGCTTTCCTATTATTTCGTTTCTTCTTTCTTCCGGCTGTATCTCTATGTGTTCTTTGTGGTTTTCGTCGGTTATTCTGTCAAGCAAGGCCTGTTGGAAAAGGGAAAGCCTGAAGAAATAGTTCTCTTCCGACTGAAGTTCGGGCTTTGTCTTATGGTACGGGCATAAACCGTTTTCATCGAGGTCTTTTTCCGCAAAAAACTTTTCGCAACCGACGCAGTACAGAGCTTCGTATTGGCTTTTATAGATCAGCTCTTTGTCGTAAAGCGTCTGAACTATTTTCTCTACCGCCGCGGTATGCCTTGCTTCCGTCGTGCGTATAAAATCGTCGTATGAAATGTTGAGGAGTTTCCAGGCTTCTTTAAACTTTTCGCTCATCTCGTCGCAAAGCTCCTGCGGAGTTCTGCCTTTTTCTTTTGCCGCTGCGGCTATTTTTGCACCGTGCTCATCCGTACCTGTAAGAAAAAAAACGTCAAAGCCGTTGAGTCTTTTCCATCTTGCAAGAATGTCGGCTGCAATTGTAGTGTAGGAATGCCCTATGTGCGGAATGTCGTTTACGTAGTAAATCGGGGTTGTAATATAAAATTTCATTTTTTCTGTTCCCTGTTTTCTTTGGTGTTCTTGTCTTTTATCTGCGCTATAGGATATGTTTTAAACTCTCTTTCGCCCACCTCTACCGTCATTGTCTCTCTTATGCAGTCTATTGCAGCGAGTTTTGCTTTGCCGTTGGGCGTCATTATCATGTCGCCGATATTAGGCAGACCTTTTTTTATTTCTTTATAGTGCTCGTTTTCATAAGATATGCAGCACATCAGTCTACCGCAAAGCCCGGAAAGCTTTGCCGTATTTAACGACAGATCCTGCTCTTTTGCCATGTCTATCGTGACAGAACTGAAATCTTTTAAGAATCCCTGGCAGCATAAAACCTGCCCGCAGGTGCCTATCCCGCCGACCATTTTAGATTCGTCGCGCACGCCTATCTGCACCATTTGTATTCTGGTTTTTAAAATGTGCCCGAGATCTTTTATAAGCTCCCTGAAATCCACCCTGGTTTCCGAAGTATAGTAGACGAAAAGTTTTGAGCGGTCAAAAGTGTACTGCACGCAGGTGAGCTTCATGTCCAGCTCGTGGTCGTCGGCTTTCTCAAGCACTATGTTAAAGGCTTTCTCGTTTCTTTTATCGTTTTCAACGATTCTTTTTTTGTCTTCTTCCGTCATCTTTCTTAAAACTTTGCCGATCGGGTCTTTGCCTTTCTGAATATTTTTTTCTCTTTCGCACACTGTTCCGGCTTCAACGCCGTGTTCTGTTTCGACAATCACCCTGTCATTCGGCTTTATATCCAAATGGCCTACGTCGGCGTATATTTTGTCTTTTATTCTTCTCAACATCACTCCCACAACGATTGGCATAACGTCTCCTTTTTTAACGGCAAAGTGAAGAGTGAAAAGTGGAAAGTGAAATTAACTGCAATGTCGCATCTGTTTTTATTTTCACTTTTCACTTTACACTTTTCACTTTGTCTTTTTTATATTTCAAGCGCTCTGTATCTGCTTTTGATATCGCATAAATCCATAAACAAGTTGTCGAGCACCGTCTGCGTGTTTACGTTTTTTAGAAGAAGCGCTCTCGCCTGCGTAAGCAGCTCGAGCGACTTGATCGCGTTTTTCGGATAAAGTTTGAACTCTTTTCTGCACTCCGCGATCATCGCGTCTATGTATTCAATCGATTCGTCTTTTGAAATTCTGCGAGAAAGCTCCAGGATATCCGATATGCAGAGTTTTTCGTTTTTAAGTTTCAGCCACAGCGCCAGGCCTTCGCTTTCGTTTCTGTTAATGAGCTTGAGCGCGTCTTCTATCGAGCCTTCCGCGAGGGAAGCTATCTCGTCGGCTTTGGCCGACGGCAGCGACTCGTTGATCATAAGGTAAGACGCTATTTCATTCTGCCCCAGCGGCTGAAAAAACAAAGTCTGCGAACGCGAAACTATCGTCTGCGGAATCGTCTCTTTGTGGCGCGCTATGAGTATTATTATCGTATTTTCAGGCGGCTCTTCAAGCGTTTTCAGCAGCGAATTTGCCGACGCCGCGTTCATCTTTTCCGCCGGTTCCACCACAAAGATTTTCCACTTTGCCTCATGGGCTTTTGTGGCGACTTCTTTCTGCATATATCTTATAGTCTCGATTTTAAGCGTCTTCTGCTTTTCCAAATCTTCGTCTTCGAGCTCGGCCTGTTTTGCGAAATCTATAAAGTGCATGTCCGGGTGTATATTTTTTGAAATCTTTTCGCAGTTGAGGCATCTCCCGCAAGCTCCGGTATCGGTTTTTGTAAAATCGTTTGTGGTGCAGTTCAAAATTTTCGCGAGCTCGATTGCCGTAAAACGTTTGCCCACGCCGTTTTGCCCCATAAAAATATACGCGTGCGGCACCTTGCCGCTTTTGAGCTGGCTTGAAAGAATCTGCTTAACTTTCTGCTGCCCTATAATATTGTCAAACACATAAACCCCTATATGACCATGTGTGTTTTTATCTATATGCCTTCTTGAAAATTCCATAAAATTTTATCAAAAAATGGGGAAAAACAAAAATAAGAAGAAAACTTATAATTTTTCAGACGTTAAATGAACATCCTTTAGGAAAGACTGCGCGGCAACTGTCGTTTGTGCGAAGGTTTATTGCCGTTGAAAACTCTTAACTTATTCTTAACTGAATATTTATATCGTCTTAATATCTTTTTCTTACAATCTCTGCAAAAAGGGGGGTATTAAGATGCCTAAAGCGAAGAAAATTATATCTCTGTTGATTTTATCATGTCTTTTTTTAACTTTGTTCCACGATTTCGCATATTCAAGCCTAGGCGAAAAAGACGTACAATATTCTTCTCATGATATATTTGACGGATTTAAAATAACGAAATCATCGTACAAGCCCGAAACGGACCTCGTTATATTTGTTAACGATATTCATTCAAACCCAAGCGTGCAAAAAGCAATATTCGGCCTTCTGGACAAACTGAACTCGTCATGCCTACTTAATAATATTTTTACAGAAGGCGCGCCTTTCGGAAAAATCGACATTACAAGCGTTGCCGGTTTTACTAAGGACAACGGAAAGAAGATTATGGATATCCTGCTTTTGTCAGGATTGGCGTGCGGGGCCGAAGCTTTCAGCCTGAAAAGTAATTTTGAAAATATTTACGGGATAGAAAATAGCGGCATATACGCACAAAATTTAAAAATAGCTGCGGAAAGTTACAGTACTGACGACTCTTTTTTTCAAACACTTCAACATGAAATATACAATAAGTCGGGAAAAGAAACACGCCGCTTGATAGATAAAATAAAAGAAATATGCGAGCCAAATGAAGATTTAATCGAAAAAATGTATGGGATAGACAATTTAAGCGGAAAATTCTCGATAAGATTGGAAAGCTATGATGAAATAAGAAGATATTTAAAAGCCGCGCGCATTGAATCGAAGATTAAAGAAAAGGATGCGGAAAAGGATATGCGTTCGGTTTTGGAATTTCTACAAAAAAATATTCCGTATAAGGAATATTTACAGCTTTCAGACGGTTTTTCAAATTTCGGAAGAGAATATTTTCTTCAAAATCTATACAGTCTTTTACTGGAACGTTTTGTAAACATCTTATCGGAATATCCGAGTTTGAGTGAGCTGTTATACGCGCAGGAATTGAAAAATTCCCAAAATCCGAATAAGCTTTTTGCGCAGATAGAACAATTTAAAAATAATGTGATCAAAAATATTACTTCTTTTTACGGCAGGGAAAGCATTGAGCTTTATTTCTACGCCGAGCTCTTGGACAAATATGACAAACTTGAAATTACGGAAGGCGAATTCGCATATTTAGTTAAAAACAAGGAGGCGATATCAAAGGCTTTTTTCAAGTTTTTGGATTATCAGTCTTATTTAAAAGTTAACGGCGTGCTGTTTAGCAAAAACAGGGAAGAGTACTATAAAAATAATATTTCGCGCAATCATATTTTTTGCAAACATATAGAGCAAATAATAAAAAACAATGATGCCTCCGGCGATGTTGTTTTTGACGGCAAAAAATATAAAAGCGTCAACGTAGCGATAGCCGGCGGATTTCACGGTTCGGCGGTAAAGTATTTTCACGACGATATATCGTATATTGTTTTAGTTCCCGAGATAAACAATAATGACAGCGGATTTTATAAAAATCTCATTCAAATGTCCGCCGCCTCTATCTCATCCGCATTGTCTCCGCCTCTTCTGAATACGCCTTTCGGCAGCGGGGAATTGAAAGAACTTATTGATTTCTGGGCAGGATTTAAGGATGTAAGTTCGAAAGAAGCAATTAAATCCGTGAACAAATGGTTTGCCGGAAGGAAACTTCCTTTCATAGCGGAAATCGGCAAAGACAAAAGAGTAACGATAGAACATGTATATCCCGGCAATGGGGGAATATTAAAGAAAATCATAACTTTCTTTAAAAACTTAATAAATCAAACTGCAGTAAAATCCAATAACACCGGCGAGGACCGCACGAGAGAAACATACATTTTAAACGAATATTTTAGAACTTTGGATTCTTTGCAAGGGGCGAAGCCGGATATTATTTTGGTATGCTTAAAAAACAGGGAAGAAATAAAATTTTATAAGAAGATGCTCAAAAATATGTTTCCGCCTTCAACGCTTGAAAAAATTAATTTTAAGTTTGTACAGATTGAAGAAACCGGAACCGGCGCTTCTTTTATGGCTATCTCGAAATATATCGAATCTTTAAAGAAAAGAATCAGGTTTAAAAATATCAAAGATAAGAAATGGTCAGACTTAAAAATATGCGCGATAAATATAGACGGTCTCGATAAGGAAATCGCATGCAGAGAAATGCCTTTTGATTTGAACGGGCATAAAATAACATCATTTGAATTAAGCGTTTTAAACGGCATAAGAGCATGCCAGGCTTTTGGAAACGACGGCGGCCTTGCTCTAATGAATCCCGAGAGCGTATATATCGGAGATATGAAACCCGAAGGCGACATAACCATAGTATCTTCAATGGCAAGTTATAACGATGTTTCCAAATACGGCTATCCTTGGATTATAAGCAGCGAAAATTCATGGCAAAGCGCTCCGCGAACAATATATTATGATTTTGATATTGAAAAGATGAGCAAACTTGAAAAAAAGAGTATTTTGGAAAAGACTTATAATTTTGAAAACCGTAATATAAAGCAATTCGAAACGACAACGGGAAATATTTTGTTTAAATTTGGCAGACCTTCCGAATATTCTTCTTTTTTGGAGCAGATTTCAAAACTTTACAAAGAGATATATAACGGCCCGGATAAAAATCATCCTTCTATTGATTTTATACAGCATGTTCTCATACCTCTTATCAGAATGAAAAACGGCGATGACTCTTTGTCGTATTTTGTCAAAACGGGAATAAATAAAGAATTCGGGGACTTTTTCGGGGAATACGCTTCTTTTTTCGACTCGCTGATTAACAAAGATTTAAAGGAGTTAATAGACGGCATATCAATAAATACTTATAAACAGCCGCATTCGCTTTACATCCATGGCGAAGAAGGCGATTTCTCGGACGCGCTTCTTGAATCATACGGCTCTCTCGAACGAGATGACGAAGAAAGATCGGAAACCGCCGGCATAAGCGTTTATAGCGGACAAAATAATTCTGAATTCATGGATTCTATTGAATCCGGGTACGCCGACCTGTTTCACAAAATAGTAGATAACAGGCTTCAAAGAAAACATTTTAATACAGGAAGAGTAAACGCCGTAAAGCTCTATAAAGGCATAGTATCGGAAAGTGAAAAAAATATTGAAAAGATAAACGGATATATGAATGATAATCCTGAAATAAGCGTTGATGAAAAAGCTCATCTGGAAAGTTTGAAGAAGTTTTTTATTTCCGCGGAATACTATTCGCTGGAATATTTAAGAACTTTGGACAGTTTTGAAAATATTGCGATATTAGGAGGATATATATTTCCGAAATCTTCTATTTTCGAGCGTCTGAAAATAATGCCGTTCAACAGAAGAATTTTCGGAATGCATGCGAATTTTCAAAGCGAAAAAAAGAATCTAAGAAAGCAGATTTATAAATTATATGTTTTGGGAAACAATATAAGCGATTCAATGTATGATTATCAGGCTATTATAAACGATACGAATGTTTTTATCGATGAAAAAGAACATCCTTCCGAGAAAACATATCTTGGAATAGAAAAAAGATGGACTGACAGAAAAGCCATACAAAGGATTTTGTCGATATTCCTGGCATTTCAGTCCGCTGTCTTTACTTTTACTACGGCAATGGCCGGCATAAACGGCAATTGGTCGCTTATATGGCAAACGGGTATTATCGGCACTATTGTTTTTTCGCTTTGTACAGGTCTCGGATTATCGGTTTTTCTTCACAGATTTATGATATTTATAGGAAAATACAATAATTTTTATACCTCTGCAATGAAGAAACTGTCCGCTTACGACAATGATTATTTTGATACGCTTAACGATATGTCTGATGAAAACGTATTATTAAATGCGGCTAAGAGAGAGCTTGAAAATTTGAAGGCGGGATTGTCGGCAAATAATAATTACGCGGGAATGATTGCTAAAATAGAAGAGCTTGAGCGGAAGATGAGACAGTATCCTTCCCAAAACAACGATAATTCATTTTTAGAAATAAATAACGGACTTTCCGAAATATTAGATCAACTTCGCGGCTTAGACGGCTTTGAAAATATTCATATTAACCTGAATTTAAAACTATCTGCGGATAACGGCGAAAATGCGTATGGCGCCGCAAGAAAAAGCATAAAGGAAACATCAAATGATTATTTGAAAAAATGGAAATCCATAATAGAATCAGGCGACTTGAATATCAACAAACTTGAAATAATAAGAAAATATGCTTTGCAGCTTATAAGAGTAACTGCTTTTTCGGAAGACGTATTCGCTCCGGAAACTAAGGAACAGATAATTTCAATAATAGAGGATTTCAGCCATCTTTACAATATCACTATTGACAGAATAGACGCTATGCCCGAATCTGAAAAAGAAAAAGCCTTGCTTGAAATAAAAAGTTTTGAACAGACGGGATATTACGCAAGGTCATATTATAAGGTTTTGAGCTGTGCTTTAAACGCGGATATTCTTAACGGATACAGAATATCGCATGGCGCGCCGCTGTATTTTCTTGAAAAATTGGGAATAATGCCGCTTGTACGGTATATAATGGGGATTAACTTTGGTATTTTTATGTCGCAGAAAAGTTTTTTGGAATCAATGGGCAAGCTTGTAAAAACAGGCAATTCTTTGCTTCCGGAATTATACGATGAGGAAAAGAGTATACAGTCTGCCGAACAATATCTTTACTCTAAAAGCCATCCCCAAAATTTTAATATAGGAATCAATGAATTTTGGAAATCAAGAAAAATGCTTGCGAGATTCTTCCCGTTGGTATTTTTTGTAAGGACGGTAATTGTTAATAATTTATATACCGACCCTTATAAGCTTTTTATCGCTTTTATTACAGGCGTAGGAATAACTGTTTTCATGCACTGGATTCCGATAATATACGGATTGATGCGTACAAATCTGTATAAAATAACGTCCGACATAAAATATAAAAAGAATGTCGCCTCAACCGAATCTTTAAGAGATGAAATAATGAAAAATAAAGCCATCCAATTGCTTGAAATTCCTAACGGAAAAATGCCGGATATAATTTTCGTTTCAATAAACCCGGATAATGAAGGGATAAACGATATCAAAAGCCAAATTTCGGAAATATTGCTTAACGGAAATTTAGGGCAGGTAAAGATAGAATATATTTTTAACAGAAATAAAGGCGACGGAAACGCCATACTTGATGTGTTTTCATATATGAACTCCGAGGAATTTAAAGAAAAATATGATGAAATAGCAGATAAAGATATTTCCGGAATTAAAGCCGTTATTTTGAACATCGACGGATTAAACCATGAAAATATTTTAACTAAAATCAACTTCCGGGTAAACGGACATAATACGACTCCTCTGGAAATAGCGCTGCTTAATGCGATAGGAGTTATTCAAAAATCAGAAAAAACAGGCAATATCGTTATTGCAGACCCGTCCTACGTGTATATAGGAGACCTTAATCATACGGGCGATATAACTCTTTTAAGCGCTGACTCGCAATACGACCAGATACGTTCGCAGGATTTGCCGGTGTTTATAGCCGGCGAAGTCGGAGAAGAACGTCCCGGGCAAAGTCTAATAAAAAAGATATACAAAACTTTTGATATTGAAAAAATTTCAAATTTTATGATTCGAGGCACCTTGGAAAATATACTTAATCGAAGCGGTGAAAACAGCGGGCAGATATCCGCGTTTTCAGGTCTTTCTTCGATATCAATGGACAGTAAGAAAATGGGTGAGTTTTTGTCATATATAAAAAGACTGGAAGAATTTGTTGAAAACTACGAAGGCGTTAAATTTAAGATAGATTTTCTCAATCATATCATGATACCCTACTCAATGCTTAATAACGGAGAATCCATAGACGTCTATCTGTCTAAAATGATTTCTGTAATCAGCGACCGCCGGCAAAGAGATCAGTACTATGATTTCTTTTCGGGCATATTCAAAATACACAAAGAGTTTTATGGAAATAATGACCGTACGTTAAGAGTAAATATTGTCCGTCCTCCTGAGTCCATGTTAAGCAAGTCGGAGCCGGGTGATAAATATTATTCAGGAATAAAAAATTTTCTTGAACATCTGCCGGTCAAAAATGATAGTTTGCCTAAAAAAGAAGCAAATACTTTACAGGCCGTGAAGCCTTCTCTTCAGGCCGTAAAGTATTGCGCAGATAATATTTCCCTAAGCAATAAATTAGGCGGGATTATAGCGGAACATGTCTCAAAAAAGAAAAAATCATTCATCTTTTTATCTCCAAGCTTAAATTCTGATTATAAAAGACATATATACGCCGCAAGCGAGGCCGGAATGGATTCGATAACCGCCGTTATAAAAAATGACGAAACATCGGAGCCTGAAGACGGGATAATTCTTAATGTCCCGGTTAAAAACACAATGATTTCAGCTAAGGTCATAGTCAAAAAAGCGGAGTATGACGGTTCGTATATTTTGAAATTCGTGCCTCTTTACAGCGGCGTTTTAAGCGTAAATGAAAATGAAATAATCAAAAGTATTTTGTCCGATGAAGTCGACAACGGGACGGACGCTCTTATAAAAAAGATTTTTCTAGGCAGAGCAATGTTGTCATTTGTCAGGGAAGCGTTATCTGGAAGAAAGGAGCTGGCGGAAATAGGAAAGATAATAAAAGACGGATTGGACGACGGTTCGCTTTCAACGGTATCGATCGACGGCGCCGGAGTTTTCGCACATCCGCAGATACTTGACGATATGTTTATTAACGACGAGACTTTTAAAAATTTGAATTTTAGCAGCGTCTATATCAATAAAGATATAAGCGGCGATAAGATTTCTTTTGCTCCGGAACAAAAGAAACTGTTCGGATTTTCCGAAGAAGCCGAAACGTTCGATATTTTCGGAAAAGATACTTTAAATTTAGGACTTTTGTCGTCTTTGTTTTCCGATGCCGCGTTTATTTTGGGATTTAACCGGAGCATAACGGCCGACATTGACTCCGAAGATTATAAACTTACAAAAATAGACAAAAGTCTTTTTTATACAAACGCGAAAGAATATGCCGAAAATCTTTTCAAAATGATAAGTGCGGTATCTCTGCGCCAGGAGAGAGAAAAAAACGGCGTTGAAAAAAAGACGGGCGTACCCCAAAGGATAATACCTTCCTTAAACATAAGTTCCGCGGCGGATATCGCGTTTCTGGAAAAAAGTATTGACCCTGAAATAATAAATTCCGTTATAATTTCTAATTTGTACGCGGAGACTAAAACCGGATCGGCAATAGGGAACGTCTTTAACCCCATGCTCGCCGATCTGAAAGCGGAAATGAAAAGAATAGGGTATAAAGACAATAGTTTTTTTAGCCTCATGTTGGAAGAAAAAGATGATCTCAGCACATGGAAATCCATATCTTCACGATTCTATGCCTCGGGAATATTGTTGTCTCATCTGAAGAAAAATTCCGGCAAACTGCATGAATTTGAAAAATTCAAATCACGGGATTTTATGCTTAAAGCCGAAAAGGATTTTGAGTATTTCGCAGCTTTAATTTTAAGCGGTAAAGAGACACTTACCGAGGAAGAAGTCGCGACAGTGAAATCTTTGAATAAAGATAAATGGAATGAAGCCGTCGAACAGATTAAATATATGGAATATGTGGTTTCCATGCAGTTATCGGAGGCTGTCGGGAAGCTTAAAGCAAAGGGGATAAATACTTTCGTTAAGGTCAACATGATGACCCTTGCCGCGTCAATAGAGCGCGAAGCGGGGTATTTTGAAAGTTATAATGACGGCGAGAAAGTTTTTTTTCCAGCATACAGAGGTATGCACGATACTTTTCAGCTTGCCGACAAACTTCATTTTTTGAAAGATAATTTATCCATAGGTGGATTTCTAATAACAAACATGGAATCTTATATCGACAAAGACAGCGTTTCCGGGTATTTAATAAGAAAGTTTCAAAACGGCCTCGATGAAGATACTGTTCTGATATTTGAAGACGACGAAGTTGCAAAATATCAGGAAAGAAAAAATGTGTACGTCCTCGCGGCAAAAAATGGAAATAACGTGCTTTATAAAACCGGCATTGAAGATTCCGTATCCGTTGAAGAAATGCTGGACACTTTAAAAAAGTGCGGTTCCGATTATGTCAATTTTCCTTTATCTTTTGCTAAAGACGCCGGAATGAAACTCGACGGCATAAGGCTTGAAAAAAGAGAACTTAAAAAAACGGCCCGTGCAAATCCTTTGGAGTATTATATAAAGGGATTCGAAGAAGCCAGAAATAATAAAAAACTTTTTGCCGAAGCAAAAAAACTTATTGTTTCCGATGACGAAAATACGATACATAAAGTGAGCGCTAAAGGCGTTTTGGTTTTTAACGCGCTTTATTCTTATGTAAAAGCCGATGAAAAGGACGGCGAAAATCTTTTAACCTATCTGTCCGAAAGCGAGAATATTTTTAATATCGCGAAAAAATATTTGAATAATTTCGACGATGGATCGCCGTCTCTGCGGTATATCGACAGCCTGGCTTTAAAATGCAGTTCGACGTCCGCCGAAAATAAAAAACTTTACATTATGCAGCTTATAGGTTTTATGAACGGAGTTATAAATTGTAAGTATGATTCCGACGGTTCGGAGTTTTCGGCAAAAGTTCATTCTCTTGCCGATTCGTTTGTCATAAAAGATAATTTTTTAAACTATGTTCCGGAAACAAACGATATAAAGTCATTGTACGGCTTATATCTCGGTTCGGAAAATAAAAGTCTTTTTGCCGCGAAACTGTACAGGTATTTTCAAAACTGGCGGGAGATTTCCGACAACGGCAATAATATTCTCCCGTTGCTTTGGCTTATGGAGCAGTTCTCGCTGTTTTATAATGATTTGTACGCCGAAGAAAGGTTCGATTATGAAAGAAAAATAATTCCATATATGAATGATATATTGGAATCTTTGAAAAATGCGGAGAAAAAATCTCCGGAAGAATACGCGCTCTATCTGAACGCTCTGGTTGTCCGTTCCGTTGCCAATCAAGATTACGGCAATCATGAGCAGGCTTCTTATTTTGAACATGAAATATCGGAAGTCAAAGAAATGATAAAAGACAAGTATTTTGTAAATGCCGAAGAAAATTATTATTCTCCGGACGTGATATATTTTTTTACTTTGAGCGGGCTCATAAAAACTGGGGATTTTAATAAATATAAAAGTGAGGTAATCGAAAAATTTAAAAAATATTCTCTTAACGCTTTCGGCGGCGTTAAATCAGGCAATGCGTATCCGTATTATCTTTATTACTATCTTCTGCTTGCCCCGTATTCCGAAAGAAAAACAATCTTGGAAACTTTAAGTTCATATCTCGAAGATAACATGACGCTTCCGGAGTTTTTTTCAAGAAAAAATAATTTCTCTCCGGACGGCGATTACAGAGACAAAGTGTCGGCAGCGTATTTCGCCATGATGTTCGGCGTTTTTAAAGATATAAAAGTTGAAATCAAAATAGACAAAAAGGTATATGAAGAGTCTTTAGAGTCGGTGAAAAATATATTGTTTTCCGCATAAAAAGACAGTTAATAGTTCCTATTCTAACTGCTTTTCCACTTCTTTTTTTATCAGCGCCCAAGTTTTGTTCACGTCGGGATTTGTCTTTATGACTTTTATTCTTTTCGGCTCTTTTTTAGCCTGGAATAAGTATCCTTTTCTAACGTCTTTGTGGAATTTCACGGACTCTCTCTCTATTCTGTCGCCGCTTTTTCCGTAAGATTCTTTGTCAAGATTTTTTGCTTTGTTAAGGCCGAGCTCCGGATTTATGTCCATATATAATGTAAGCGCTGGCTTTAATCCGTATGACGCTATCGCGTTGAGCTTATTTATAAGCGCGACGTCTATCTTTCTTCCGAAACCCTGATAAGCCACAGTAGCGTCGGTAAATCTGTCGCAGATAACTGCCTTGCCGGATTTTAGAGCCGGCAGGATTATTTCTTCGATATGCTGGGCTCTTGCGGCTTCGTATAAAAGAAGCTCGCTTAAAGACACAAGCTTAGAATCCGGGTCAAGCAAAATTTTTCTTATCGCTTCGGCAAGAGCCGTTCCGCCGGGCTCCCGCGTAAGAAGCGTTTCAAAACCTTTGTTTTCCAGATATTCTTTGAGAAGAAGCGATTGGGTTGTCTTTCCTGAACCTTCTCCGCCTTCTATGGTTATGAAAAGAGGTTTTTTGTCCATTTTCCGCATAATTCTACTAAAAACCTGAAAATGTGTCCAGTAAACGCCGAATAAAAGAGTGAAGAGTTGAGAGTTAAGAGTGGAGATATTGAGTTTCGGCTTTGCCGAAACTTGTTATAGGTTTTCGCTTAGCGAAAACACATCATTTGAACTTTTCACTTTGCCGTTATCATTGACAAAGTTTGTGTTCAAATGCTATATAGTAAACAACCAAATCAACATTTTCGGCATCAAACTGAACCCTCGGCTTATGCCGGGGGCTTCATTTAATAAAACTGACCGCCGGAGACGGAGGCAAAATGTCTTCACCGAAAGAAGTTCTTCAGGCAAAAAAACAAAAAGCGAAAAATGAGCTGGAAAAGATAGGTTTTTTTAAGCCCATAAGAGTTTACGTCGGGTCCGCCACGTGCGAAAACGCCGCCGGAGCCCATGCGGTTATGGACGTGTTCAGTTCGGAAATTAAAAATAATCCCAAATTGAACGTGTACCTGAGCAAAAAAGGCTGCGTCGGAAGATGCAATCTCGAACCCACGGTGGACGTGATACAGGAAGGCAAAGAGCCGGTGCAGTACGTTCAGGTCACGGAAGAAAAAGCGCGCCAGATTATAGAAAAACACCTCGAGAACGGCGAGGTTTTGTCACAGTGGGTGATAAAATGAATAAACAGCATATAAGCGACGGTTTCAATAATAATTTTAAGGATGTCGGTTTTTTTAAAGGACAAAACCGCATTGCGCTTCGCAACTGCGGGCTTATAGATCCTGAAAACATCTATGACTACATAAACAATGCGCAAGGCTATTGCGCGCTTGCGACCGTTCTGACTGATATGACGCCGATAGGGGTCATTGAAGCGGTAAAAAAATCCGGGTTAAGAGGCAGAGGCGGAGCGGGATTTCCTACAGGCACAAAGTGGGAACTCACGGCGCAGCAAAAAGGTCCGGAAAAATACGTTGTCTGCAACGCGGACGAAGGCGACCCGGGCGCGTTTATGGACAGAAGCACGATCGAAGGCGATCCGCACAGCGTAATCGAAGGAATAATAATAGGCGGCTATGCGGTCGGCGCATCAAAAGGAATAGTTTACATAAGAGCCGAGTATCCGCTTGCCGTCGAAAGGCTTGAAAAAGCTTTTATTGCGGCGAGAGCCGAAGGCTTTTTGGGAAATAATATTTTGGGTTCAAACTTCAGTTTTGACATAGAGATAAGATTGGGCGCCGGAGCTTTTGTGTGCGGCGAAGAGACTGCGCTTATAAATTCCATCGAAGGAAAAAGGGGAATGCCGAGGCCGAGACCTCCTTTCCCGGCGGCAAACGGAGTTTTCGGAAAACCTACTCTCGTAAACAACGTAGAAACATGGGCAAACATAGCGGCGATTATACTTGAAGGACCGCAGTGGATGGCCAATATAGGCACTGAGAAATCCAAGGGAACAAAAGTTTTCGCGCTTGCCGGAAAGATTAAAAATACTGGCCTTGTCGAAGTTCCTATGGGCACCACGCTCAGACAGATTGTTTACGACATAGGCGGCGGAATACCGAACGGAAAAAAGTTTAAGTCGGTGCAGACCGGCGGACCTTCCGGCGGATGTCTGACAGAGCGGTTTTTGGACACAAAAATAGATTACGAATCTCTTGCGGCTGCGGGCTCTATCATGGGTTCGGGCGGCATGATAATAATAGACGAAGATTCCTGCATGGTAAACATCGCGAGATTTTTTCTTGAGTTTACGCAGAGCGAATCGTGCGGAAAATGCGTTCCGTGCCGCGAAGGCACCACCAGAATGCTTGAAATACTCACGAGAATCACCGAAGGCGAAGGCCAGGACGGCGACATAGAAAAGCTGGAGAGGCTCGGCAGCGCAATAACCAAAGCTTCTCTTTGCGGCCTCGGACAGTCTGCGCCGAATCCTGTTTTAAGCACGATAAAAAATTTCAGGGAAGAGTATGAAGAGCATATAAAACTTAAAAAATGCAGAGCGAAAGTCTGCGAGAAGCTTCTGCGTTACGAAATAACGGATAAATGCATAGGCTGCGGCCAGTGCAAAGGCGTGTGTCCGGCCGAAGCGATAACCGGCGCGTTTAAAGAAAAGCATCTTATAGCCCAGAATAAATGCATCCGCTGCGCGAGATGTTTCAAAATCTGCAAATTCGGCGCAATAACCAAAGGATCCGGTTCGGAGGACAACAAATGATAAAAGTTTATATAAACGACAGGCCTCACGACGTAGTCGAAGGCATAACCATAATGCAGGCGGCAACCATGGCGGGGTATAAAATCCCGAGCCTGTGCTACCACCCCAGGCTTTCGCTTTTCGGCGGCTGCAGGGTTTGCATAGTTGAAGTTGAAGGCATGAAAAACTTTGTCGCTTCCTGCTCTTATCCCGTAAGAGAGGGAATGAAAATCCACACCAATACCGAAGCTGTCAGAAAGGCCAGAAAGGAAATCGTCGAGCTTATACTTGACAACCATCCGAAGGACTGCAACATATGCAGAAGGAACGGCATGTGCGAGCTTCAAAATCTGTCCAGGATGGTCGGCGTGGAAGAAAGGGCTTTTGAAGGCAAAAGAAAAAGATACCCTACCGACAAAGAGTCTTCATGGATTACAAATAATCAGGAAAAATGCGTTCTGTGCGGCAGATGCGTGAGAGTTTGCGCCGAAATACAGGACGTGCATGCGATAGATTTTACAAGACGCGGAATAAACACCAAGATCTCTCCCGCTTTTGACATGTCTTTCAGAGACAGCGTGTGCACCGCGTGCGGCCAATGCGTCAACGTGTGCCCGACGGCAACTCTGATGGAGCATGACTACATAAAAGAGGCTTTCGAAGCGTTAAACGACAAAACGAAAGTAAAAATAGCCCAGATTGCGCCTTCCGTAAGAGCTGCTATCGGCGAATATTTCGGCATAAAGCCCGGCAAAAACTGGGAAAAAGAAACTGCCGCTGCTTTGAGAAAGCTCGGCTTTGACTATGTTTTTGACACGCAGTTCGCGGCAGATCTCACAATTATGGAAGAAGCAAGCGAGTTTTTGGAGCGTCTGAAAGGAAATATCGGCCCTTTGCCGATGATTACGTCGTGCTCGAGCGGCTGGATGAAAGCCATGGAACAGTTTTATCCCGACCTGCTTGAAAACGTCTCGACGTGCCGCTCTCCGATGTCCATGATGAGTTCGATGATAAAAAGTTATTTCGCCGAAAAAATCAAAGTCGATCCGAAAAATATAGTCAATATAGCTTTCATGTGCTGTATCGCAAAAAAGTATGAAGCGGCGAGACCCGAGCTTGTAATAGACGGCATGCAGATGACGGATTACGCGCTCACAACGAGAGAGCTCGGCTGGATGCTTAAATCGGCGGGAATAAATCTGCCTGAGCTCAAAGGCGAAGAGTTCGACTCTCCGCTCGGAATGTCTTCGGGCGCCGGAACGATTTTCGGCACTACCGGCGGAGTTATGGAAGCCGCTTTAAGAACCGCTTACGAGCTTGCGACGGGAAAATCTCTCGGCAACATAGACATACAGGCAGCGAGAGGCTTGGAGGGCATTAAGGAAGGCAAGCTTGACGTCGGCGGAACCGAGATACGTTTCGCAGTGGCGCACGGCCTCGGCAATACGGCGAAACTTTTGGACGCCGTGAGAAAAGATAAGTCAAGATACCACTTTATA